>Ga0080006_1134634_pt1 | contig 11991 bp, 16 predicted proteins | sample RS3BMetagenome_FD_69209 | JGI IMG/M metagenome (GOLD analysis project Ga0080006, IMG submission 69209) | Ferric oxide microbial mat and aquatic microbial communities from Rainbow Spring, Yellowstone National Park, USA - RS3B (SPADES... ...
GCCCGTCATCAGCCAGGGAGATCATCAATAAAACAGCGGTTATGGGACTTTAACGTAACTTAAAGATTTTCATCAGCCCAGGTGGTCAGCCTGAACGACGCTCGAGGACCTGAGGAACGCCTCCACGCTCCTCAGGTTCAGCTCTCTACAGATCCCTGACGACTCTGGCCCTCCCGTTGATCAGGACCACGAGGATCAGGCCAGTTGACCTTCCCGCTCCTCCCGTTCCCCCTCACCACTCCCAGCCTGTTGATCTCCCTGACAGACTCTCCCTAGCGAACTCGATCAGTCCCTTTCCTCACCTTTTCAACCGGACGCCGTCGAAAAACTTCTCGCTAATACCGACTTTCCTCTATTACCTCCCTAAGGTTCCCACAACTGCTGTAGACGATTTCATTTTGGCGATTAATAACGAGGGACATCGAAGTAAAACCTTTCATTTCAAGGTGAGCGGGAATTAGTATTACTTCCGTGGAATCCTTGCTGTCTTCTTTCAATTCTACATTCTCGGAAATTCCCAAAGTGTTTGGGCTTTGCGGAAAAGATATAAGTGACGTGGTCGAACTCCCCCCCTTATCTGAACGTACACGGGAACATTTTACGTCTAAAGAAGGGAAGGTATTATGTGTCTGTGATAGAGAATGATTCTAGTGGTAACGTGAAGGAGCGTCAAGTAGGACCTTTAGAAAAGGTAGTAAAAACTTACTTGGGGTGATAGGGGGTAACCCCCTACAAGTGCGACCGCCGGGATTTGAACCCGGGACCACTGGCTTGGAAGGCCAGCGTCCTAATCCAGGCTAGACTACGGCCGCGTTATAATCTTATTGAACTACGTTTTTAACTTTATGGGGCCCCTGGTTTAGGACACCTTACGTTATCGTCCTAGATTGCGGTTAACCACGTAACGATTGAGCGTGCGTGAGGAACTATTACGGACAGCAGTCGTCGGAGTTCGCCTAGATAAGGGCTAACACTCAACGGAAAATCCTAATGGAGATAACTCCCCTTCACTCGTTATGAAGATTCCAAGGAACTATTAGTTCGGCACGGTTCCGCCTAGGAGAGGTTCTTGAGGTCTCCTGGGATGGTCTGCTTGAGTTCCAAGGACACCAACAGATCCCGCGTTTATCCGTCCCCAAATGTTAAATACCCCTGATCCCTACAAGAGGTCATGCCACTTAGACCAGGAAGGTGTTACAGGCACTTCTCAGGCCCTCCCTACACTAGAAGGGAGTACATACCAGGAGTACCACAACCCAAGATAACTAAGTTCACCATGGGGGATCAGAAGAAGGACTACGACTTTGAGGTTAGACTAGTGACCAAGCAGGTGGGCCAGATAAGGCACAATGCCCTGGAGGCTGCTAGGGTCATAGCCCTCAAGCAGATGACGGCCATGGTGGGGAACGAGACTGACTTCTTCATGTTCGTCACCAAGTACCCACATCACGTTATCAGGGAGAACAAGATGATGGCCTTCGCCGGTGCGGACAGGCTTCAGGACGGGATGAGGCTCTCCTTTGGAAAGCCCATCGGTACCGCCGCCAGGATAACCAAGCTGGGTGATCTCATAATGGGTATGAGGGTAAAGAAGGATCACCTGGAGTTCGCCAAGAAGGCCCTCAAGGTGGCCTCAAGTAAACTCCCACTGGACACTGAGGTTGTAGTCCTCCCCCTGAAGGAGGAAAAGGCCCAGTGAGTTACTTTTTCGATGAAGAGTACATCTCTTCTGAGATAAGGCGGAGGGGTGCCAAGAAGGTACTTCTCCAGTTTCCCGAGGGGCTAAGGTACTTCTCCACAGAAGTCGTGGAAAGGTTAAGGGAAAGACTTCCTGACGTGGAGTTCATCATCTCCGGAGAGCCCAGTTGGGGAGCCTGTGACCTGGCTGAAGACGAGGCCCAACTCCTGAAGGTCGACCTCCTAGTTCACTTCGGTCACTCCCCCTACACGTGGTACTACCCCAAGTTCCCAACCCTCTTCGTCAGGGCCGAGAGCAAACTGGAGTTGAGCGGAGAAACTCTAGATAAGTTAGCTCACTCTCTGGAGGGGAAGGAGAGGGTCGGTCTGACCTCAACGATACAACACTGGAGGCTAGTGAACAAGGTCAGGGAGTTCCTGTCCTCCAGGGGGTTTCAGGTGGTCGTGGGGAAGCCCTCCTCTCCCTTCATGGGGGAGGGACAGGTCCTGGGGTGCGATTACAGGGCAGCACAAGTGGAAGTGGAAGTTCATGTCAATATATCAGGAGGGCTATTTCACGCCCTGGGTTTAGGGTTAGCCACGGGGAAACCGGTCATAAAGTTGGACCCTTACACCTCCTCAGTGGAGGACATAACGGGAGAAATCTACAGGGTGCTCAAGGTTAGGTATTCCAAGCTCATGCGTGCCTTGGACGCCGAGACCTGGGTCATAATCCAGGGGCTTAAGGTGGGTCAGAATAGACCTCTCATGGTAAAGGCCCTGGAGTCCAGGTTGAAGTCCATGGGCAAGAGGACCTTCGTGGTCACCAGCAAGGTGCTCAACGTGGATTCCCTCAGGAACCTGGACAGGAGCTACGTGGACGCGTTCGTTGTAACTTCCTGCCCAAGGATCCCCACGGACGACCTCTACAGTTACGAGAAACCGGTGTTGACCCCAGGAGAGGCGAAAATGATTATAACCAATAAGCTTGAACCATACATATTTCCGTGGTGAACATGAGGAACCAAGGCGAATTCACCCTCCCAGGGGAGATCCTAGGTGTCATAGAGGAGTTCACTCCAGGGGAGGGGTGCTACGAGCGTGACGGAGAGCTCAGGGCCTCTACGGCTGGGAAGGTCTTCTACGACATGATCAACAGGAGGAGCAACGTTATACCCATGAAGAGGACCCTGATCCTCAGGTTGAAGAAGGCTAAGTACGTTTACGGTGTAGTCTCAGGTGTCAAGGAGGACTACGCCGTGGTGTCAATAGCCAGCATAGAGGAGAGGTTCATCAGTCCCTCCCTGACCGGTTACCTTCACGTATCACAGGTTTCCCAGAGGCACGTGAAGAACCTCAGAGACGCCGTGAGGTTGTCCGACGTAGTGAGGGCACGTCCCATATCCTTCACTCAGCCCCTCCAGTTGACCATGAGGGGAAAAGACCTCGGGGTTGTGGTGGCTTCCTGCTCCATCTGCGGTAACCCCATGGTCAAGGAGGATGAGGAACATTTAAAGTGTCCCAGGTGTGGTAATGTTGAGACCAGAAAGATAGGACCGTACGCGGTGAGAGGAAATGGAAGTCAGGGTAGACAAGAGATCTGAAAACTACCTGGAGCTCAGGCTAGCAGGGGAGGATCACACTCTTGGTAACCTCTTGGCCGGAGCTCTTCGGGAAGTTAAGGGAGTCAGCTACGCCTCCTACTACCAACCTCATCCCTTGAACGATGAGATAGTACTCAAGATAATGACTGACGGGACTATCTCCCCCTTGGAGGCACTGAATAAGGCCCTGGACGCGGTCAGGGCGATGGGGGAGAAGTTCCTGGAGGAGCTCAAGGGCCTGTGAAGTCAGGGTCTAGGGTAGCGATCCTGGTTAACGTAGGAGAATTAAAGGGGATATGCGTCTTCAGGGCAGGTTACCTGGAACACCTGTTCCTGGGAGGCGAGGGTTTAGTGGAGGAGTTCAAGAGAGGGAAGGTGGTTAAAGAGGTGAACTTCAGTAACTTTGGGACGGGTAATCAGTACGATGGGGAACTCGTGCGGGAGTGTCAAAGGATAGTGGAGTTAATAAAGGAAAAATTAAAAAAGGAGGAGAGGAAGGAGTAAAGGTGTTCTTCCTTGAAGTTCTGTCCTAAGTGTCACTCGATGATGACTCCCAGGAAAGTCAACGGCACGAGTGTGTATAGGTGTCCCAAGTGTGGGTACGAGGAGGAGGCGGTTAAACCTACAGTGATCAAGTCTAAGGTTAAGCACACCGAGAGGGAGAAGACTATAGTGTTGGAGGAGGAGATGCCCGTAGGCACTCAGACGATGAGAGGTGTGGTATGTCCCTCGTGTAAGAACGATGAGGTATACTTCTGGATGGTTCAGACGAGGGCTGCCGACGAACCTCCTACCCGGTTTTACAGATGTACCAGGTGCGGAAAGACCTGGAGAGAGTACGAATGAGGTTAGGTGGGACGGGTTCAAGTTATCGGAACCTCAGGCCATGAACGTCTGTATCGATGAGAAACGCTATTGGGAGACAGGGTTAGAGAGGTCCCTCCACGTGTCGTCAAGTTCTCCCAACGCCCCATCAGTTCACGTTCCAACCCGAACGTCTCGGCCGCGTTCCTCACGCTGGCCCTCCCACCCACCAGGACCATGAGGATCAGGCCAGTTAACCTTCCCGCTCCTCCCCTTCCCCCTCACCACTCCCAGCCTGTTGATCTCCCTGACAGACTCTCCCTAGCGAACTCGATCAGTCCTTCCGCACCTTTTCAGCGGGACGACGTCGAAAAACTTCTCGCCAATACCGACTTTCCTCTATTACCTCCCTAAGGTTCCCATAACTGCTGTAATCTCTTACAAGAATTAGAACTCCATAATGTATTAGATATGCTAGATTGATATAAAGTAACATCGCTTAAGCACCGAATTTCTCATCGTCTTTAAACTCTCCCGTATCTTCCACTACTCTCTGCAAAATAGCAGATATTGTCTCTTCCACTGTAGCTCCAGGGTGCACTTTTCTCACATATCCCATTATCTCCTCTACATCTGGATCCCTCTTTATTCTGATTAACTGCCTGGTAGTGTTTATCTGAACTACTTCGTAATCATTTGTTAAGCTATAGTTAGCGAATAGCTTCCACTTTTTCCTGTTGCTATTAAAGGACTCTTAATAGCAGGTTCGTATGGTAAAAAGAGCAAAGTCTCGTCTGGAGCTTATATCTCTCTAGGACGTAGTCTGGAACGTAAATGTCTAATAATTGTAAATAAGCGTTCTTTACTTCGTCACTTAACGTAATTGTACTTTGTTAGTTCACGGAGAGGATACAGTTCTTGCATATCATTTCAAATCATTTTGATTTTGTTTAATTTATATTACGAAAAATTATGCAGAACGTCAATGTAAGTTGTGCGTCACATGAGTAATACTCAAGTTGATCAAGTTATCTTTATAGCCTGTAATTGCAATTATTTCATAATATGTATGTTATAGAGATCGATGACCTAGAAGAAATAGAGAAGATGATAAAGGTATTGAAGTATAAAAATGTGAAAGTGAGGCTTACGGTCGAGACTGAGAACAAAATCTGTATGCTGCACTGTTAAGGCATTATAAAGCTAGGGCTTATGTGATACGCTAAAGCTCCAGTTAAATAGAATTACACTACTTATTGAATAATTATTTATTTTCTTGCAAGAAATATATTAAAGCATGTAGATCGTCGGAATCGAATACGTTATAAGTGCCATTTATGATTTCCTTATATACACCCTTTAATCTTCTTATAGTATTATGAGATTGAAACTGGTTTAGTATAAAATTCTTTAGATTCAAATAATTTGATTCCAGATTATTAGGATCATCCAGGTATTTTCTAACTTCGCATACAATTGTCTGGATATCCTGAGGAAGCTCTTGTAAATTCGCCCTCAATAATACATTGAATAATTTTCTGATATTCTCTATTATAGATCTCTTTATTAAAGAATCGTAATTCTCATCTGTTAAAGTAGTACCATTTAAATCTGAAAAGATAAGATAGATAAAAACCGAGCTCCAAAACGTGAGTAAATATATATAACCGTAATTATTTAGGAAACAAAAAGAGTTTCTATCCTTGAATATGCAATCCACTACTTTAGATGGCGCAAGCTCTCCTAAGGAATCTTGATTCTTTGAATTTTCATAAATTATGTAAGAGGCTAAAAGCTCTATCAACCCTTCATGAATACCATGAGATGTTCCATTCCAGGACTCGTGTTGAAAACAATGTAAAACTTCATGAATTATTGTCATCGGGCTTAAGCCTCTGTTGGGGTCAATAATTATGAGATTCTTTCCTCTTTCACAACTGCCTGCCGAATTCCTATCTAACATCTGTGTCTTAAAACTGATGCCACGAGGACTAACGTTAAAGTTCTGTGATAAATATCGTTCTGTCATTTCAATTAATCTTCGTATAGTATCTTCGTTAAGGATTCGGAAAAAGCAACATCTATTATTCATTAGATCATCACAGTTATCCAAGGATTTTTAACATCTTAGACCTCTCACTAATTACATGCGTTATGCCCTCGTAAAGATCTTCAGATATTACTTCAACAAGTAAAACCAGTTGCGAAGAAAAAATCCCTACTTGTTCTATTGTAATCAATTCCCTTATATTTTTCTGCTCGTGTATAAGCCTTATAGAAGCAGGTATATAATCTTCCCCGTAGCGAAATGTAACTAATTTACTTAGTTTATCTCTATTTGAGTCTATAGTAACTGAGGATGAGACTAAGATTTCCTTAGGTAGATCTATTCCGGACTCTTTAATCTTTTTTACTATTTCATCTACTATTAATCTCTCATTTTCATTGAAATCTAAAAACTGAAGGATTATTGTATTGGCTAGTATATTTATGGTAAAATAATCGTTTTCGTGCTTAATTGTTATGTTTGTAGATTGTTCATCTCTGTCTATATCAAATTTCATTTTTAGGTCTACAAGAGCCGATTGGATTATTTCTTCTAAAGCTGCTTTGAAGCTGGTTCCTAAAGACCCAGGTATAATCCACGGTAAAATTATCACGAAGTTTTGTTGCCTCACTATTTTCACCTTAAGGTACTCGGACTACGGAGTGCTTTCGTAGGCATCTTCTTTCTTGGTCTCTGAGTGGATTGAATATCTTTGCTCAAAGGAGACTGTATGCTCACCGTAGGCGTTACTAATTGATCTTCAAAAAAAGTAATAGAATTTATAATTTCGTCCCCATATATGTATCTTGGAATAGTAGGCTGAAACGGTTTAATATTCTTATTATATTCTAAGGAGAACTTATTTGTTACAATCTCGATAATTTTTCTCCTTTCAACGTCTCTTACGTCCTTTAATAGCTCGGCGTTTTCAGTTAATACCTCTCTAATGAATTCGGCTAAATCATTATTAGTATTAATTTCGTCAGCAGTGACAGAGAGAATATCTACTATAAAATTTATGAAAAGGTTCTTCATACGTCCGTACAAGGTTTCTATAACGATACTTGAGTCTAAACGCTTGAAGGCCTCTTTAATTATCTTCTGCTTGAGGTCATCCCCTATATGAGGTTGATATAAGGCACCTCTACTAATCCCTAGCTCCTTGAATATCTCCCTCTTACTCTTTCTTCCTTCTTTGCTCATAAGATCTATTAGATAATTAATAGTACCTAGGTCGATAAATTCTGCATATTCACTTAAGAGTTCCCCCATTGCGTTTCCTCTGTCAGTTAATTGTGTCATTTTAAAATTCCCTTATGTCTTTATTGTTTAAAGACACATTTATTTTTTTCTACCTATTTTCATGCAGGGACTAAGGAGAAAGCCAAGTTAACTAATGACTCTGTGATTCAAGGTATAAGGAGTACAGCAGTTATGGGAATCTTAGGGAGGTAATAGAGGAAAGTCGGTATTGTGGGAAGTTTTTCGACGTCGTCCTGCTGAAAAGGTGCGGAAGGACTGATCGAGTTCGCTAGGGAGAGGCCGGTCAAGACTGTAAACAGGCTGGGAGTGGTCAGGGGAGGAGCAGGAAGGTTAACTGGCCTGATCCTCATGGTGCTGGTAGATGGGAGGGCCAGCGTGAGGAACGCGGCCGAGACGTTCGGGTTGGAACGTGAACTGCTGGAGGCGTTGGGAGAGCTCGACGACGCGTGGAGGTCCTGTCAGGCTGGTGAAGGGTCAGGTCGTCATCATGGACGACACCGTGAACTACAACGCTCAGGGGGACGTGAGCCCCTGAGAACTACCGGATCTACTGCCACGCCACTGGAGGTTCGAGAGGCCTAAGCTCCTCACGGTCGCCATAGTGGACCTCAAGCAGGACGTTCACGGTTTCCCCTACGCCGTGAGGAAGATGTTGATTTAGGATGGTCGCCGAGTTCAAGGCCAAGATCGACGTGGCCAGATGTTGGATGTGCTCAAGGAGCGCTTCCGGTAGCCAGGGTCGTCTTCGACCCCAGAACTGTCCGAGAAGCTCGTGACGGACAACGTGGTGTCAAGGCTCAAGCCCAACCGAGCCCAGGGTCGAGTCTGCCCGGGGGACCCTCGAGGAGGTGGAGGGACACCTCCGAGTGGAAGACCCCTGGAGTCTACTACGCCGACCTGACCCTGGGAGGCCGAGCGATTACGGTAAAGTTGCTCGTCCGGGAACATAAACGTGACTCAGGGACACACGCCAGGTACCTCTACACAACCGACCTTCAGCGAGGAAGTCGAGGAGGCCTGCCTGGCCGGAGATCGAGGACCTCCAAGGGACGTCAAGGCCCTGGGACTCCTCGTTCTGGAGGAGGGAGAGGCTTCAGGGTTACCTCGCGATCTTCACCGTGACCAACGTCGTCAGGGAGCCGGTGAAGGAGCTTAACCTGAGGAGCGTGGAGGCGTTCCTCATGTTCTCGAGTGCCGTTCAGGTGGACCACCCAGGTTGATGAAAATCTTTAAGTTACGTTAAAGTCCCATAACTGCTGCTTGTATTAGACAGATCTGACTGAAAAGAGGACAGTATTATGAACTGCTCAACTTATAATTTAACATTGTTTGGATTTAAGAGATATTTGAACTATTTAAGCTCTTTAAAGAAATAGTTATGATGTACGATTATTAGAGGGGACTATGGCTGTAAATCAGAAACAAGAATTTTAGTAATTTTTTCTATAAGATCCCTCTTTTTCAATATATCCTTATCGAAAGTGATGAAAGATTTGGCATTAAGTAATAGGGCTGAAGAGATTTGAAGAACGTCTAGTGTCTTCAGTTGCAATTTAGTGGAGAGCTCTAATGCTTTTCTGAACAGTTTGTTCATATCTATTTCAACAACCCTAACGTTAGTGGCTCTAATGGCATATTTCGTTGAGGCTTCTGTTAGAATTTCGTCCTTCAACTTTCTCGAGAAGAAGGAATTCAGCTCTAATACTGTAACCTCCGAAGTTATTAGATCGTTAATTTCCCTAATTTTTAATGCCTTGTTATAGTTCACGTCTTGTTCCACAAAAGAAATTATAACGTTAGTATCAACATAAATGTTCATACTCTTTCTTCCCTTAAATCTGAAGTGTCTAAACCCTTATACGGGAAACTATCCTTAAGCCACTTGTTTACTAGTTCCTCAACTTTCTCCTCTTTTTCTATCCACGTCTCTACCTCATTCCTACCGTGCTCTATTAGCAAGTTTACGGCCTCGTTTTTAGTTTTAGCAATACCTAAACTTATCATTTTTTCTATTAATTCCGCAATTCGCTTGTCAACCTTAATCGTTATTGCTACTGACATCGATATATTATATTAGGTATACCAATATAAGATTTCGCCTTAATTGGCTTGCATATTGACAATGTCTAAACCCTAAAGGGTAGGAGCTTTTTAAACTCGTTAAGTGCTGTTCCGATTAGGGAGGATTTTTCCCGGTCTTCTCCAATGGGAGATTATCGGTGACGAGAAGATTTTCGTTTTTTCAGTTCTTCTTCTCTAAGACAGCAGTTATGGGAATCTTAGGGAGGTAATAGAGGAAAGTCGGTATTGTGGGAAGTTTTTCGACGTCGTCCTGCTGAAAAGGTGCGGAAGGACTGATCGAGTTCGCTAGGGAGAGGCCGGTCAAGACTGTAAACAGGCTGGGAGTGGTCAGGGGAGGAGCAGGAAGGTTAACTGGCCTGATCCTCATGGTGCTGGTAGATGGGAGGGCCAGCGTGAGGAACGCGGCCGAGACGTTCGGGTTGGAACGTGAACTGCTGGAGGCGTTGGGAGAGCTCGACGACGCGTGGAGGTCCTGTCAGGCTGGTGAAGGGTCAGGTCGTCATCATGGACGACACCGTGAACTACAACGCTCAGGGGGACGTGAGCCCCTGAGAACTACCGGATCTACTGCCACGCCACTGGAGGTTCGAGAGGCCTAAGCTCCTCACGGTCGCCATAGTGGACCTCAAGCAGGACGTTCACGGTTTCCCCTACGCCGTGAGGAAGATGTTGATTTAGGATGGTCGCCGAGTTCAAGGCCAAGATCGACGTGGCCAGATGTTGGATGTGCTCAAGGAGCGCTTCCGGTAGCCAGGGTCGTCTTCGACCCCAGAACTGTCCGAGAAGCTCGTGACGGACAACGTGGTGTCAAGGCTCAAGCCCAACCGAGCCCAGGGTCGAGTCTGCCCGGGGGACCCTCGAGGAGGTGGAGGGACACCTCCGAGTGGAAGACCCCTGGAGTCTACTACGCCGACCTGACCCTGGGAGGCCGAGCGATTACGGTAAAGTTGCTCGTCCGGGAACATAAACGTGACTCAGGGACACACGCCAGGTACCTCTACACAACCGACCTTCAGCGAGGAAGTCGAGGAGGCCTGCCTGGCCGGAGATCGAGGACCTCCAAGGGACGTCAAGGCCCTGGGACTCCTCGTTCTGGAGGAGGGAGAGGCTTCAGGGTTACCTCGCGATCTTCACCGTGACCAACGTCGTCAGGGAGCCGGTGAAGGAGCTTAACCTGAGGAGCGTGGAGGCGTTCCTCATGTTCTCGAGTGCCGTTCAGGTGGACCACCCAGGTTGATGAAAATCTTTAAGTTACGTTAAAGTCCCATAACTGCTGTAAAATAGTAATATTGTTTTCATTATTGTGAGAGCAAGCTGCTATAACTAAAAAACCTGGGATCAGGGTAGGATTAAAGTTATTAGCTTCAAAGTACAGTAAAGTATAAGGCGGGGTCAGCTCGTAACAGGCTCATCATACGTCAGCCCGTCGTCCCTCATCATCTGACCCCGTCATGTACCATGTTGTACTTTCACGTATTTAAATTTTGCGGTACATTGTGGTACAATAAGGTTTTTATATTGAAGTACAATAAAGTATATTGAGGTAAAATGCCCAGACCCGGCTATAAATCGGTATATTTCCCGGATGAAGAGTTGTGGAAGAAGATAGTTGATGAGGCTGAGAAAAGGAAAGTAAGCGTTTATGAAGTGTTGAAGGACGCTTTTGAGTGTTATATGAAGGAAAAGGAAGGAAATAGGATGAGTTTAGAAGAAATAATCAAGGAAGTGCAAGAATTGAAGAGGAGGGTCGAGGAGTTGGAAAAGAAGGTTAAATAGAATTTTTACTAGGTAGGCTAAGAAGTTTATTGTATTTTTCTAACGGGAATAGAAAGCCGGGATCCCAGTATAAGCGCTTATACTACTATCAACACAATTTTTCAAAATTTAATGAGAAGAAATTCGATTAGCAAATTGTTTTAATAACCTCTTTGCAGAGTTTATACAAATGAGAATTGTTGAGGACAAGTACGGTAATAGGTTTCTAGAAATCGAGAATAAGGAAGATTTTAGGAAATTTAAGGAGGATTTATTAAAGAGGGCTAAGGAAAAGGCTAATGCCCGTAAACCTTCTTATGAGACCCAATCTCCCAAATGAAAGCTGTACAATTTTTCGGATCAACGCTATAAAGTATTCTTATATCCCCCGTAACTTCTATGGAAAACATAGTATTTCCGTATATATCTTTTCCCAACTTCTCCCTGGAGTATTTGAAAGCGTTCTCTTGCAACAACTCCAATTTCTCTAAAATCAGCATGAGCAATTTATCATTGAATTCACAGCAGCGAATTCTGTAAACTACCCCGCCCTTACCGGTAGACCCAAAATCATATTATGAAAAATAATTCTGACAGAATAATATCGATTCATGATAGATAACAGGATTTATATGAGTATTAAGAATTCAGTTGAAGAAAGGTTTAAGGTGAGGGAGATGTGGTATTACCACGTGAGATAGGAAGATGGTAACACCGGTTCTTCCTCACCAAAATAACGTACAACAAATAGGATATAAA
>Ga0080006_1181777_pt1 | contig 11988 bp, 15 predicted proteins | sample RS3BMetagenome_FD_69209 | JGI IMG/M metagenome (GOLD analysis project Ga0080006, IMG submission 69209) | Ferric oxide microbial mat and aquatic microbial communities from Rainbow Spring, Yellowstone National Park, USA - RS3B (SPADES... ...
CTCACGTCGACTATTGGAACGGTCAATCCACGGCCATCGAGCAGCTGCGCGGTTTATCCTTTTCGTCCGGGATGAACGGCGTTGGTCGGATAAGGGGGATCACCCCAGGACCGCGATCACCTCCAGGAGGCGTGGATCGTCCTCCATTGGGATCTCCTACTCGAGTCAATGCGCACATGAGCCCGCGGGCGCGGAGGCTGTCAGCCGATCGTCTCATCTGACCAGTACCGGGATGGATGCGGCCCACCGGCGGGCGCCGGACCGAAACCGGCTCACTCCACCTTGAACTTCTCCCTCGCCGCGTAGTATTCGAGGACCATATCCACGGGTTCGACCGTCGACAGCAGGGTGCGCCTGCAGCAGTACCTCTTGACCCCCAGGGCATCGAGGACCTCACCGGGGGCCTCGCCGGCGGCGACCCTCCGCGAGAACTCGTAGTACTTATCGGCCAGGAGTGCGCCGCACGTGAAACACCTCACGGGTACCAGCACGGAGCCCAGATCGCCCGGGGCCCTATTAAAGCGTTTCACGGATCTGACCTCCTCCCCGCCCTGAAGGTCGAGGGTTCCCCGAGGTCTCAAGGGTTACACCCCTTTACGGGTGCTACTCTGTTATGGTCTACGATGAAAGAGAGCGGTCTCTTTACTGTTGAAACCATTACGTTCGCTGCTTTCTTGAGGATGTTCAACGCACCGTTTAAATCCGAATGCATTCTGTGTCCCGCAGGACAACTGACTACTCCCCTCGGTCTCCTCTCGACTTCCACACCGTGATAAGCACAGTATCTGGACGTGTTATACTCAACGACCTCAAACACCTTCATACCGTACTCTTGAGCCTTCAGCTCTATGGCATCCATCAACTTGCGGTAAGACCACATGTTCACCGTGAACTTGTTGCCCTTGTCCCGAGCGATGTTGAAGGGGTAGCCTAAGTAGATGGTTGAAGCACCCTGTTCATGTAACTCCTTCACCAGGTGGGACGTGAAGTTCCTGTACAAGTGAAGAAGCCTCCTGGTTAATTTCCCGTGCAACCTCCCCTTCTCTTTTAACAACTCCTCATATGCTTCATATTCACCCTGGTTTCCTGTCCTATCCGCCAGGGATTGTACTTGTGCTATCCTCTTCTCGAAGTAGAAGTAGTCCTCCTTAGTCCTGACACCCTTGTAGAGCAACCAGGTGCCGTCGTTCAATACTACGCTTGCTAAAATGTTGATGCCTAAGTCTATTGAAGCTATCTTGTCTCCTAGGGGTGATTCGATCCGAATACTCTTTCTTTCACCGTGGACAATATGCTTACTCTTCTTTCCAGTCTTCGTTTCCTCAACACCTACTTCAACTGGAATTGAGGCGTACCAGGCGTTCCTAGTCTCATTGTAGTATATCTCCAGCCTACCCTGTTTACCGTACCACTTCAGTCTGCCGACGAACTCCACTTCGAGGTCGAAGTCCTTGAGAATGAGTCTGTGGTTCTGCTCGTCCACAACGTATCTGTCCTGCCTAACAACCAGAAGGGGCTTCCTCTTCTTTGTTTCCCTGTCCTTCCAGTAACGTGGTGGGCTAACGTGTTTCATGTGGGGTGGCAATTTTCCTTCTTTCTTCAGCTTTAGAAGAGAGAAGAATGAGTTCCAGGCTTCATTGTTCTTCTGTATGACTGCTTGGGCGTTAACTCCCAGTTCTTCCTTGTACTTCTCGTAGTATTTGTCCCACGTCCCCTTGAAGTCTACACGTTGTTGCTGGAAGAATTGTTGCCTCCTCTCATAGTTAACTTCGTTGAAGAGTTTTGTTGAGGTGTTAGCTAACCTTTTGAGCTTCCTTCCTTGGAAACCGTTTGGAAGAAGACGGACTACATTTGTCCTCCTGTTCGTGTACTTAACTTCGCAGATGCCCTCCTCCGGTATTGCGGGAGAAATCGGCTCCCGCTCCTCATCTTCAGAGAGTTGACCGGAGGAGAGCATCTCAAAGAAATATAGTAGTCTTGGTTTTAAGCTTTTACCTCATCCCTTCTAGGGGCGAGGTTTGTCGTTCATTTTATCAAGATGTTATGATGTGAAATTGAACTGCGATGAGTGGGAACCCGCGGGCTCACCTGAACGACTTCTGGTACCTGCGCCTCGGGCCCGGGCCGCCGAACTTCTTCGGCTCGGTCCTCCTGGGGTCGCCGACGAGCAGGTGGCGGTCGTACTCTATGAGCCGCCTCTTGAGCTCAACCGACCTCGAGAACCCAACGAGGGCCCTGGATATCGCTATCGCGGCCGCATACGCCTGCCCCATGGTGCCGCCGCCCTTCACGTCGACGTCCACGTCGACCTTGTACCTCAGCTCACCGGAGAGCCTCAGGGGGGCCAGGAGCATCTCGCGCTGCAGGTAGTTCGGCAGCGCCTCCACCAGGAACCCGTTGATCCTGATCCGGCCCTGCCCGGGCCTGATGACCGCGGCCGCGCGCGCGGTCTTCCTGGAGCCCTCGAACACCATGGCAGACTTCCCGGACACCATCTAGATCACTCCCTCCAACCCAGCTCGCGGGCCAGCTCGCCGAGGGTTATATAAAACAGACGCGGCCTCCCGGGCTCCGCCTCCTTGAACTTCATCGCGGCGGAGTCGCCCGCGCCGCCCTTCGCCCTCCTGAGCTCCTCCGGGTAGTCGTTGTAGATCCTCAGCCTCCTGAGGGCCTCCCTCCCGCGCGGCCTGTCCCTCGGCAGCATCCCCCGGATGACCTCCTTCAGGATGTGGTCCGGGCGGCGCCAGTGGTAGGGGCCGTGCTCCGGGTTCACTATGCTCCCCACGCCGAGGAACTCCTTCCACTCGGCCAACACGCTGAATTTATCCCCCGATATCAGGACCTCGGGCGCGTTCACAACGTACACCCTGTAACCCTCGAGCAGCATCTTGGCCACCTTCGAGGCCAGCCTGCCCATCACCTGGCCGCTGGCGTCCACCACGGCCACGAGCTCCTCAGCCGCCAATCAGCTTCACCCCCTTCGCCCCGGGGTACTTCCCCGCGAGCTCGGATATCGAGAGCGCCTCGCCCCCGGCCGACGCTATCTTCCTCCGGGCGTCCGCGGAGAACGCGAGCGCCCCCACTATGATCTTTTTATCCACCGATCCGGATCCGAGGACCTTGCCCGGGACGACCACCACATCCCCGTCCGAGGCGAGCCTGTTTATCTTGCCGACGTTCACCCTGGCGAGCCCGGAGCGGCTCGCGTCCACGATCGCCTCGCGGAGCGCCCTCCATATGGGCCTCCCGGTCTCCCTGTAGGCCCTCCTGAGGGCCCTCTCCGCCGATATCTTAGCGCCCGAGTTCATTGTTCAAGCACCTCGACTTCCCTCGACAGCCCCTCCAGCTGCCCCAGGAGCTCCTCGACCGCCATATAAATTATCCTCCTGGGCTCGATGCCGCCGACGCTCTCCACGTACAGTATGTGGTCGTCGCCGCGCTCCTCCACCGAGACGGCGTCGGGGCACGCCTTGACGCAGTCCATGCAGAGCCTGCACGTGTGCTCGTCCTTCGCCCTGAGGACTCCCTTGGAGTACTTCAGCACGCCGGGCGCGCACGCGTCGGCCGCCGCGCGGGCGCACTCGGACTTCGGGTTCAGCACCGTCACGTGCGGGTACGGCTTGAGGACGGACACCGAGACCGGCTGCCACTTGGCGTGCTCCTTCCCCCTCCCCACCCTAGCGTAGGCCTCCAGCTTTATCCTCTGGCCGGGGGCGAGCTTCGTTATGGGCACGTCCGGGGACACCGGCTTGACGTCCGGGTCCTCCGACACGAGCTCGCCCGAGTGGACGACCCTGGGCTCGCCGTCCGCGTGCGCGTCCAGCACCAGGAGCACCTGGCACGGGGATCCGCCGCAGTCCCCGGAGTACTTGCGGGGATCGGCCCTCAGCGGTATCAGGCCGAGCCTGTGCGCTATCACCTCGTCGTACACGGGGGACGTGTTCTCCAGTATCGCGATGCTGTCTATCGCGAGCGTCGGGACCTCGGAGATCATGAAGCGGCGGAGGGCGGCGGCGTACTCGAGCGGTATGCCGCGCACCCTGACCTTAACGCTGGAGCCGTCCTCCTCGATCACGGAAACGTCGATGCCGGGCTTGGACAAGCGGCATCACGCCCTCCTTCCCCTTCTGCCGCCCGACTTCCTCGTCGTGTCGTGCGGTATGGGCGTCACGTCCTCTATCCTGCCTATCTTGAAGCCGGCCCTCACGAGCGCCCTTATCGCGGCCTGCGCGCCGGGCCCGGGGGTCCTGGGGCCAGTCCCGCCCACCCCCCTCACCTTTATGTGGAGCGCGGTCACGCCCTTCGCCTTCGCGTCCTCGGCGGCCGCCTGCGCCGCCTTCATGGCGGCGTACGGCGAGCCCTCGAGCCTGTCCGCGTCCACGTGCTGACCTCCGCTGCTGATCGCCACGGTCTCCGCGCCGGAGACGTCCGTTATGTGCACCACGGTGTTGTTGAAGCTGCTGTAGATGTGCGCCACGCCCCACTTATCCTGCGGCTGCTGCTCCGGTCCCTGCGCCTGTCCCTGGACCTGCTCGCCGGAGGACATCAGGCGCTCACCTCGTCCGGGGACGTCGCGGACGGGCCGACGGCCTCCACCGATATCGATTGCTCCCTGTCCCTGGGCACCAGGTACCCCGGCCTGTCGACTATCCTCCCGCCGACCGAGACGTGGCCGTGTATTATGAGCTGACGGGACTGGTGGATGGTCCTGGACAGGTTCTTCCTCCAGATAACGGTCTGGAGCCTCCTCTCCAGCAGGTCCTCCACCTTGAGGCTCAGCACGTCGTCCAGGGTCGCGCCCTCCTTCAGGAGCCCCATCCCCACGAGCCTGCCCAGGAGCGCCGGCTCCTGCCTGCTCCTGACGTCGGGCGGCGCCGCCAGGAGTCCCCTGGCCTGGGCGCGGATGCCGGAGAGCATCGTCTCAGCCCTCCAGAGTTCCCTCTTGTTCCTGAGGCCGTAGTTGCCCAGGAGGTACATCTCCCTCTGGAGCCTCTCGGAGTCCCAGGGACGCTTGGGGGACGTGAACTTCTTCTTCGGCTTCTTGGGATCGCCCATCACACATCACCCTAAGATTCGGGCTGAGGCTGCGACGGGGACGGAGCGGGCTTCGACGCTGGGGTGGGAGCGGGCGCGGAGGGCTGCGCCTGCTGGGCGCCGCCGCCGGGGACCGCCGCCCTCTTCCTGACCCCGACCGCCTTGCCTCCCCTCCCCGTGGTCCTCGTGTGCTGTCCCCTGACCTTGAGGCCCAGCGCGTGCCTCATGCCCCTCCAGCTCCCGGCCTTCTTCTCCCTCTCCACGTCCATCCTCACAGCGAACTCCATATCCGACTCGAGGAGGTGCGAGTCCTTCCCGGTCTCCGGATCCTTCCTCCTGTTGAGGAGCCAGGGCGGGAGCCCCGCGGCGGTCGGGTTCCTGAGCGCCCTCTCTATGGCGGATATCTGCCCCTCGCCCAGCTGCCCCAGCCTCAGGCCCGTGCCGATCCTGAGATGGTTGAGTATCGCGTACGCGAGGGGAAGCCCTATTCCGGCTATATCCTCGAGCGCCGCCGCCACCTTCCTGTTGCCGTCCAGGTCCCTCCCGGCCAGCCTCACCACGGATCTGGTCTCCGACAATCGCTAATCCCTCGACGACGCATCGCCGGGAGACCTGCATTTAACCTTAACGGGATTAAGGGGACGGAATTCCCCCGCGGGGGATGGGATGGATGGCCGCATTGCGGAAACGACGCCGCGTCCGAAAGGGCGACTGCCGCGCCCTTCCCCGATGCGCTAGCGCGCGTAGTAGCGCAGCGGCTCCACCTCGTCCACCTTTCCATCCCCGTCCAGGTCGTAGCCCCTGACGACCACGGCGAAGGGAACCCCCCCTCCGTACGCGCCCAGAACCCTCTCGTGGTCGGTGCTGAGCGCCAGGACCGCGGACTTCGTGCCGACGTGCCTCACCCCCGCCACCAGGACCGCGAACCTCCCGGGGCTGAAGGGGCTGGCGACCTTCGCTATCAGGGCGTCGGTCGGCTGGTCGAATGTCCTCCCCTCGCCGTCGACGAGCCCCAGCCAGTAGTTGCCCTCGTTGAACCTGACGGGCAGGTGCGCGTTCAGCTCCGACGCGACCATGTTCGTGCCGGGCCCCCCCACCACTATCATGTTCACGTCATACGATCTCTCGGCGCGGACGTCCACGTCGAGCTTCACGGCGAACGACTGGGGAGGGGAGGCCAGCGCGCCGAGCGCGAGCGCCAGCTGGACCGCGTAATGGCCGTCCCTCGCGGCGGTCCTGGACGGGCCGTGGGGCTCCGGGGAGCCGACCACGAACGTCGCGTCCAGCACCCCGTTCCGGATGAACTCGCCGAAGAACGGGAGGAGCTTCCCGGGCGCGGCCCCCGGGCGCGGCGGGGAGGAGGCGGGGACCCCCGAGAAGAGCTGCGCGTATCCGTCGCACGACGCGCCGTACACGGAGGCGGAGGCGCCCCTCACGCGCGTCGAGCCGATCCTCCTGATGAGGCCGAGCCTCTCCAGCCTCCTGACGTGATAGTAGACGGCCTGCTCGCCCACCCCGAGCTCCCTGGCGATCTCCCTCGGATAGCCGGGCCCATTCCTCAGGGCCCTCAGTATCCTGAGCGCCAGGTCGCTCACGACGGGAGGGCCCTCGTCGGGCCCGAAGACCGCCACGTTCCTCACGTCGCCGCCCACCTCGAGGACGCCCGATCCGGCCACGCGCGATATATTATCGCGCAATTTTTAACGGTTTGTCGTGCAATCCCCCCGGCCCGCCGGCCGCCCGTCACCGTTCTAATCCGGACTATAACGGTGAGCGCGCGGCCCCGTCGCATTTTAAATACGATGGCGGATCACGAGGGGACGTGTGCGGGATAATAGGGTACACCGGGACCGGCGACGGGGAGCGCGCGGCCGAGGTCCTGATCAGGGGCCTCCGCAGGCTGGAGTACCGCGGCTACGACTCCGCGGGGATCGCCGTCGTCGACGGGGGGTCCATGGCCGTGGTCAAGCGCGCCGGGAGGGTCGACTCGATAGCGCCGCTCGCCGCGGGGCTCGTGGGGAACACCGGGATCGCGCACACCAGGTGGGCGACGCACGGGAGGGTCACGGACGAGAACGCGCACCCGCACGTCTCGTGCGACGGCCGGATTGCCATAGTCCACAACGGGATCGTGGAGAACCACGCGGAGCTCAGGTCGGAGCTCGAGTCGCGGGGGCACGCGTTCAAAAGCGAGACCGACAGCGAGGTCATAGCGCACCTGCTCGAGGAGTCCCTGGGGGGAGGACGCGATCCGCTGGAGGCCGCGCTCGACGTTTCCGGGAGGCTCAGGGGCTCGTTCGCGTTCCTCGCGGCGGGCCCGGCGCTCGGGGACGCGATCCTGGCCGTCAGGAGGGACTCCCCGCTCGTCATAGGGTTCGCCCGGGGGTCCACGTTCGCGTCGAGCGACGTCTACGGGTTCATAGAGTGGACGGACAGCGCGTACTTCATGGAGAACGGGAGCGCCGCGCTCGTGAAGCCGGGGGGGATCCGCGCGGTCCTCCTGGACGGGACGCCGATGGACGTCGAGCCCGTCAAGGTCGCGTTCGAGATGGCGACCGCCGATGCGACCGTGTACGCGCACCACACGCTGAGGGAGATCATGGAGCAGCCGGAGGCCGTGGCGAGGTCGCTCTCGCCGAGGCCGGACGTCGACGCCGCGGCCGAGTTCCTGGGGTCCGCGGGGAGGATATTCGTAGTGGGCGCCGGCACCAGCTACCATGCGGCCATGGTCGCGCGCTACGCGTTCGCGGACGTGGCGGGGGTGGACGTCCAGCCGGTGCTCGCGAGCGAACACGGGCTGTTCTCCAGGTGGATGGGGGAGGGGAGCGCCGTCGTGGCGGTGAGCCAGAGCGGGGAGACAGCGGACGTGCTGGAGGCGGTCAGGGCCGCGAGGGGGAGGGGCGCCAGGGTCCTGGCCGTCGTGAACGTGCCGCACTCGACGCTCGAGAGGGAGAGCGACCTGAGCGTGAACGTGCGCGCGGGGCCGGAGGTGGGGGTGGCCGCCACGAAGAGCTTCACGGCGCAGCTCTCGACGCTCTTCTCGATAGCGCTCAGGATGGCCGGGATGCCCGGGCTGGACGCGGAGGCGATGAGGAGGCTAGCGCTCGGCGCGCTCGGGGCCGAGGGGCGCGTGAGGGAGGCGGCGGGGATGCTGAGGAACGCGACCGATGTCTACGTGGTGGGGAGGGGCATCCACTACCCGATGGCGCTCGAGGGGGCGCTGAAGGTGAAGGAGCTGGCCTACGTGCACGCCGAGGGGCTCGCGGCCGGGGAGCTGAAGCACGGGACGCTGGCCATGGTCGAGGAGGGCACCCCCGTGATCCTGATAAATCCCGGGGACGGGACGTACGTCGACACGATCTCCAACGGGGAGGAGATGAAGGCGCGCGGCGCCCTCGTGGTGGGGATCTCGGAGAGGCCGAGCGACCTCTACGACGTGCACGTGCCGATCCCGGAGGCCCGGGGGCTGGAGCTGCCCATCGTGGAGGCGATCCCGCTCCAGCTGCTCGCGTACCACACGGCCCTCCTCAGGGGGGCGGAGATAGACCGCCCGAGGAACCTGGCGAAATCGGTGACGGTCAAGTAGCGCCGGACCGGGAGAATGCCGCGAGTATCTCGCGCGAATCCCTGAGGTACGCGTTGGCGCCCCTCTTCCTCAGGTAGTGCACGGCCTTCATGGAGTCCGCGTAGATCGCCGAGGCGCCGAGCCACTCGTCGGCCGGCGACAGGGGATAGCACGCGCACCTGAGGAGCGTGGCGCCGGACCCCCTGATGGACGCGGCGGCCGAGGGGGCGGCGGACTCGATCGCGCGGGACGTCTGGACGAAGAGGCGGGGCGAGGAGCGGGCGGCGCCGTTCCCCAGGGCCCCCGCGACGAGCGACAGCTCCTCGCGGCCGTAGAACGGGCAGCCGAGTATCGCGATCGAGCCCCGGACGTCGATGGGGCCGGGGCCGGACATCTCGCGCCTCAGGCGCCCCAGGTCCTCCGGGGTCAGCCTCTCGACCTCGACCCCGGGAGGGGGGGAATCGGAGAAAACGAACATGGAGGAGGGGCCGGCGGCGCCGACCGCTGCCGCCATGAGCTTCATAGCGGGGCGGGGGGGCCTCCGGGGGCCGACGAGCGCGATGACATCCGCGCTCGTCCTGGAGGCGGCGTAGTAGGCTATGAGCTGGTGGTCCAGGTAGGAGCCGGAGATCGCGGGCGCGGCCGGGTCGACCTCGAGCGCGTACCCCGGGGCCCTGTTTTCGTCCAGGTGCATCCCGCCCTCCGGGGTCCTCCCGGCTATCGCGGCGGCCAGGGCGCTGACCCCGCTCTCCCTGTTCGTGTAGAGCCCCAGCTCGGAGTTCGCGAACACGGCGGCCGAGCTCTCGGCCCAGCTCACGTGGCTCCCCGGGGGAGGCGAGTTCTCCAGCTCGTAGGGCGCGCACGTGAACGACTCGGAGCACCCCATCCTCAGGTAGGCGTCCCTTATCCTGCGCTGGCGGCCCAGGAATTCGCGCGGGACGTGGGAAGGCGGGTCGTAGAGGTCGGCGCCGCACGGATTCACGGTCGTGGGCACGGAGACCCTGGCGGAGGCGCTGAACCCCTCGAGGAAATCCAGGCCGGGATCCCCTATGTTCGCGTAGTTGACGCCGGAGAGATGCGCAGACGCCACGGGTATCAGCCTCCCCGCGCCCAGGAGCTCCCCGACGGCCACCAGGACGCGGTAGGCGGCCGCGAGCGCGTCGCCCATCTCGCCGGAGAGAGCCCTCTCCTCCTCCGCGCTCAGGTACATGGGCGGAGCTGGGACGGGATCAAGATAAAACGATGCCGGCCCCGGGGCCGGCGGATCAGGGCGGGTTGATCTTTATGGCGGTGACGGGACAGGAGGTCTCGCACGCCATGCAGAAGATGCAGTCGTTCTCCCTGATCGGATCCGCCTTGTCGGTCCTGTACTTCTCGTGCTGCTCCGGCGGGAGCGGCCAGAGGTCGTTCCCGGTGCCGGTCTTCCCGGGGTTGAGGAACCACTCGAACACGTTGACGGGGCACACGTCGTGGCAGACGCCGTCCGCGACGCAGCAGTCGAAGTCCACCGCGACGATGGTGCCGTGGATTCCCAGCTTGGTGGGGTACGGCTTCCCCTCCGCGTCGAGCCTCTGCTTCCCCTCCGCGTACACCTTGTGGCCGGCGTGTTCCCCGGTGACCGGGTATTCGTCCGGCTTCTTGGTGAAATCGGGGTCGATCGGCTTCGACTTGAAATCGACTTCCCTCACGAATCCTCCACCTCGCGGGTCCCCCCCGGCGCCAAAGTTAATAAACGTTAGTCGCATCTGAAAATCGCGCGAAAACCGCGCTTTTCAGGATCCGGTGAGGGGCGCGGGGACCATGTGGCGGGGCCTCTCGATGACCCCCTGCGAGAACAGGTCCCTGACGCGGTAGTACTCGTCTACACCGCCTATGTCGAACCAGTATCCGTTGAACCTGAAGCCGTACACGGGCTCCCGGGGGACCAGCCACGATATGAAGTGGCCCAGGGCGTCGCGGGGCCCTCCCCCGGAGATGTACTCGCGGATCCTGCACAGGCTCGCCCAGGGCATCGCGTAGATGGCGGTGGAGACGAGGGTGGACGGCGGATCCGCGGGCTTCTCGACGAGGGACGATATCCTCCAGTCCGGGCCGACCTCCACGACGCCGTACCGGGACGCCAGGTCCCTGGAGCCCACGTCGTAGAGCGCTACGACGGGCGCCGGGGACCCCGTGCCCCTCGAGGACATGGCGCCGACGAGCTCCGGGTAACGTATCGACGTGACGTTGTCGCCGGCGACTATCAGGTAGTCGTCGCGGGGGATCGACCCGAGGAGCGACGCGAGGGCGCCGACGGCCCCCGGCTTCTCCTCCTCGCTCCTCGCCGGCTCCTCGACGATCCGGACGTCGACGCCGCGCGACCCGGCCCATTCCCGGAACTCGCCGGAGAACTTGGCGTTGACCGTGAGGATGATCTCGTCGAGGTCCATCCCGAGCAGGCCGTCCACCACCAGGTCGAGCACGACGTAGCCCCCCGGGAGGGGGAGGAGCTGCTTCGGCGTGCGCTCCGTGAGGGGCAGCATCCTCCTGGCGAATCCCCCCGCCATTATCACGGCCCTCATGCGCCGATAAGTGGGAATCCATGGGATAAAAGCGTGAGGACGCAGATCCGGAGGGGGACGCGCGGATATGGGACGGATCGAGCGCGGCGATCGAGGATTAAAATTGACAAAATGAAGATGAAAATGAAAAATAAATTAAAAAAGAATAAGAATTCGGGGAGTCGTCACGGGCCGACGACGACCGACGTCTCGGCGTAGGACCCGGTGTTGGTGACGACCTGCACCAGAACCGTCGTGCCCGCCTTCGGCAGCGCCGGCCCAGATTTACCGTTGCCTGCATATATGGTGGTCGTGTTGCCTCCCGTTACTGTCACCGACGTCGTGCTCGGTGGTGGTGCTGTTGTTGGTACTGGTGATGTGCTAATATACTTGAATGTCACGAGCGGCGCGCCCGTGCTCGCGTTGAGCAGGTTGACACGCGCTATCGTCACCGACGCCGTCCCGGTGTTGGTCAGGACGATCGTCGCATTTTTGCCGCTGTAGCTCACGCCAGCGGAGGCTATCGCTACCTGCGATATCGCCCCCGTGCTCGAGCTCGTCTTCGCCATGAACCCCGTGACGAATCCGTAGAGCATGACGCCGGCTACCACCGTTATCACTATCAGTATCAGCGTCGCTATGATCGGCGATATGGCCTTGGACTTCCTCCTCATTTTCCTCCTCTCCATTTCGATATCCCTCGGAAGTGGATAAATTTAAACATAGCTGTTAACATAATTAAACATATGTGATGACTCACTGTTTCTGGGACTGTCCCGATCCCGAGGAGGTCCCGCCCTCCCCCACCTTCTTGAGCTCGTCCTCCAGTTCCTTCTCTATCTCCGCTAT
>Ga0080006_1191632_pt1 | contig 11987 bp, 23 predicted proteins | sample RS3BMetagenome_FD_69209 | JGI IMG/M metagenome (GOLD analysis project Ga0080006, IMG submission 69209) | Ferric oxide microbial mat and aquatic microbial communities from Rainbow Spring, Yellowstone National Park, USA - RS3B (SPADES... ...
CATCGTCCAACAACTTTCGACGCTTACATGGGTTCGCTCATCGCTCATCTTCTTGGTCCACACCTGACCTCTTCTGAGGCCTTTTCCCCAACGCTCACGACCAAGGCCGTAGTGCCCCGGCCGCTTGGGGTGGTTTGGCGGCTCCTCCTACAAGGCGCCGTCGAGGGGCCGGCCCTCATCTCTGGCATAGCTTCGTGACGCAATCTCCCCGAGGTTGACTTGACCACGCCGAAGGGCGCCAAGGCCGTGCTGGCGACCTCGTACATGCCCATGGTCGGCTGCGCGTAGATCGGCGCCCCGGTGCAGTTGGCGATTGTCAGGGCGAGGTCGAGGGCCTGGCCCAGTTGGCCCGTCATGGCACAGTTGTTGAGTACGACGGTCACATCCAGTTTGGCCCGCCGGATGCCGCGCCGGGCCGCCAAGATCCGGTGCACCCCCACGGGACCCGTGAGGGTCGGCTGCCCGAGCTGAATCGACGGGCTCCGCCACCCGAGGGACCGTCGCCGCCGGTCGGCACGACACAGCATGCCGCATGCAGCGAGCCGAGCAGATCCCGCGCCTCGTCAGAGTGGTCTCCCCTTGGGCATAGGGCCGATGGCCGGGTCGCCGATGGCATGTGGTCCGCTCTCGGACCACAGCCGTTATCCGTAGCATAGTTGCGGAAAGGCACAGGTTCACCGCCACGGCTCACAGCCGGCGCCCAGTCGGCGATGTCCAAGGTGGTGCCCTTGATGCTCACCACGCGCCCCAACCGAACCAGACAATGCCCGCTGGGGCGCGGGTCCGAAGCACGCCCGACCTTTGAAGATGGCGGCCTTGGTCGGTACCTCCCCAGTGGTCCTCCAACCTGTCAGCCAGGGGAGGCCGCCCACGAGATTCCCTTTCCCATTCCGCCGCCTGCCCGGAATGACGCCGTCCTGAGAGTGGAGTAGACGGTAGGTGGCAGGGGATTGGGCGAGGGTGGCGCATTGAGGCGATGGGGGCGGTGGCTTGCTGCAGCGTTTACAAGGTTGGTTCATTCATCCCGCAGGATGGTCCGTTCATGCACACCATGTTTCGCACTGGTTGTGGATACGAAAGCGCCGCTACCTCGCCATGCAAGTAGCGGCAATTGCGCGAATTGTCACAGGAATCGAGATCCACCCACAGGCCAGGATCGGTCGGGGGCTGGCTATCATGCATGGCGTCGGGATCGTGATTAGTGCTGATGCGGTAATCGGAGAGGAATGCTGCATACACCAAGGCGTTACGGTCGGTGGCGGTGGTTCCACTCCCGGCGTGCCCACACTCGGAAGCCGGGTGTATATCGGCGCCAATGCCGTGCTGCTCGGCCCCATCACCATCGGCAACGACGCCAAGGTCGGCGCTGGCGCGGTCGTCCTCTGCGACGTGCCCGCGGGTTACACAGCCGTAGGCAACCCCGCGCGTGTGCTGCCGCCGAAGGCGAAGCGAGAGGTCGCCGCCACTACGGAGTAAGGGCTTACCGTGGCCGCTGCCTCCTAGTACTGTAATCACGGATGTGGTATGGGCTTTAGCACAGTTGAACGAACGCGGGACGCTTCAAGGGTGTCCCCCTTCGGGTTAGGGCTCGATGGACCGTGATGGCGCACCTAGCAACAAACCGGCGGCGCACCTCTTAGACGCTTTCCCAGATTTGCCGGGGAATCGGAAGTGCGACGCCCGAAGGCGAGGCGAGCTCGAAACGCAGGGAGCGCCCGCCGAGCGGGAGCGAGAGGTTCGCCGATGGAACGGTCGGTTCAAGGGGCGTCGCAGGGGGGGGCGGGTACAGGGGGTTCGGTCGGGATCATCTGGCGCTGAAGGTTGAGCCAGGTGAGAGACAGCACGACCAGCGCCAGATGGTGGTGAAAGCCGCGCCAAGACCGGGTGGCACACTGCACGCGCAACGCAGCAAATTCCTTGGTGAGTGTGCCAGTCGTGCCCTGCCGATAGATCACGGGCCACCAGGTGGACTCTGGCAGGGCGGCCAGGACATCATCGACACGGTAGACGGACGGCAAGGAACAAGGGTCCACATGCTTGCGCGGGCGCCCGAGAGGTGGCGGGGGAACCCACTGCTCTACCTCTTCGGGGACGCGCACCGCAGGCTGGAGGCCAAGAACTTCACGCGGACCCAGGGCAGGATCGTCACAAGATGCTCATTCCAGATGCTCCGTGGGCTCGCGCGTCACAATCCACTATCCGTGGCACCCGCTGAAGGGTCAGCGGGCTGAGGTCCTCCGGCGGATCCGCACCGGCGAGGGCGTGTCGCTGGAGGTGCGGCTCAACGACGGAGTGGTGAAGCGGCTGCCGGAGTGGATGGCGCAGGCAGACGTGTGCGCAACGATGGCGGTGAGCGAGAAGCCGCTCTGCGGCATGGCCGCCCTCCGGGAGCTACGTGCCCAACTCGACGCGTGGGCGCGCGGGGCCGAGGTGGGCTCGTCCTCCACGATAGAGGCAACGGAAGAGGACTGTGACCCGGCGACCGGGAGGCAGGGCTCGGGAGCGGCGGACGTCAAGGCCATGGCAACATGATATGTTGCCATGGCCTTGACGCGTTGGGCCCCGAGCGAGGACTCCTGGTGGCTTACGGTGGTATAGCCCGGTTGTGCGCCCGGAGGAGGGTTCTGAATGGCGCCAGAGCGGGGCGGGCGACGACGACAGACCTGGGGTGCACCGGTGTCGTGGCGGGAGGCCGGGGTGGGGCGGTCTTCAGCCTGGAAGCCTCGCGGCTGGCGCGGAACAACCGGGACTGGTCCCAACTGGTGGACCTCTGCGCCCTGACGGATACGCTGATTGTGGACTTCGACGGCGTCTACGACCCGCGGCTGCTCCACGACCGCCTGCTCCTGGGTCTGAAGGGCACGATGAGCGAGTTTGAGTTGGGGCTCTGCGAACGTTGCCGGAACGCACGACCCCAGGACCGACATGCACAAGAAGAAGCAGCTGGCCCGGATCCTGATCAAGGAGATCATGGTCGATCTGCCCCCGGACGAGCCGGTCGTCGATCTGGTGATCCACTGGACCGGTGGCACGCACACGCAACTCCGCGTGCGCCGCTACCGCACCGGTGAGCACCGCTACGTCACCGACAAGGAGGTGACCGATCTCGTTCGCGCGCTCGCCCAGGTGGTCCCTGACCGCGCGATCGCGGCGATCCTCAACCGCCTGACCCTCCGCACCGGCCACGACAACACCTGGACGCAGACCCGCGTGAGAAGCTGCCGTGCCGCGCACCACATCCCGGTCTTCGATGCATCCACGCCCCGCGAGTGGCTGACGCTGGAGGAGGCCGCCGCCCGACTGCAGGTCGCGGCGATGACGGTCCATCGTTTCATCACGACGGGGCTATTGCCCGCGCGCCCAGTGGTGGCGCACGCGCCTTGGATGATCGTACCCGGCGACCTCGAGTTGGACGCCGTCCGGGCTGCCGTTCAGGACGTCCGCCAGCGCCGGCGCCGTCCGCTACCACGTCACGCAACCGAGCAAATGCTTGTGCCCCAAGACATGTAGCGAGGTGGGCATGATGTCGCTATCCCAGGAAGAATGACCAGGCGGGAGTTGTTGACGACCAGATGTAGGCGCGCTTGGCGTTGGGCAGGCGTCCAGCCGATGAAGCGGTCGCGGGGCGCCAGGCTCCAGGCGGCGGCCCCAAAGCCCAGCGCCGCCAGCAGGCGGGAGCCCGCATAGGCCAGGTAGCGCAGGTTGGCGCCGACCGGGCGCTCATATCCTATATAGTGGTAGCGGAGCATCAACTCGTTCCAAAGGCGGGTCTGGGCCGTGCCCGTGCAGACGGCCAGACGGATCTCACCCAGATCTCCGCGCGAGCCCGTCAGCAGTGGTCCGGGGGCCGACGCAGCGCTGAATACGGTGGAATCGAACGGCGGAGGCGCCGGCCGCGCGGGTGGCAGACGCAGCAAGCCGTCGGCCTCCATGCGCAGCATCGCGACCCGGCAGGAGACCGCCTTGAGCCCGCCGTCCGGCGTTCGCCATCCCAACGCCGTACACACGGCGCGCGAGATCGCGCTCCGCCCCCCCACCTCCGGGTCGGCGATGATCTGGCGGATACGCTCGCTTCACGCCACTGCCGTACCGCCTGTCCCTGGTCGAACTGGAGACCTACGCCCTCCCCGACGGGAACCTGATTGTCCCCGCGACGGTCGCCCGCACCGTGGAGGTCGAGCGGGCTGTCGTCCGGGTGGAGCCAGCCGCCACCGGTACGCCCGGATCGCGCTCACGCCACAGCCGTCCGTGGAGCCTTCCACACCCCCGCCAGCATCAACCCGTCCCTCCTCCGCGAGCCGCTCCCCCGACCGTCGCCTCCGCCTCACCGAGGTGGACTGGCCGCACACGCCGTGCACGTGTTATGTGGAAATAGCCTGTTCGCGTTCACTACGGGTCAAAAACAACGAGCACGTGCTCTAACTGATCGACAAAGAAAGGGTGATGGGCCACTGCGGCCGCCACTTTCTGTACGTGCCAAATTGCGCCCGGCAAAGAGGATATAAAGAACGCCTTTGTGCCCCTAATTCGCGAGTATAAAGGCGCGACGTTTTCAAAGATGGTGGATCCTACTCGAACCGTTATGTCCTTAAAATTGTTTTCCAGCATCGTCATCGTACGACTAGAAAAGGTGATCCATATTGCCTCTTCCCGAATCATAAAGTCCCGAACCCGACGCAGTAATTCCAACTTGTCCTCGCCGCGATTTTCGAAGACGACAATGTTCCGACGAAGCAATTTTCTTAGGCCAGAAATCAACAGTTCGAAATCCAATGTGCTGCCCGACCACCCGCCGGCCCACTCATATACCCCGGTCGCTTCCACGCCGTCAAAGGCGATCTTGCTCAGTTTAAGGTCGGGATCGCTATCGCTTCTGTGCCTACCTTCACGGCGTTCGACAAAAGTCGATGGAGATCTCACCATTTCAGTAAGGACGCGCATAAGCGATACAGGACAATAGATGCGCGTGCTTGTCGAGTGTGCTCGATCCAATAGAGCCAATACCATAGCAACGCGCTTGGGACGAAGCACAGTTGGGTCGATAATGAGTCCATGGTTTTGCACGATTGCCTCGAGCCATGGCATGCCAGCCACCCCCTCACCTCCCATGAACTGCCGGAATGGCGCTTGGCGGTGATCGACACTCGACAAGTTCGTGCCGAATGGTGGCGTCTCCTTTCTCCCTGCCGCACCTTTTGAGCCCATGGTCAGCCCTCGCGTCGGCTTCTAGTCCATTGCCGCTCCTGGCGTCCTGCCGCCAACTCCTTGCGATGCCGCTGAACGGCATCAATGGATGGCATTGTTTCAGGAATTATTGATATATCAATTTGTTGTCACCGGGCGGCTCGAGGTAGAATGCTAGCGACCCGACGGGCCGGGCACGGCGCGCCGGGCGGAGGCCGGCACGTGTCATGCAGCGTGCATACCCGGTTGCACATAAGTGCGCGCACTGGCAGCGTGCTATATCGAGACCCACCTACGCGCCCGTAACAGGGACGCGCAAGGGGGTAGGCATGCCGTCGCCGTCTGCCAGGACGGCGGGCCATTCTGCCAACCTGAGCGGCCGGCGACAGCGGCCGCGAACTCTACACACACCCGCGCGCAAAGCGCCCCGGTCGCACGTCCACGCGCTCGGGGCGCTTTGGCCTACCCGTGCCCGTCACCACGCCCCCGGCCCGCCACACGACGCCCCCTTTGGGGGCGCGAAGTTTGCCCGGTGCGCAGCGCCGGGTGATTGCCCCATGCCCAAAACCGGCCCCCAGGAGGTCGTCCAAGATGCCGCGCACCCAGAAGGACCAGCCCCGTCCCGCGGTCACCGCCCCCGCCGCGCAGACCCGCCTGGACCCGCAGACCCGTGAGGCTCTCCAGGCCGCCCTGACTGACCGCCATGGAGGCCGCCAGCGCCGCCCTGGCGGCCGTCGCCGCCGGCGCGCACCAGGCCCAACCTGCGCTCAAGCCCCCTGTGGCGGCGGCGGTTGCCGCCGAGACCACGGGTGCCGACCCGGGGCGCAAGTCCAACCGCGCCCAACACATGCAGGACGCGGACGGGCCCGCGACGGCGTCGCAACTCTGGTACCTGCATCTGCTCCTGAACACCGACACCCGCACGCCAAAGTACCAGCGCCTAAGCAAGACTCAGGCCGCGAAGATGATCACCGAGCTGAAGGCCAAGAAGCCTTCCGGCACGCGCAGCGCCTGACCGCCCCGCCCGCGACCACCACCCTGCCTGATCCCCCCACTGCCCGCAACAACGCCATACGCCCTTCACCCCCGAGCCGGCGACGGCCTGCCCGGTGCTTCACCGTGCCCAAAATCCGCGTCGGAGGGAGGTCGACCGGACTCGCCCGCACCACCGCGCCACGCCCGGGCGGGCGTAGGACCCAGGACCTGCAGCGCATGTCCCACGCGACGCAGCTTGCGCTCCTGGCTGCCTACGCGCGCCAGGACGCCGCCGGCCGCCGCACCATCGTCGACGCGGCTGAAGCCGTTGCCCGCGGCAGCGACCGCCCCAGCCTCGCCATCGCCGCCGACCGGTTCCTGCAGGCGGCACGTTGATCCAGCCCTCTGCTGCCCACCCAGGACCGCCCCCGAACTGACCGCGCCGTGAGAGGGGGGATGCCCGCCCCAGGCTTCGCCCTGCCAGAAAACCGACCCCGAGGAGGAACGCCCCGATGATGACCGTCGAGGCCCCCGCCACCGCCCAGCACCGCTTCCCCGACGACATCCGCGACCATGAGGTGCACGCCCGCCTGCGCATCGGCGCCACGGGCGAGATCGTGCCCGGCAAGGGCATGGCGCCCTTCACGGTGACCCGCGATGGACGACTACCCCGTCCAGCACCGCGGCGGAAGCGTGCGCGTCAACAGCTTCTCCGACGGCAGCATCAGCGTCGACGCCGACGACGCGTGGGACGTGACCAGCAAGTGGCTGCGGATAACCCCGCTGTCTTTCACCGGGCTCCTGGAGGATGCCCGCAAGGTCATGCGTGAGGGCCGCATCTACTGCGTCGCCGAGGTGACCGTCGTGTACACCGCCGGCACCGACCTGCACTTGTCGACGACCATCGCCACCTACGGGCCCGCCTGGGAGTGCGCCTTCATCCGCAAGGAGGTCAGGCACCAGGACGGCCACCTGAGAGCACCCGTCCGACGGGCCTACCCCTCGGGCGACCCGGGGCCGGCGCCCCGCGCCATCAGGCGACGCCGCAGGTTGCCGCATGATCTCGTCGGGGGACGGCGGCGCCGATCGCACCCAGGCACCCACCGCGGCCGGGTATGAGTCGAGGAAGGGGCAGCGCCGGCGGTGCACTCCCTCAACAACCAGGCGTGGTTCGCGCACGACCGCGTCCGGCCGACACCTCGTTGGCGTCTCAGGTAGTGATGACAAAGCCGACAACAACCGAGATGCCGGGAGCGCCGGCGCGTGGACATGGTGAGGGCGTTTGGCGTTCGTCTCGTCCGCAGGGCACCAGCGGCGGCGCGTGGCGCGCCAGTTCGCGACCGGCCCCTCACCCCGCCCCCCGCACATCCTCCAGCAGCCGATCCACCAACCGTTCCTGATAAGCCGCCACGCCCGCCGCAACCATGGCCTGCGCCGTCGGCCCAAGGGGCCCCTCCAGTCGCGCCAGCCACTCCGCATCCCGCGCCGGCAGCGCCGCATCTGGTGTCACCCCTTGCGCCGCCTCGTCTCTAGCACAAACGCGGATCTTCCGCGGGCCGGCTCAAATGCCAGGTCTCGCGGGCAGCCTTGCTCTCGCTGATCTGCGACTTTTATGCCGCCTACGACGCCGAGCGCGGAGCCCACATCCTCCTGGCCCGTTGCTCTGGCGCCTCCCCTGTTCAGCCTGACACCCGTGGCTGGGTAGTCGCGTCAGGCCGAAAGCAGAGGAACCACTTATCGCCGTCAGCACCCCCGGACCAACCCTCCGACAGAATGACACTTGGCGCCGCCGACCCCGATGGTGTGCCGTCAGGGGCCGGGCCCGCGGGTCTGAGCCAGGGGCAGGCGCACGAAACCGTCCGGATGATCGTGGTGCCCGCCTCCTGGGCCATCGCCTGGGCCCCATGAGGGCCGCCAGGGCGGCGTCGCACGCCGTCAGGATGGCGTTAGCACGTTCGATCGTCCTGCCGCTGACGCAGGTGGCCGTCAGGCCGAGGGCGGCGAGCGTCTCGGCCGGATAGCCGCTCAGGTCGCTGATGGCGCCGCGGCGGCGGGCATCGCTTGGGAGGGAGGGACGGCCGTGGACGTGACCGGCGCCCCACCGCCGCAAGAGGGCGAGGGCCCGCGCACGGAGTTCGAGGTCGTGTCGGTCTACCGGCCCCACCTGATCCGCGTCATCGCCGACCACGGGGAATCTGGGGCGCGGGAGTACCGCATCTCCGGCGGGGAGGGCGCAGATGGCGGCGAGACCGGGGAGGCCGGCGGCGCCCCCCCGGACCCTGCGCTCCTCTGGGCTTACTACGAGGCGTGCCGCCGGCGTGCTGCCAAGGGGGGCGGCCCCGTCCCGTGGGAGAGCCCTCGCGCCGGCCGAGTGCGGGCTGCGTCCGAGAAACCGACAGGGGCTGTCGGCGAGCACCTAGAATAGACGCTCACTGGTAGGTGATGGCATGGTCGCGACGGGAAGCACGTTGCCCCTTGGTCTACCACTCGCGTCAGGTGTTGAGCAGGTCGTGACTCAGTGTGCGTTTGACACCGCGCTAACCACCCTCACCACCACCCGTTTCGTCGCGACCTCCGAGTTTAGCCCCGGGGGCAACTCGCTCGGCGGCCAAGAGTTCCTGTCCATACCGCTCTCGCAGGTTGTCCTGGTGGAGTGCAAGCGGCGTCGGTACAACACCTATCCGTTTCGTGTCCTCGCCGCGGTGATAGGGCTGATCGGCACAGGCGTCATCGTCATTGAGCGTAGCCGGACCCCCGTGGGCAACTCTCACCTATATTGGGCAGTAACGCACGGGTGGTTCGGAATCGTCCTGCTGCTAGGCGGTGCCGTCCTGTGGTGGCTCCCCAGGGAGAAGCAGGTCGTGACGCTGGATGTCACCGACACCCTGCACGGCAAACACTCGTATGACTACACCGGCGACACCGACCACGGCCCCTGGGTGTTCGCAGGAAGATTGGCGAGCAGCGCTGCGGCTCCTCGCCCCTGAACTGGCGGGACAGGTCCCCGTCCTCGGTGCCAGCACGCTCGTCGGGCCGAACCACGGCCAGGGCCCCGCGCGGTTCGCGGCGCATGTAGCATGTCAAGCCGGACGGATGCGGAGATCAGTCCGCTCAGCGCCGGCTACCTGGCCTAGACTGCCACGAAGGTACAACGGCGGCCACTGACGGGGCCCCGCCGGCCGCCGCGCGTGGCGACGGACGGCTTCTACTGATCACCAAACGCATGGGCAACACCGCCGAAGGTGCAGCCCGCACCGCACCGGACCGGACCAGCAGCGACTGTGGGGATTCGCTCAAATGGCTCTGAAGGGTAGGTGTGGTCGTTGGGCTTTCGACTGTTGATGGTAGCGTCGCCACAGTATCCGCAAGACCCCTATTTTCAAGTGACAGAAGTGGAACCACTCCAGGCAGCGGATCATCTGCAACTCTTTCGGCACACTGTTGAGATGACGGGAGCCAAGGCAGACCACCTTGATCTAGCGATTCGGGAGCAAGTCACCGCGGTCATTACACGGACCAACATAAAGTTGGAGCATCCAGTCGCCGGCATTGCACATGTATCCAACCTGAACTATCCGGAACTCACCCCTAGTGGATCCCAACACAGATACAAGCACCTCCTGCTTCCCGGTAAGGACGGGTTTCTTGCCAGCATCATTGTCCAGTCAACACAAGAGACCGAGTCTCCTGATGCTATGTATGGGTGGGCCAATACTCTGGCGTCAGAGGCAGCCTACGGGGCGGACTCTCGAATTGAAGTGTCCGAGTGGCAGTGGTTCTCGAGTCGCCCAGAAGGAGTCCGGGTGAGGAGGGACTTTCGAGCCCACTACTCTCCTCCCGCCGCCAGGACGTGGCGGGACTTTCAGACCACCGTGGCCCGGACCGCTCACCTTCGCGGAACCACGTTATGGATTCGCGCTATGGCGCATTATCACGAAGGCCTTGCACTTGAACTGCCAATGTATCAGTTTTTGGCGTTTCACAAAGGCTGTGAGGCCCTAGTGGCCTTGAGGAGCCGATTAGCAAAGGCCGGATACACTTGTGACAAACGTACCCTAGCCTTGCCTGAGCCATTGGCGAGAGAGTTTCCTACACTACACAGGCAACCCGTCCAGAAGGCGCTCGACGAACTCTACGGACCGTTCAGAAACCTTGCCGTCCACGTGGAAGCAAAAAACAAAAACGGAGGGATCACATTCGTCCACACCGACTTGTTCGAGAACGGCCTGGTGCGGTACGCGAAGCTGGCCGCCGTTTGTAAGCAGTGCTTTCGGGAGATAGCGGACTCCCTAGTCAATGCGAGTTCTGCCCGGTAGGTTCAAACGGGGCGAGATTTCCACATCGCGGTGGCGGGCAGGGTGGCCGCCAGGGCCGCCCCCCACCTCTGCCCACCGCCCGGCGGGAGCCCCCTCCCGGACACGGGGACCATATGGTGGTTGGTACCCGTACGCCTTGGGCAGGTCCTGCGGCAGCGCCTTCAGGTAGGGCCCGAGATCGAGCGCGCGCACCGCAAGCCAATTCGGGAGGTCCCTCGTGGCGACGACGACGTCGGGCATGGGCAAATTGGAGTCGCCGTATCGGATCGCTTACGCGAGCAATGGCAGCCTTGACGCCTTGAATTGAACGCTTGGGTGGTCGTCCGGGGCGTGGCCGCCGGTCCCCTCTTCCTGTCGATCAACAAGGGCGGGAAAATCGTCTCGCCGGGCGCCATGGCCGCGCAGGCGGTGTACAACATCTTGGAGAAGCGGGGCGAGCAGGCGGGCGTCAAGCACTTCAGCCCACATGACCTTCATCGGTGACATGCTCGATGCTGGCGCCGACATCGCGACTGTGCAGCACATGGCAGGGCACGCCAACGTGCAGACCACGGCTCGATATGACCGGCGCGGCGAGGCGGCGAAGCGGAAGGCCGCAGGGCTCCTCCATGTGCCCTACGTGGGGTAGGGGCGCCCGCAGCCTTCCGGTTGCGCGGTTGAGAGCAGGATCAGGACAGGCGACCGCGTACCTCCACATTGATCCAAAGGCAGTCCTCACGGGGGTACGCGGTGATTGAGCGAGATTCAGGGAAGGCTGACAAGCCTGCCGACGGACCCTTGCCTGCATGTGGGAACCAGGAATGTACCGAGCACGGCAAGTCGGTCGTCGATGGTTCGCGCTTCTGCCGCATGTGCGGTAGGCCGTTCCTCACACTCGTGTTGCCGCCGAACCCTCCGCCTCCTGACGGGGCAGAGGAAGAGATGGCGGCTGCCCTGCAGCCGCTTGTGGACAGCCTTGCTGGGCAAACGAACGGCTACGGCGGCTACGGGGCGGCTCCAACAGCGGAGAAGCCGGAGCGGAAAGAGCCATATCGTTTTATGGACTTTCTGCAGGACCTACAGCCGAAGGCGGATAGGCTGCTAGCCTTATGGGAGGAAAACACCAAGGCGAGTCGCGAGCAGTATTTGCACACGCTGCGGTGGCGAGGCGGCTCCTTAGTTGTAATTGGCGTTGCCTTGATTCTCGTTCTTCTTGTGCTGGCGTTGACGCATGTAGTGCCTGCAGATTCCGTTGGAACTATGTTTGGGACGCTTGTAGGAATGGGGGCATTTGCGGTCAGTCTGAGCGGCACATCCGGGGGTGGCAACAAGCCACCTTCCTGAAAGTGCATCTTAGCCTTGATCGACACGGGGGAGCCAAGTAATGAAGTGTGCTCACTGCGGAGTGACTGTCCTCATCCTGTAGCGTCTCGCGCTATTTGGCGTCGATTGTCCCGCAATCGGTGGCGGGCAGATGTGCCCTTGCCGCCGAGCCTCTGCGGGCACACTGACGGGCGGCGGGGCGGCTCGATG
>Ga0080006_1146486_pt1 | contig 11986 bp, 12 predicted proteins | sample RS3BMetagenome_FD_69209 | JGI IMG/M metagenome (GOLD analysis project Ga0080006, IMG submission 69209) | Ferric oxide microbial mat and aquatic microbial communities from Rainbow Spring, Yellowstone National Park, USA - RS3B (SPADES... ...
TTTGGGGGAGGGGGGGGGCCCCCCGGGCCCGCCATGATGCGCGGGCGTGGCGCCCGCGCGACCAATCACACACGCCGCCGACCGGGCGTGCACGGCGGCCCGCCCTACTAAAAAATGCACAGCGAAGGGTTTAGCATGACGGAGAAGGCAAAAGCGTTGATGAACGACCAAGCGTAAGCGTTTATGAGATAGGTTCTAGCCAGCTCGGCCAGAAAACGCAGTATCAAGAGCGCCGGATGCGCGTTCGGGTCAGCGAAAGCCGCAATAGAGTGGGGGCCTAAAAAGGCCGCTTCCTTCACCGACCGGTTTGAGCAGGGGAGGGCGGCACGCAGGAGTTCGTGCAATGGGGTCGGCGGTTCGCTTGTTGGCCGGCGTTGAAACCTGCTACCGCTTCATTTGAGAGCCTTCGCCAATTCGGCGAACCGGTCCCACGCCGTGGCAACCCAGATTTCGGTTGTAGCATGGCCAAAGGAACGCACCAGCAGCGCGACTTTTGCAGCGGTATCGGTATCAGGAGCTTCGAAGATGTCCAGGTAATCGCACGGACCCAATACCGCGTAGTTGGCTATCCACTTCACGGTAGGGCATTCCTGGCGGATACGATCCTCGACGTGCTTGTTGAGTTCCGTAACCGCTGCGGGACGCTTGAGCGCCTCCGTGGAAAGCCGTGTCAGCATCACGAAAGTAGACATGCTTATCCCTCCGTGTGAGCTCGATTTTCTTGATTCTGCCGCCCCACGACCCATCGCCGCCGAACGCTCGGATGATGCCTGGAAGCGAGGAAAACTGTCGACCTGAGCAGTCCAGCGCATGCTTCATCGTGTGACCGCAACGCTCCTTAGGGCGCTTAGCGTTCATTATAGCAGCAGTTCCAGTTATCAGCGGGCGCTTTTGTGGCTAAGAAACGGGCTTGCTCCGTCGCGTTTAGAGAGACTGCAAGAGCTTACCTCGACGACAAGCCTTGAGGTAGAGCGTCGAAACGAAACGCAGGGGCGTCGAAAGGCTGCGGATTCGTTGCCAACTACCGAAAGAGTCTCAGCAGAGCAGGTCTTGACGGTGCAATCTGATTGCAGGAACTGAGCGCCTTAAGGGCTTTTGGAGTTGACGTGGTGGGCAGGGGCAGAATCGAACTGCCGACACGAGGATTTTCAGTCCTCTGCTCTACCGACTGAGCTACCTGCCCTCGTAAGACACGAACGTGATGCGCGCGCGAGGGTTTACTTACACGCCCGGTTCATTCATTGCTTACCGATCTTGCGTCATGTGTGCAACCGCGAGCGTCGAGTTTTATTCGCATCCGTGCAGAGCCCGACGCCGATAAGCGAAACTTGGCATCCAAGGCGCGCAGCGTGGCGCCTGTCGATTAATTTTTTTTGAGCCGTTGCGCATGAAATGACGGGGCTTGAGCAGAGTTCCCAAGATTAAGACCGAACCAAGCACGATCGCTTGCCGAAAACGCGCCGCGCCCGATAGTGGGACCTTTCGGGGTTGGTAGACCCGCGTCGAGTTGCGTCAACGGGCCTAAGCGGGTTACTTTGGCGTCGGCGCTGCGGTCACCTCTAAGCGCAGGGGCCGTCCTTCTCTTACTAACGTGCACTTGACCGGCACGCCAATAGGTCGTTCCGAGAGCATTCGCTGCAAAACGCCGACGCCAGTAATCGGTGTTCCGTCATAGTCGACGATGATGTCTTTGGGCAACATCCCACATTTTTGCGCCGGACTTCCCGGCTCTACGGAAATGACCAACACGCCTGTTGCGGTCTTAACTCCGTGTAGACGTGTCATCCTGCGGTCGAGCTGGACCGTGGCGCCAGCGATTCCTAGATAACCGCGGCTGATCTTACCGTCGCGAATTAGCCGACCGGCGACGAATTTAGCGGTATCAACTGCGATTGCGAAGCAGATTCCTTGGGCAGGCAGAATCATCGCCGTGTTGACGCCTATCACTTCGCCGCGCCAGTTGGCCAGCGGACCACCGGAATTGCCGGGGTTTAGCGCAGCGTCGGTCTGGATCACGTCGTCGAGCAAGCGGCCCGTAACCGAACGCAGACTGCGCCCTAATGCGCTTACCACGCCGGCGGTGACCGTGTACTGAAAGCCGAAGGGGTTGCCGATCGCGATCGCAAGCTGCCCGACGCGCAGGGACTTTGATTCGCCAAGTTTAGCAGCTTTGAGGTCGGAACCCTCGATTCGCACTACCGCTAGGTCACTATCCGGATCGTCCCCGATCCGTTGAGCCTCGAAGCGCCGCCCGTCGTAAAGCGTAACCATGACCTGGTCGGCCTGGTGGATGACGTGGCTATTGGTCAGAACGAAGCCGTCGGGCGTGAAAATGAACCCCGAGCCCCCGCCCACACCGCTTGGCGAGCCGCGACGAACGCGGCGGGCCTCGATATTGACCACCGAAGGGCCGAGCTTGCGCACCGCGCTCGAGACAGCCTGCGAGTAGGCGTCGAGCAACGACTGGTCGCTGCCGGACTCTGGATCGTCCCCAGTTCTCGCCCAGAAAGCTGCATCCGACCCATTATTCGCAAGGGCTTTAACCGATGACGAGCGCATAAAACGGCAAAACTTTTCTCTGATTACCCGAGCTGCAATCAACAAACGTAAATATAACCACTGATCGAATGTTTCCTTCCTTAGCGCCAGAACAACACGGCTTAGGCCCAAACCCCAATGCGCTTGCGGTTCGCGTTAAGAAACGTCTCAATGTGCACAGGCAACGGAATGTCAGATGGCAATCTAGGGTCCGGCCTTGGCGCCGATGCCACCGTTTGCAGCGGGATCTCGCCTGCCCATACGTCTAGCTGGTAATCCTCATCCTTGTCCATCGGCGGTCCGCAGCGGATCTTGGCTGACGCCTCCTCCACAGGGACAGCGAGGATCGTGGTGGCCTTAAGCTCCGCTGCGCTGGGTCGGCGGATTTCCTTCCAACGCCCGGGCATAACATGCTCAACCAAAGCCTCTAGTGCGGTGAGCTTCTGCGACTCGTCGGTGATCTCTGATGCGGCGCCCAAGATTACCACCGAACGGTAATTGATCGAGTGTTTAAAAGCAGACCGAGCCAGCACTAAGCCGTCGTAAAGCGTCACTGTAACGCAAAGCGGTGCCCCGGCCTTCGCCGCGCGCAACATCCTGCTTCCCGGCGAGCCATGAATCACAACCTTGCGGTTGCAGCGCGCGTAGATCGTTGGGATAACGAATGGCTGGGAATCGATCACGAACCCTACGTGGCATATCAAGCCTCGGTCCAGGATGGCGTCTATCGTCTCGCTATCGTACGCGGCCCGCTCAGGTCGGCTTCTAACCGTCGCACGTTTACTTGGCGCTCTTGTCCGCATGTGTTTGTTGTACTGGTACGAACTTTTGATTATGACAGCACCAATATGCCATTCATGGTTCTAACGCAAACGAGGTCGCGGGCTGTATCGAACGCGCAATGCTGGGCGGGTCGCTGCTCCCTAGCGAACGCTTGCCGGCGGTGCGTGCCTGGGCCCGTCGGCTGCGCGTGAGCGCGTCCACGGTAGCCTCGGCCTATCGGAATCTCAAGATGCGCGGGCTTGTAACCGCCAACGGCCGCCGAAGCACGCTGGCAGCCCAACAACCGGCGCTAGCGATGCGATTTGCGCGCTGGCCCGCCGGCGGGAGTTCGCAATCTGGCCGAAGGCGGCGCTGACCCCCTTGTCTTTTGCGTGCGCTGGAAGGCTGGGCGGGCCGACTGCGGCTTGAGCCGCGCACGTCCCGCGAGCCGTACAACAAAGTCAGATTGCTTGAACTCGCCGCCCGGATGTTCGCTGCCGGCAATATCACCGGCGGTCCGATGGCGATCGTTGCCCGCGCACTCGATGGCATCGAGCGGGTGCTGCGGGCGCGTCTGCGGATGGGCGGTGGCGTTGGCGTCGAGGACCCGGGTTACCATCTCGTATTCGATCTCTTGAAGGCGCCGCGCTGAGCGAAGCGCTTTTCGCGCCATGAGGCGACCGGGCGACAGCTAAGCGGCGCCTCGCTTCAACTGACGAAGTGGACTTTGCGGATTCAAGCGTCTTTAAAGGCAACGAGCGATCGACACAGAATCGGCTTAGCGGCCTTGCAGAAGCTATGCCTTGCGCCTGGGTCGGAGATAAGTTGGTTGCCGCGCGTCGATTTATGGCTTAGCATTTATCAGGGCCGATTGGCTTTCGGCCACGCGCAGGCAGCCCTGAACGCGGTAAGGGTGGTGGAGGTTGTCGGTATGATGCGCAGAACACTGGCTGACGCAACCCGGGTGGTTGCCGTAGCCGTTATTCTCCTGTGCCTTCCATTGCTTTCCGGTTGTGCATTTTTGTTTGGCGAACTCGTCGGTGTGGGAGCTGGGGCTACCGCTGGAGCGGTCACGCAATCTCCGGCGGGCGGGGCGGCAGGGGGCGCTGCTGCGGGAGCCGGCGGGGGAGCCTTGGTAGGGTATTTCGCCGGTGCCCCACTTGCGGGAGCTATAGGTGGCGGCCTCAGCGGCGCGGCGGTGGGCTACCTGTCGGGGCGCTCACAGCAGCAGTAGCTCAGAGACCAGCTGCCTGCCTCCATCTGATAACTTAACGAGTGAGACGCGGCTTGCTCGCCCGCCGCTCGCACAATTTGCGGCGGTAGTTTAATCGCCCACAACCTTCGGGCTGTCTGGAAGGGGTCTTCCGCGTGGTCAGGCTCTCTGGCTAGGCGTTGCCGGTATGAAGCGAAGATGCGGCTGGGAAGCGCAGCACGAAAGTAGAGCCTTTGCCTACTTGAGACTCCACCTCGATCGTGCCCCCGTGCTCGACTGCGGTTCGTTTCGCGAGCCAGAGGCCAAGCCCTGTACCTCCGGGTTTGGTCGTATAGAGGAACTTGAAAAGCTTTGGCAGGGCGTCGGCCGGAATTCCACAGCCGTTATCGCTGACCAGTAATTCGATCCAGTTTTCTCGACCATTCGAGCGCCCGGTCCTGACCCTCACAGTGTTGCCCGGGCGCATTGCATCGCGCGCATTGGACAGAAGGTTTACCAAGACCTGTTCCAGGGAGACCGGGTTCCCCATCATCATTGGCAAATCGGGAGCGAGGTCGGCAACGATATGCTTTCCTTCCCGCAGCATCTGGCCTTCGACCAGCAGCAGGGCGCGGTTAACAACCTCGTTAAGGTCTACGGTCTCATGAGGTCGGGGGTCCTGTCGGGTCAGCGCGAGCAGGTCCTGGATGATCCGGCTTGCACGCCGCGCATGCCGATGTATCACTTCGAGGTCAGCGCGTATCTCAGGGGTCAGATCAACTCCCGGTACGAGCAGCAGCTCGGAGCGCGAGATGATCACGCTTAATGGATTATTTAAGTCGTGGGCGATTCCGGCCACTGTCGTGCCCAATACGGTTAGAGCTTCGTGGCGGCGGTCTTCGCGCTCTCGAGCCAGGCGTTCGCTGATGTCGGTGATGTTGCAGATGACAAAAACACCGCCTTTGGTTGCGGCGTGGGTCAGGCTTATCTCAACCGGGAATTCGCTGCCGTCCTTGCGGCGGCCAGCGAGGTTAAGACTTAGGCCCATGGGGCGGTTGCGCGGCGCTGCCATGTATCCCAGACGGTGCTTCCTGTGTGTCTGGCGAAGCCGTTCGGGAACCAGCAGCTCGATTACTTGTCCTTGCAATTCACCGGAAGAATAGCCGAAAATCCTGTCGGCCGTGCGGTTAGACCTAACGATACGCCCGTGCTCGTCGACCAGCACGAGGGCGTCTGGGGCAAATTCGAAATACGCTTCGTACGGCGGACTCATCCCGCATGCCGACTCCGGCCTTGCGCCACTTCGCCCGACAGAAAGGGTCAGCCGAAACAGCACGGCTCGATGCCGCGCTTGCGGTGGCTGCCCGAAAAGCGACGCCTAGTATAGCGGGGAATTGCTCGTCTTGCCACCGTGGTCCGGTGGACGCCGTCGTCTCAATTTGGTGCGCACGCCCCCGTTCGTCTGGCGCCTGCGCGCGGACTTATCGTCGCCTTTGGCGCAATCTAGCGAGGCCGAACCGTTGCCCTCTCGAAAGGTCGATCAGGCGTTACCGGCGTAAAAATTTCGTCCACCGTCGAAAGGAGTGCTGCGTCTTGGCGTCGTCGCGCAAGAGCTATGCTCACGCCGACGCGAAGCTTGTCGAGTTGCTGAAAAAAATGTTCTAAACGCTGGCGCGCGAGCTTCGCCGAATCGAAGACGCCCCAGTTTTATTCCGACGTTCGCGATCGAGATGACAAAAGTTCGTCGAAAAATTCAAGGTGCATTCGGGCGACGACCGGCCATGCGTAGTGCGTGCGGGCGCGTTCGATTCCGCGCTGCGCCAATTCCTTTCTGCGCGCCGGGCTCTGGCTTAGCTCCGCGATCGCGTTTATCCATCCCGCCTCGTCGCGCTCGCCCACGATGATGCCTGCGTCGCCCACGACGTGCGGGATCTCGCCGCTGTCGCTGGCGATCACTGCTGTGCCGCAGGCCATGGCCTCGACCAGCATCCGGCCGAACTGCTCGCGCCATCGCGCGGTGGTCTGGCTCGGCGCGCACAGTACGTCTATCGCGTTAAGGTACGCAGGCACTTGGTCGTGAACCACGCCGGTGACGATCTTTACCCGCTCGCCGTGGCGGCGCGCCCATTGGCGCAGCTCGTTGTCCATCGGGCCGCCGCCGACGAACATGGCGCGCAAGGAAGAACAGCCAGGGTGGTCTAACACATTCATCAAGGTTCGCAGCCCCTTTTCCTGCACGAAGCGTCCAACAAAACCGATCACCGGAGGTCCGCCATTCTCGAAACCTAAGCTCTCCCTCACCTTTTTGGCTGCAAGCGGATCGGGACAAAAGTGGTTGACGTCGACGCCCAGCGGAATTACGCGATGCGGTTTTTGCGCGTATCCGCATCCGCGGCCGAGCATGGTTTGGCGAACCAGATCGCCGCAGCCCAGCCAGCCGGCGCAGCGCTGCACGCAGTACCGCTCGATGTTGGCAAAAGGCGGCGGGTAGTTCTTGTGGATGTTTTGAAAGGTGTAAAAGACCAGCGGCTTGCGCCGCCCGCTCCACCATGCGACTTGGCCGCCGGCGATAACGTAGGGTTCCTGCCAGCAGTGCACCAGGTCGAAAGGCCGAGACAAAAGCTGCCTTAGACGCAGGTTATAGAAGAAAAAGTGCGGCCAGCGGCTTAGGAAGGCGCGCACCACTTCAAGCTTGCAGGCCTCGCCCGAAAGCGGCTCAAGCTGGATTGGCCGCAAGTCGCCGTGGAAAAATGCCGGCGCGACCGCGGTCACTTCCCATCTGCCGGCGCCCGCGCGCGCCATCTCGTGCGCCAACCGGCGGTTGAGAGCGACAGTATAGGATTGGCCGATGGAAATTAGCTTGCGCGCTGCTAAAGCCAAAGCCCTACCAGGCTATCATGAAACAGTGGTCAAAGTTCGACGCCGGGCGCAGCTCGACGCGGCGCGACAATCTCGCGCGATCCCGCAGGCTCGGGTAAGCTAACGATCAACGGCGCTGGACACCCTGAAATATTTCCGCAAACTCCAAAAGGCCGGCAATGCCTCCTAAGCAGGCCTAAGCCCAAGCCGAGGCTATTCAGGAGGCCCTGGAGAGCGCGGTGATTACCAAAGCTGACCCTGCTGACCACCCCGTCGAACTGCGCGCCGAATTTGCCGACCTGCGTGCGGAAATGCGCGCTGAATTTGCCAAAGTGCGCACTGAACCGCGCGCCGAAATGGGCAATGGGCGCGGCGAAATCGCCGAGCTGCGCGGGAAGTTCCCCCCGCTCTATTGGACGCTCGGGCTTCAACCTTGCCCTGACCGCGTCGACCCTGGCCAAGCTGCTCATCGTCGGTTAGTTGCACTTGAGACCCGGGTCCGCTCCTGTACTCGCTTGCTGACCGTCAAGAAAATGAAGTCCCCAGCGATTTTACCCGCAAGGGGTGATTCGGGCGAAGCGGCCATCGCTTGCCTCACGGGAACGCCATCTGGGTAAAGTCCCAAGACCCCCATACCGCGACTTCGATGAGATCAGCGGCAACGCTGCTCGGCTTTGGGATAGCCTCTCCGCGCTCCCGCGGCACTTTCACCTGAGCGGCAATCGCTTCGCGCACGCAGCGCGCGGTCTCTTCGCGCGTCGCGCCTAGCGTGAAACACCCCGCCAGGTCGGGGACATACGCACCGCAGCTACCGTCCGCCGCCCGCTCGTAAATCGCTAAATGTCGCTTCATTTTGGCTCCGTGACCCTCGCTGCTTGCGATCCTACGCAACAGCCCCGCGGCAACGTCGCGAACGCGCGCATGGATTGGAACGGTAGATGTTTCGCTCGCCCTTTTAGGCGAAATGGTGGTGGCTGCCAGCGGCGCGCAGCGAACGCCAGCCGCGCCCGATAGCGATGATGGGCGTAGCGGCGGCGGGGGACGCCTTACCCGGCTTTGCATAAGCGGACGAAGACGTCGGCGAGAGTCGCAGCGGAAGCCTTCCAGGAAGAGGCTTCGGTGACAGCCATTGGAGGCGGCTTTGGCCTCGAAAGCGCCTCGAGGATTCCCCTGCTCAACTCCTCCTCGGTCGGCGGCACGTAAACGACATGCTCGTCGCCCGCCTCGCGAAGCTCGGGAATGTCGCTGGCGACCACCCGCGCGCCGCACACCCGCGCCTCCGCCACCGGCATCCCGAACCCCTCGTATTTCGAAGGAAAGACAAACAGGTCGCAACCACTATACAGAGCCGGCAGGTGATGGTCTGGAACGTAACCCAACGAGGCTATCGTGTCCCGATCGACGCTTGCCAACAATCTCTGAAGCCGTTGATTCTTCCACCCGGGGGTGCCCGCGAGTACTAACATGTGACGTGGAAGGGCACCGCTATCTTTCATCTTTAGAAATGTCCTCACCAGCAGCTCGAGGTTTTTGCGCGGTTCCCGTCTCGCTACCGCCAAAAGGTAAGGCCGTGCCACGCCCAACTCTTGCAAACACGTGTCAATTTCTTCTGGGGGTCGAGGAAAAAAACCCTCCGCAACCGCAGGGCGCACCACCGCGGCGGTGCCGAGTTGGAATACGTCGCGGACCCTTCGAGCGGTCCCCTGTGAATTCGTGACGATCGCGGAGGCCCGTTCTACGCCCGATTTGAAAAATAAGCGATTTGTCAGCCAGTGGCGCAGGATCATCGTTTCGGGACAGTCGATATAAGCCAGATCGTGGACCGTGAGAACCAGCTTCGTGGGCCCCGACAAATACGGCGCCAGGATGCCTGTGGCCCAAAAAACGTCGAGAGAATCCTGGCGGCAGAGCCTCCCCACCCGCAACAATAGCCAGCGCGTTTGCGCAAACGGCCCAAAAGGAGCGTGCTCGTCCGTTCTCAGCACCCATCGTGTGGAGAAAAACGGCGGAAGCTTGACCGAGCGAGGAGCATAGAGAAAGAACTCTGCTTGTGGCAGCAGCCAATCAAGCTGCTTGCACAACTCGATTATGTATCGGACCGCGCCTTGAGGCTTCTCAACCAGTAGGAAGCTGCCATCCAGGCCGATTCGCAGCTTCGCTTCTATCGGTCGAAGCTCCGGAACATGCTCGCAGGGAGTAAATTGAGCTTCCCGCGGGCGCGGAGTTCTTCTTGCAGACAAGCTAACCATAACCGTCGAGTCTGTCGGTTAAGCTGGCGATCAGAAATCCTAAATACGTTGTGAGTCCTTCGCAAACACGGCTGCTGGGTTCGCGTTTCTTTACGGCTTCTGTCGCGGGCCGTTGCCCGAACGCTCAACCTCGGGCTCGGGCGCGGCCCCGCTTAACCGTCCTTCGCAACTATGGATGGCGCCACTGGGCGCGCGCAACGCCGGGTAGCTGCGTGGCCTGAGTCTTCTGCTCTGCCAGTGCGTTTTCAGCGCGAGCAGCGGTGGGGTCATCCTACGCGGCGCGATCGCGACCGCCAGTAGCCAAAGAATTGTCAGAACGCGCCCCCGCAAGGTTGTGGAAATGTCCGTTCGAGTGGTCCGGAGCGCGGCCCTGAAAAGAGGCCACAAGCGGTCCTCCGGAAATGGGGAGTCAGGCAGGCCCACGCGACACGCGACAAACCGAGCGGCCACAGTGCCCGAACTCGTGAGCAACCAATCCTGAGGTATCGAAAAGCCCTTCTTGCCTGCGAAGTCTTCAAAGGCCTCAGATATCGCCCTGAGTTTAAGCAACCAGGCACGCTGATTGCCCCAGCCCTCGAGTTTGATCGACTCATTTTCTCCGTGTACTCGGTAGAGTGCCAGCGACTCGCATAGCGCGACAATCTCGCCCAAGAACGGGACCAAGGTATAGAGGAACATATCAGCACCGATCCGCCAGTGCCGCTCGGGCATCGGCAAAAGTTCCATCAGCGCGCTCCTCGCGAAAGCATTGCCGCTGGTCGGCGGGCTCAGGCACAGAAACCCACGCCTTAACACGCCTCTAATCTGGGACGTATTGAGCGTGCGGCATCGGACAACAGCTCTTAACGGACGATTGTTTTCGTCGATCACGGCGAGTTCGTACTGCACCTTGGCGACGTCCGGGCGCCATACCTGCGCCACGCGCTGAGCGGTGTGGGGAAGGAGCATATCATCGGCGTCCAGAAAAATTATGATATCCCCATGACTAGCCGCGAAACCGGCGTTAAAAGCAGAGGCTTGGCCGCCGTTTTCCTTAAGAACCGGGATAATCTTGTCGCCGTAGCTCTGGATTATCTCGCGCGAGTCGTCGGTCGAACCGTCATCGACCACGACTACCTCGACGCGCGGGTAGGTCTGCGCGAGCGCGCTATCGATCGCGTCGCGCAGGAAGCGGCCGTAATTGTAGTTGTTGACGATGATGCTAAACATGCGCTCGTGTGTCATTGGTTCGGCCTGAGAAGCTCCTTGAGATAACGCACCGAAACCCTCCAGGTTTCTGGCCATAAGGCCAGCGCGGCCAGCCCCAACCACGCGGGCCATCCGAGTTGGCTGCCAAACAGGGCCAGCCCAGCCCCCAGCGCGAGGAGCAATGCCAGACGATAGTGAAGACCCTCCACCTCGGTTGCCGTGTAGATGTGAAGGACGACGTAGCTCGGCAGCGCGGCCAGTTCGGCCCATCCGTAGCCGATCCAACCCAAGCGGCGCACCAAAAGAAATGCGGCCCCGGCGAAAAGGATGATGTGTACTAGATGGAAGACCGCCACTTGGCCGTTGCGCCGCAGGACATAGAGCGCGGAGGAATGAAGGTTGAACATCGAGTTGGCCAAACAGCCTGCGGCGATGAACGGATAGATGCGCCCGACAGGCATCCACTTGAGACCGAAAATCCAGAGCACCACATAAGGAAGCAGCAGGCCGAAAAGCATCAGGACCGGCGCCAGCGCAAGCACTTGCAGCATCGCGCCTTCGTTAATCGCCCGTGCCAGACGCGGCTTGTCGTCTTGCACCTTGGCGAACACCGCCATCGATAACCGCCAGGCGGCGCCCTTGACGAAGCTTAACACGGCTACCAGGCGCTCGGCCAAGCCCACGTATCCAACCGCGGTCGCGCCCGCATAGCGCCCGACTATGAAAGGAAGTACCAGGCCGCGGAGCTGGTAAATCCATGTGGAGGCGGAGTAGCCGAGGCCGTAGCCGACCATTTCCCGCGCCAGCAAACGGTCGTGATGCAGGTGAGGCCTGTACGCCGAGGCGAGATGCAGCATCACCAGGCTGAAGATCTGTTCGAGCCAAACGGCGCTCACCAGCGCCCACACGCCCCATCCGCCGGCCGCCAGCGCAAGAGCGACAAGATAAAACAGGACGCGACCGGCGAGCTCTATCTTGGCCAGCGCGCGGTAGTCAAGCGCGCGCTCGAGTTGAGCAAACGGCACCAGCGAGACCAGCGACAACGGTATCGCGGCGGTCAGTGCAGCGAGCACCGGAGACAGCCCGGTCAGGCGCGTCCAGTGTTGAATCCAGGGGAGGGCGATAAGCGTAAGCGCGGTCCCGGCAAGCCCGAGAAGTCCAAGCAGAGTGAAACCCTCATCGGAGGCCTGTTGAGATA
>Ga0080006_1145190_pt1 | contig 11985 bp, 9 predicted proteins | sample RS3BMetagenome_FD_69209 | JGI IMG/M metagenome (GOLD analysis project Ga0080006, IMG submission 69209) | Ferric oxide microbial mat and aquatic microbial communities from Rainbow Spring, Yellowstone National Park, USA - RS3B (SPADES... ...
CATATATCATCTGATACTCCTGCATTAGTCCGCCTGGCTCCTGAGAAAGCGGGTCGACCGGGTCGAGAACTGGGGCTCCAACGCCTGGAGGAGGGGCTGAAACCCAGTTGACGTAGTAACCAGATACAGTATCGTTCAGAGGAAGGGCAAGAATATCATCAGTCGGCATAATGAAGTAAGCCGATATGCTGTTGAATGGAAGAGATGGAATGGTGCTGCTGTCGGCCAGAGCCAGACCGAAGTGATTGTAAACGACGTAAGAGATGTTGCTGAGGCAATTGGAAATGCAGGAAAGCTCTTGTCCGTTAGTCAGAAAAGGCGGGTTTGGTGAATAGGAGAACGAAAGACCGGACTTTTGGCTGCTGATTATTACATTGAACCACGGAAGAGCCTGTGACTGAGGCATTGCATAGTTTGTCTGGTTGATAAAATAGACAATGGTCCCGTTCGTGTTCGGTACAGCCTGCTTCAATTGCTGCGTGTAGTTCGACGGATATAGGTCCTGGCTGAAAGCGTTCAGCACCGCCGTGTCATTTCCGAACTTCGATTTAACCACATCAATAAGGTAAACATTGATGGGACTTGGATTATGGGCTGTAATGGTGACGTTGGCTGTTGTGTCTGGTTTACCTTCCTGGTTGTAAAAATGGAAGACAAGCTCGCCATCATACTTCACCGGTTCATACAGGTAAGAAGTGTTGAAGAGAGAAGTCCTATTTGAACCAGCGAAATCGTCTGAATAAGCTGATATTGTAACGTTATAGTATGGGTAGGAAAAGGAGGACAGGTTTCCTATGAAGTAGAACTTCTGCACCCGGTTAAACCCGGTTGTGAATACTGTTTCTGCACTTTTGTTGAGCTGTGTATACACAGCGTTTACGCTTCCAGCATCAACAAAATTAAAGGAGGAAGAGACCTGTGGAGAGTTAAGAGAGACAATCAGCTTCCAGGCCTCAGTTGTAAAAGTAAAATTGTTCAGGACTGCGCGTTCCTGTGTGTCGTTGAGCGAAATAGGTGCAGTATTGATGTCTCCTTTATATGAGAACCCAGGCAGGTTGTAGTCGTATCTGACAAGGACAACGAACGGCCTCTGGTAAGTAGAGGGGAGCCTGCTGCTGTACAGCATATAAGCGAAGTATGTGAAATGTGGATCGTATTTCACAACAACAAAGGGCACCTGCCTGACCAGATGGGCGATGGAGATGCCCATCCAGTTGATTGCGTTGAAGTTGACCGTCAGGTTTGCTGGCCCGTAGTTTGCTTCTGGCCTGACGAAGTAGCAAGAAAGACCGGACCGTCCATTTGAAGATGAGTTGAGAAGACCCAAGAGAGGTGATGAATAGGAGAAGTTTATCCAGATATCTTTCCTGTAGTTAGAGTATGAGAACAAAGCAGACCATCTGACACAGAAGGAATCGTTCCTGTAGAAAGACCCATCTGGATTTCGCATTAGATATCCATAGCTATTTGTTATGTTGACCATAACCAGTTGATTTACATTCAGGTTGAGCTGTATCACTTCTACATTCTCAGACACGGAGAGAGTGGATGTCGAGTTGTTTGACATTCTAAATACAGCAGTTATATCAATGGTGAATGAACCTGTTTCGTTACCTGTTACGGTAAACATATCCCCACTCTTGGTGAAGGCTGCGGAATCGTAAGACCAGTAGACGGTATAGTTAATGGTATTAGGACCGGTGGTGATAAGAGGCTTGATGGTAAAACTGTCGCCTGGATACAGCGTCCCATCGGGGTTCGACCTCAGATATGTTAAGCTGGCTGAGAGACAGTTCCCAAAGTTATCACACGGGTCTTGTCTATTACCTTCAACAGTCAGACTCGTAAGTATGATGAAGACGATTATGAGGAAGAAGATAAAATAGAAATGCATAACTGTACCGCGTCTCATGACTGGTTATGACAGGCCTTCTTTTCTTTTAAGAGAAAATTGCGTTACTGTGGTGATGAACGGACATTGAATAGCAGGAAAGGAATAAGCAACATCATCGCTGTCCTGCTAATGATAGCCCTGGCAATAGCGGGAGCTGCTTTGTACTATTCCATAGCCAATTCATATCTGAGGCCTCAGGTAGGGTTATCGGCAGACGTTACGATAAGCGTTGGCGCATCAGGATTCACCGCCATAACAGTTAACGTGGTCAATGTGGGAGAGATATCATTCAAAACCGTTACTGTCGATATTTCAGGAGGCTCCCCTCTCTCCACACTCTACATTAACTACCTGCAACCTATATCAGCCGGTGGAGGTAAGGTCAATCTCATAATTCAGGGCATCTCGGGCGGTAGCTTTGCTCCAGTGCCACCAAACCCAAGCATTGTTGTCACAGGCAGCGTGAATGCAATAGTCGGGAACACCTACGCAGTTGCAATCCATGCGACTCTTATGGATGGTGGGACTTACGGTCAAACATTTAGCGTCCAGGCGGTGCCCTAAGCGGCGTTTTAAGCGATTCCCATTTGAGATTCTGATAGAAAATGAAGAAAAGGAGAGCAGTGAGCGAGATTGTCGCCGCCCTCCTCCTGCTTGCAGTTACTGTGGGGGTCTTCGGCGTCTTTTACGCCTATTATGTCAACGGACTCCGCTCTTCTTCTACAAGCGTGTCTCAGGAAATACAAAATTCAGTTAAAGCAACTGGTGAACTTATGAGCCTGGTCAGCTACAGCGTCCAAGGGCAAACCGTAACTCTTTATCTCTATAACTACGGACAACAGCCGATAACACTCAATCCGCCCTCCCAGGCATTTCTCGTAGTGTCGGGAACAGAGCAGCTAGCACAAAACTTCATCCTCACCGATGCCACTTCAGGCAGTCCCATCAATACGATACAGACGCAGAAGCTCGCTGAACTCACCTTGACGTTCAATAATATACCTAGTTCAGGGTCATTTTATATAGAGATCATTGACAGCATAGGGAAGAACTTCGAATACCAGCTCTCCTGAGCCAGCCATTCCTAGTCGAACAATGTCGTTTTTACTCGCTTTAAAAGGATGGTTCGACTCATCTAATATGAGTCTAGGTTATCGACGGAAAGGTATAGCATCCCTTCCAATTACGATATTCTTCGTCGCCCTCGTAGCAATAGCTTTCGTTGGCATAAATGCCGTCACATCCGGGCAGTCAGGCCTAGCTAATAAGCAGGTCTACGTCGAGAACATGCTCGCGGCCAGACAACAGGAGCTGCATGGGCTTTCAGCGTTCTCGTCAGGAAACGGTATGTTGCAGCTGACCCAGAACTTCGGAGTCACCACGAACATTGTTTATGTCATTGCACAGATGAGCAACGGACAGACGTTTTCGGAGCCAGTGAACTATGTTATACCGCCAGGCCGGAGCCAGACGGTCGACCTCACCTCACTGGTTCAGCAGATGTTCGGAGGCACCATTCCCAGCGGACTGACCAACATCACCTTGGTTACAAGCAGAGGTATATACATCACATCTCACGTTCAGACGGTACAGCAGCAAAGACAGGTCACAACTTACCAGCAGCAGCAAGTGACTCAGACAGTACCACAATTCGCTGGTTATAGCGTCTCCAAGTTGAGTAGCACTTACTTTTGCCCCAACGGAGGATCTCTTCAAGGATCTACCTGCGTATCGTCATATTCAGCAACGTGGAATCCTGGCTACTACTCGTGTCCGTCAGGATGGACGTTAGCGTTGTTCCAAAAAACCTGCTATCAGGTCGTGACAACTGTGGTCAATGTTCCAGGCCATTGGACAACACAAACACAGTTAGTTTGGTTTCCTGGTTACTGGGCTTATAACATTCAATCAGTTACCGAGACTGTCTATGATGAGTTGCTATGCTACGTGCTGGTTCCCGCCAGTGGATGCTATATAAAGCAGGTAACTACCTGCTCTCCTGATATGCTCTGTTGGCCAGTGGGGACCAAACAAGTTCTTGTAACTGTTCCTTACTATGTTCCAGGCTATTGGACAACACAGACTGTACAGGTTTGGGTTCCAGGTTACCAGGAATTTGTGACGCAAACATACACAATGGGCTCAATATGGCATCCTGGCACTTACTCTTGCCCCAACGGAGGGTCGCTTCAGGGCTCTACGTGTGTATCATCATATCAAGCACAGTTGAAACCTTCGTTAGTTCCGTTAGGACTAATGTGGTCCTGCCCGTCAGGGTCGCAATACATTTGCTCACCTGTGTTTCAACCTTACAGCTACACGGTGACAAAGACAGTTCCTGTCACGAAGACCGTCTACACTACTGTACTTCAAACGGTCTCATCGTGGTTGATAGGCGGTTAGGCAGACAATCTATTTTTTTGCCTTATATTCAACTTATTACAATAGTGATATGAATAGATCAACCGCTAACATAGCTGGTCTCTTGCTGGCGTTAGTTTTGCTGAGTTCTATTGCATTTTATGAGTATGCACAGAACGCCTCCTTATCGGCTACGAACTCAAGGCTACTGTCAGAACTCTCCAACTCGTCGAGTTTCTCCAATGTCGTGACAATTGCATCAAATGTAACCGTTGTGCTGAGCCCCTGTCAGAGTTCTTGCGCCTCTTCGAAAAACAGCACCATTGCATCATTCACCGCACAGCATCCAGGCTTCGTGCTCGTTACAGCGACTTATAGTCTGCCCAACACAACTACTTTAGAACCGCTTATCATAGGGGCGACAGGTTCCTTTGATTGCTCAAAGTTTATCACTCAGCAATTATATTCGTTGTATCCATGCAACGGAGGGTTTCCCGTGTACTTTGGCCCTGCACCAGTGGTGATTCCTGTCCTGCCAGGTAAAGTTACAATCATAGCTTTCAATTTTGGTAATGCAACTGTGTCGTCTTCGTTCTCAGTTAAGTACTACAGCTGGTAAGCTTGTTATTTTTTACTTAATCAAAAATACTAAGTGCTCCACCAAATGTTACCGTATGAAGTTATCACTCCGATGCTCTTGAACAAAGGATTGACTGAAAATGTCAAAGTGCCTCTAGGGGCTACTGCAAGCTGCGGACTTAGCGCTGCTATCGTCTGCTGTCCCCCTCCGTCTACTCCTATATAGTATGTTATCACGGCTGTGGTCGGTCCGTTGTTCATGACGGTCACAGTTCCGGAGTTCAGGCTCACGGAAAGGCTTTCATCTGCTCTACCTCCTACCAGCAACTGGGCTTCGGCTGCCTGCTTTGCCATTGAGTACTGTGCTCCCAGAAGAGAAATGAAGAAGCCGAATACAATCATAGTCAGGACTATGAAGAAGATGGCCCCTATTATCTCAGCCTCCGCTCTCCTGCTTTGCATCAAACCACCTCTGCATGTATTGCAACCCAGCAATATTCATCATAACCCAAAAAAATAATCAAATAAAAGAATGTGGGGAACGGGATGCATGCCAGCAGTGCCCGTTCTTTCTACTGTGCGGTTACTGTGACCACTTGAGTCTGTGTAGCACCGTTTGCGAATGTCGCAACTATTGTTATTGTATACTCGACTCCTGATGTAACCGAGCTTGCTGTCTGGAAATTAGTGCTGGTCGAGACGCCTGGGGCTAATGGCGCAGAGGCTGGATCTGGATTCCAGGTCACTGACGCTGGAACAATTGGACCACTGATTGAAAGACCTGTCAGCGCCAACGAGCCTGAATTAGTTACAGTAACTACCGCCGTACCTGTACCTTGTCCGCCAGGAACAGCGATGGATGCACTGACCTGTATTTGAGCTGTATTCTGCGCCCTGCTGGCTGTTGTTGTGAAGTATGTATAGAGGAGACCTGCTGCAACTATTGTCATTGCGACGACTATGATGGTAGCGATTATCGTTGAGATGGCCCTTCTTTGCTTTGCGTATAGGAGGTTCATCAATATAGGAGAAGTTTCCTCTTTATAAGGCAGGTCAGAAGCCGAAGGTAAAGGTCGGAAGGTACTGCGTCAGGACGATAGCTATGACTGACAACGCGAACAGTATTGTCATATTCAGCGTGTTCTTTGCCGTGAAATCTGTGGCCCTTGTCATTGTGAAGGCTATTGCACCGGCAGACACTACGGTGACTATCGCTACGGTGCTGTTGATTATAGCAAGCGATGCTGTCCCTCCTCCAAAGAATCCTCCCGTAGATAAGTTGAAGCTCCCTATCATCCCATTCATCACTTTGACCATGATGGGAATCGCTACGGGGACGCTATATCCTATCATCTTGAAGATTGCAATAGATGAAATTGCTTCCTTTTTGAGCTGGTTGTAGCTTGATATGAAGTTGTAAAGGTCTTCTATATTCGCTGGTGTCCCTCCACCACTTTCTGCTATCTGGTCAAGAATGAAGATGGTCATCCTCCCCAGCCAGCTTCTCATTACTACCTTTACTTCGCCCAGCCTTACTCCAAGACTAATCTGAGCTGCTATCTTTTCCAGGATTGAGTCAAAAACAGGGTTGAATTTTGTTTTTGATGCTGTCTCAAGCACAGCCTTTCTCATATTGTATCCTATCTTCCTGTACTCTGCTATGTCTCTGAGAAAGTCCGGCAGCGCTTCTTCTGTCAGCCTTATCTCCCTCATCTGAGCCCTTACAGGTAGACCGTAGAGCGCAGCCCCAACCGCACCTGAAAGTGCTATTACCATCCAGAGCTGCCCTGTAAACGATGAGGCTATAGCTGCGACGGCAAGCCCTATGAGCCCAAGCCTTGCGTCACCTCCTAGGATGTCATACGTTTTTGGTTGGGCCGACTTCACTATAAAGTACATCACAAGAGCGATCATCGGCATAGCTGCTATGCTAAAATAAGAGATCTCTGCAACCATCTCTGCTGGCATCGTTATAGCCCCGATGACTAGGAGAAGTGGAAGGAGGAGGAAGACTATGACCAGCGTTTCCCCTATGGTCCCGACCTTCTCAGCGTAGCTCTGCCACCTGAACCTCATAGATGCGAGGTACTCTCTGGTCCTGTCCGAGAGGTAGAGGACAACATCACCTCCTGACTTAAGCACACCTGTGTAGCCGTAGAGGAAGTGTTTGAAGACATCATCCGGATGGATGGAGGCCAGGTCGTCGATGGCACCGGCAACATTTCTCCCGAACCCAATGCTCTTCAACAGAATTCTAGCTTCAACCTCCATGGCAGGAAATATCTTCTTGTCCAGGGTCGCCTTGAACGCATCTATCAACGGCCTCTTCGCAGATTCCATTATCGAAGCCAGGAGGGCGAAGAAAGGGAGCTCATCTTTTATGTTGGTTTTCCTCTCAGCGACTTTGTTCTTTGCGCTCATTGAGGGTGTGTAGAAGATAATCGCGGGTATAGTCAACAGTGTAAGCATTGTCGGACTGAGCAGGATGGCGAGAACCAGTGAGAGCGGAACAAATATAGCTGCGAGGACAATGGAATAGAAAGAATATTTAGCAGCAAAAGCGTAAGTATCCAGCTGCATCCCTCCCTTTACGACATCGCCTTTAATGCTGTTTTCAATCCTTGTGGCTATCTTGTCAAGGAAATGAATGCTCTTTACGATCCTTACCGCTCTGTCCTCTCTGACTTCCCTTACCTTCACCTCCTTCATCATATCGCGAAAAGAGAACTTCATTAATGGGAGAAGCGAAACCCCTTCTTGGAAGTCCACATGAAAGAGCAGTGTGGCTACCTGTAGTGTTGTAAGAATAATTACTTCTCCAATCAGAATACCAAGCGTCACTCCTCTGGTTGTTGAAACACTAGGGCTCATCACTATCACTGCCGCCAGCAAAAAAATGGCGACTATATCCAAAACTAGGAAGTACACCCTTCCGGGAGATATCTTTGCTACCACATAATTGGACATAGCCTCCCTTAAAAACACCCCCAGCTTCTGTTGATGTGAACAAGCATCATCTTCCGATCATTTCCGTGATTGTTGTGTTTTTCTTCATTAGCTCAGCATTCTCGCTACATACAATAAATGCGCAACTTCCTGAATACGTTCCTACATCAATTAAGTTGACCGCCCTTCCACAGCTCATTTCGCCTCAGGAGAGCGGTATTATTGTAATCCAACTTGTAAATGGGCAGGGTATCCCGGAACCGGTCTCCTCTGCTGCTGGTTCAACCCTTACCGTGGACCTCTACTCATCGAACCCTGCAGTCATCTCGGTTGATGCACGTGCCCAGATACCGTACGGGGCGTCCCATGCAGAAGTACACTACACAGCACTCGGAGTCGGTACTGCTACAATCACAGCCGTGGCAAATGGACTTAACGCAGGGAGAGTTAATATAACATCATCGGCCGTCCCTTCATACTCACTCAGAATTTTGCTTTCGCCTCTTCAACGGTTCGCTGCACCTGGCGACATGGTGCCAGTCCTGCTTCAGCTCATGGCTGGGAATACACCGTTCATTACACCCGTCCCCGTGCAGGCTTTTGTGGCGACATCAATCTCAGGGTCTTTCATTACAACGGTCGAGGTTCAACCTGGCTCTTCATTTGCATACTTTGATGTCGTTATCCCAAACATACCTTCGTCGCTCCTTCAGATCACAGCTATAGCAGACGGATTCCAGTCAAATTCCACTACAATAAGTGTAGTAACGATGGGTTCAGGCTCTCCATACTTTGCACTTCTGGCCTCTAATGATACGGTGTACCAATCGGGGGCTACAATACAGCTATCTGTTTCTCTTTTGTCTTCCAGTTTCCAGCCTGTGGAAGGATCAGCAAGCGTGCAGATCTCTTCCAGCAATCAAAGCGTCATTTTACCCCTTGTCGGAAGCCTCACCATAACTGGTGATAGTGCAATATTTCAGGCACGGACAGGCGCCGCCGGGACTGCGGAGCTGACTGTACTTGCACCAGGACTCACATCATTTCCTCTAAAAATTAAAGTTGTGAATGCGTATGGAGGCAGGCTGATTGTTGATGCACCAACTGTGGTCAGGGCAGGCGAAAATTACAGTTTCTCTGCTGAGTTAGTCGGTGATGAGGGAATACTTTTACCCTATAAAGGTCTCGTCACTGTGTCGGCATACTCCAACGCGACATCGGTGTTGAACATAACTGCTGGCCAGTTCCAGCTGGCCTCAGGGTATGGATTGGGGACATTCGTGGCAACTGGGGTGGGATCAGCCAACATCACTGTTGTAGTGAATGGATACCAGGCCGGATTAGCCAGTGTATTGTCCTACAAATCTCCTCTTGTGGCAAACGTCACCTATGAGGCGCGTGTACTGTCACGGTCCGGCCCTATTGCAGGAGTTCCAATCAACTTCACGTATGGCAACGTTATGGCTACTGTAACCACTAACGCAACAGGAATAGCATCGTTCACTGCCTACAACGACACGCCGACCACTATTACAGTGCCCAAGGTGTTCCAGCCTTCGGTGGACACCAAGTATGTCTTTCTTGGCATCTGGAACTCATCGAGTAATGTCATTAACGTTACTGCCCAAACCACAACGGCAGTGTTCAATGTTACTTATGCTACTTACTACATGTTCCAGGTCACTTCATCCATTGGCAGCACCACCGGCTCCGGGTGGTATACGGCTGGTTCTACGGCTTATTATTCCGTGAGCAAGACTTCGTCAGGTGGACCTCTCGTATTCCAGAGGTTTGCCGGCTGGACGGGAAGTTTCTTGTCAAGTCAGCCTTCAGGTTCGACTGTAATCACCTCTCCTGAGTCGATCACCGCACAGTGGAGAACCGATGATACACTTCTCTTCGCAATAGGTGGAGCCGTGGTAGCTGTCGCGGCTGTGATTGGTGCATTCGTCTTCAGGCTGAGGAAGAAAGCAGTGACGACTTAGCCGTTTTAAGCACACAAATATATGATTTTTGTTGACAGAAAAGGAAGATCCAATCAAAAAGGCTCTTTCTGGCTTCTCCCTTTACACTCTGGGAGATGAACTCAGGCAGGGAGACACGATAGCAGTCAAAGGAAAGGAACTTGAGCGTTACGAGGTCGGCCCTGCCATTGTGATCATAATCAACGATAATGGAGTTGGGAGGTATGTGGTGCTTGAGCCGCCCCTGAATGAAAGGGAGAAGGAGAGGTTGAATCACATCCTCGACCACCTATTCGTAAGCATATCTCACGAGGATGCCGAAGACCCTGCCAAAAGGCTCATTCCGAACATGGTCGAAGCTGCTAAGAGCCTTGGGCTCTTGGAAGAGGTGACCAAATCCCTGCATAAGTATGAATACTATGTGAAGAGAGAGCTTGTTGGCTACGGCAGGATGGACGTCCTGATGAAAGACCCCAACATAGAGGACATCAAGTGCACTGGTCACGGAAAGCCCGTGGTTGTCCTTCACAAGAACCATAGCGAGATGGGCTGGATAAGGACAAACGTCAAATTCTCCACAGAAGAGGAAGCACAGGAAGCCACCCAGAAGATACTCCAGAGATGTGGAACGATGGCTACCAATGCCGTACCTATAGTCGATGCTAGAACCCCAACAAACGACAGGGTTGCAGCAAGATGGTCCACGGATGTGTCAGTTACTGGTACTGCTTTTACCATCAGGAAGTTCCCAGCAGAGCCTATGCCCATAACCACGCTAGTGAGACTGAACACAGTCTCCCCCCTCATGGTTGCTTATCTCTGGCTGATTATTGAAGCAAAGGGGTTCGTCCTTGTCGTTGGTCCGACCGGCTCCGGAAAGACAACTTTCATGAACAGCCTTGCTTCCTTGATCAATCCCAATTCAGCTATATGTACGATTGAGGACAACCCTGAGCTGAGACTGTCGCACGAGGTATGGGACCAGCTGACATCCAGGCACAGCTACAGCGTAGGTCAGACCAGCTTGGAGATAACACTCCAAGACCTCGTAAAGCACTCCCTCAGGCTGACCCCTGACTTCGTCATCGTCGGCGAGGTGAGGGGGGAGGAAATCGCTGCGCTTGTCAATTCTGCTGCTACAGGGCACGGCGCCCTCACCAGCTTCCACTCCGACAGTGTCCAGAATGCAATGATCAGGATGAGTGCCCCTCCTATGCTTGTCCCTCCTGGCAACATGATGCTGATCTGGGCCTTCGCCGTGATGAACAGAGTGAGGAAGGATCAGGGGAAGGTGGTGAGAAGAGTCCTCTCCATCACCGAACTCGATCCAAAGCAGGGAGGTTTCGACCTCAAGGAATTGTTCACCTACAACGTAGTTGACGACACGTTCTCTCCGTCCTCACCAGAGGAGCTTGTCAGCACCAAGTCGGCCAGACTGCAACAGATTATGCGTCTCTTCGGGTGGGATGAGAATGATCTAGAGAGGGAGCTTGCGGAGAGGGCTGCTTATATCGAGCGGATGGTTATTACTGACAAGCTGTTCACTCTGGCTGAGGTAAGTGAGGCAATAAGGAACTTCTACATCAGGAAATATGGTCTTGCTGATTGATTAATTAGTAGCTGTAACCGCGAATGCGTGGCTCGTCATGGTCCCACTCGTAAGGGTTGCCACCACAATTATTGTGTAGCTGACCCCCATTGAGTATTGTGCTCCCAGAAGAGAAATGAAGAAGCCGAATACAATCATAGTCAAATAAAAGAATGTGGAGAACGGGATGTAGCTGTCAGTGCCCGTTCTTTCTACTGTGCGGTTACTGTGACCACTTGAGTCTGTGTAGCACCGTTTGCGAATGTCGCAACTATTGTTATTGTATACTCGACTCCTGCTGTAACTTGGATTGCTGTGTTGAATGATGTGCTGGTCGAGACGCCTGGGGCTAATGGCGCAGAGGCTGGATCTGGATTCCAGGTCGGTTGGGTCGAAGGAACGATTGAACCGCCCAGGGTCAGGCCAGTCAGCGCTATCGAGCCTGAATTAGTTACAGTAATTACCGCTATACCTGTACATTGTCCATTGCCAGGACCTGGAGGACCTGTCATTGCTTGAGTTGTTATACATTCAGCGATGGATGCACTGACCTGTATTTGAGCTGTATTCTGCGCCCTGCTGGCTGTTGTTGTGAAGTATGTATAGAGGAGACCTGCTGCAACTATTGTCATTGCGACGACTATGATGGTAGC
>Ga0080006_1164518_pt1 | contig 11985 bp, 9 predicted proteins | sample RS3BMetagenome_FD_69209 | JGI IMG/M metagenome (GOLD analysis project Ga0080006, IMG submission 69209) | Ferric oxide microbial mat and aquatic microbial communities from Rainbow Spring, Yellowstone National Park, USA - RS3B (SPADES... ...
GCTCAGGATTCGCCCAGTCACTATCACGGTCGCTTAGACCATGCTCAGACGTGGGCATGCCAGCCTATGCATTACAGAGGGCGTCTATCATAAAGTCACCATAGGGGCTCATAGGTGAGTAACAACCAAAGACGTAAGGTCAATAATCGTTAAATCCTGCAGAATAAAATCCTTTATTGTGGAACGGTTCCAGTATGATTGGATGCTAACACCAAGCGATGTGTCATTGCTAAGGAGGTACAGGCAAGGGAGAGTTCTCAAGTTGCTGAGAGATCTTGAGCTTGACGCTCTGCTTTTGTTCAGTATAGAGAACATAAGATATTATACTAACTTCAGACCGCTAATTAGCGTGTGGCTCCGTGACAGTTATGCTTGTGTGGTTACGAGTGACGGTAGATCCGTCCTTCTAGCCAACTACGGCGATTTGAATAGGATTATTGCCGAAGGTTCTTGGGCGGATAAGGTAACTGGATATCCCCCCAACGGGCGCCCGAAGCTGTTCTCGAAGCTGCTGAAGACACTCAATGTGAAGGGGCACAGAGTAGGGTTTGACCACGTAGGATTCTCTTTTCTTACGGCCCTAAAGGAAGAGATGTGTGATCATTACGAATTTGTAGATGTTTCGAAGTCATTAGATATGGCCAGATCCGTCAAAAGCCCAACTGAAATTAAAATCATGAAAAGGTGTGGAGAATTGTTAGGTGAAGCAACACTGGCCGCAACGAAGGTCGCAAAACCAGGGTTGACGGAGGCCGATGTATCAGCGATAGGTGAGGCTACCTTCAGGAAACTAGGAGCCGAAGGAGTCTCCTGGAGTTTCGCGTCATTTGCAGGAAAGAACGCAGCAATATTTGCCAGACATGATTCTTTGAAGGTTCTTAAGGACGGCGAATTCCTCATTTTAGGTTACGCAGGGATTTTCGAAGGGTATAATACAGACATTACAGTGACAATACCCCTTGGTCAATGTAGAAAAAAGCACAGTGAAGTCTATACCGCTGCATATGAAGGATTTCAAGCTGCCTTAGAAGCAACTAGGGCCGGAAGGAGAGCTAAAGACCTTCGGGATATCGCATTGAAAGTGATAACAGAACACGGCTACGGAGCCTACCCTTTCTCTGAATACCAGCCTATCTTCCACGGCATAGGAATGAATGTTTATGAACCTCCTCAAGCACCTGCACCATGCAGCGATTTACCAAATGACATGTTAAAAGTCGGGAACACAATCGCGTTGGAGACACTGATACTCGTCAAGGATGCACCCAAGCTAGGCGGGGTTAGAGTTGGTCAAACAATTGTGGTAACAGAGAACGGATATGAACCAATAACTTGGACTTGGCCCGAATCACACTTTGAAATGCTCGAAAGATAGGCTCTTGATTATTTGCCTATGGGGTTGACTTGCATCCTATCAAAACATGGATGGAGTCCACCATGGTCACCATAACGTAATCGCGCACTCCCAAACCTGATTCAATAAGGTTGAATAACCTGAGGCAACGATAGAATACCTCTAATGAAAAGAATGAAACGCACAGGATGTATGGACATTCTTCATTGGCGGATTAAGAGATAGGTTCAGCTAAAAGAATTTTACATTCTGACTGATGTAGTTTGTCGCCATGGTTCGTTATCGGTTTGGGTGCTGTGTCAAATATGTGTCCGTTCCACCGCAGCTCCTTGACGAACCGTGCAATAAGCACTTCCACATCCCTGTTAACGTAAAGACAGGAAAGATATTATCCATAGATGTTACTAAAGAGAATATATCAGATGGTGCAAGGGCCATTTCTCTTGTACAATCATCTTCTAAAAGGGTCAACATCATATCCAGAACATTGATGGATAGAGCGTATGATAGAAGAAGTATATTCAACTATCTTTCGAACAAAGGAATGAATAGAACCCGTTATTAGTGTCAGAAAGAATTCCTCATCAAAAGCCAGAGGTTCCATAGCTAGAAAGCTTGTTGTCATAGAGCAGCTTGCTGATTATGACAGGTGGAAGAGGAAACATGATTACTGCAAAAGATGGAGAGTAGAATCAGCAATATCATCCTTCGAGAGGATTTTCATGAAACATGTTAAATCAACAAAATGGAAGTATATGGTAAATTAAATGTTCGCTAAGGCAAGATTGTATAACATGTTTCTGGCCGTAAAGGTGTAGTGAAGGAAAAACATGAGATCCAGAGATAAGAATCAAATACTAATTAGTTATTTGACAGAGCATGAAACAAGATAAAATTAAATAAGATCTTAATCGAGTTTTACGGGTGTGGAAACCTTACTTTTGACCAAGAGCGAGGTGGAAGGATTAATAGGGATGCGGGACGCCATTGAAGCTTTACGAAACGTGTTTATTGAGCATCAGGAGGGAAGGACCAAGTCTTACCCTCGTGTGCACATACCATTTGAACAGTACTATGGCTCCATAGGATACATGGAAGCGGCGGTCGATTCCCTTGGTTACTCCGTATCGAAGATAGCTTCTCTGTTTCACCAAAATCCAGAGTTTGGACTTCCTCGGGTCATCTCAGTGATAACATTGAACAGAATCGATAACGGATTACCTGTGGCAATAATGGATGGGAATTACCTAACGATGCTCAGAACAGGTGCGATTGGTGCTTTGGCCACGGAATTCCTCTCAAAAAAAGATTCGGAAGTAGTTGGTCTTTTAGGGGCAGGGGTCCAAGGAAGGGGACAGTTATGGGGAATCTCAGAAGTACGCAGCCCAAAGAAAGTAAAGGTGTACGACGTATCGATAGAAAATTCGAAAAAGCTTGTTGGGGAACTATCCAAATACGGAATAGATTGTGAAGCCGTAACATCCCTTGATGAGTTGAAGGGTTGTGACATCATAGCCGCAGCTACGCCTTCAACAACCCCACTGGTGACCAGAAAGATTGTGAAGGAAGGGACTCATGTGACTTCGGTTGGCGTTGGCGCTGGGTTGGGGAAAAAGGAGGTCGATTTTATGCTCATGAAAGAATCAAGAACGTTTGTTGATGACATTGAGGTCGCGAAAAGAGACTCCTTGAGCGAAGCCTTCATGACAGGTGTTTTGAAAGAATCTGATATCTGCGGTACCCTAGGAGAGCTCTTGGTTGGTAGAAAGCCTGGACGAATGGCTGATGAAATAACGATATTCGTGTCAGCTGGGATGGCTATTCAGGACCTAGCAGTAGCAAAGATTGTTTATGAAAGAGCTTTAAAGAGTAACGTGGGCAGAAAATTCATCTTCTCTGCGTAGAAATAAGACTGATCAGACCAGATATGTCAGGTCTTGAGGTTATTTCCCTTACCTCTTTTATAATTCCTTCAGCTTGACTCCTGTCAATCACAGGCGCAGTGAGCCTTCGGAATTTATCCTCAATTTCCTCATAGCTCACCGGATTTTCGGGCGTTCCCTTGGCATAGTCCACCCTCTCAGTAAATGACCTTCCATTTTTGGTCTTGACAGTTACTATGCTGGTGTACTTGGCTGGGAAGAGGGGTGCAAGTTCTTCATCATAGATTAATTTCGTCCTCGCGGAGAGCCTCGCTATCTCCTTGTCGTCTCTTCTTTCCTGTAATATATCTTCAATATTTACTTCTCCCTGAATAGCAAGTATTGGGAGTATGTACTGAGCATTATGAGATTTTAGCTGATTGTTATCAATGATACTCGCGCCGGGTTCGGGAAACCGCAGCTCTATTTCTTCAATCTCCTCGTGCCTGATATTGTTCTTCTTTATTATCGAAATTAGGGCATCCGCACCAGGATGGATAAAGGCGCAACAGGAATAAAGCTTGAAAGCCGCTTCCATTATTGTATAGCGTTTCCCTAGGTCTTCAAGAAGTCTTTCAGGTTTCGGTGCATCCGTGAAGGCGCCGAAAACACCATTTTTCCCTTCGAAGATGTCCGGAGGTGCTCCGTAACCTGCCTGGGCCAGCAGTACAGATGTTATTCCGTTCCTAGCCGCAACACCAATTTGGAAGGGTCTCGAATTTTCGGTGAAATCCGTTACCCAAGCTAGAAGACCTGAGGCCTGACAACCTGCAAGTCCGAAGGCTCTGACCTGAGACTCCACGTCGAGTTCAAGCAGTGAGCCTGCAGTAGCTGCCGCACCAAAGCATCCGGCTACGGCTGAGGGATGAAAACCTCGTGCGTAAAGTGCACTAGGGTCAAGGGCATTGCTGACCCTTGTCTCGACATCATATCCTACAACTAAAGATTTAATTAGTTCCTTACCTGATAATTTGTTTGCTTCGGCTACGGCGAGCGCGGTAGGAACAATGACAGCTGCAACATGTGCAACAGCCTCTGCATGGTGACTCTCTATATCACAGTAGTATCCGAAGGTCCCGTTTACTAATGCGGCATTGACCAGATTCGTCCTTTGTCCCCTACCCACAATTGTTGCCTGCTCTTCACCTCCCATTTGCTTAACGAAATTCATGAGTATATCACCTGCGGGATATTTTCTTGAAGAAGCCCTTAGCATCGCGCCGAGGGTGTCAAGCAACATCATCTCTGCCTGTTTGACGACACTATCAGGAATGTCCCTGAAGGAGGTGTTCGAAACATGTTCAGATAGCCTAACTATCTTTGTATCTGTAATCAATGAAGAAGACGTCATATCAGTCCTACTTCAAGCCGAAGATTTAACCTTTTAAAGAATTCGTAGTATCTATCGAAAGCGTGTTTTGAATTTTGGATAGGCAAACAAGCCATCCGTGGTGCTAAATGAACCCCGAAACAAATCTATCCCTTACAACGGTAGCTTGGTAAACCATATTCACAACATGCGTAATATCGAACACGGGGAGCTTGGTAGCTTCGTACGCCGCCTTCGAATACGGGGGAAGATTTGCACACTCGAAGACGATTGCCCCTACATCGCCGAACTTCTGAAGGTAAGTCGCGGCTTGGACCACCTCCTTTTCGACTATGGACGGGTCGAATTCAAGCTCGTCGTTGTCTATCTTCGAAAATTCAGGCATCGTTTGGAGGCCTGTCACCCTTATGGTGCCGGGGTCGATTCCGGCTCCACGAAGATGTTCCTCACTCAGAGTGTCTGAGTTGGCCGTTATTATTCCTACCCTTTCACCCTTTCCCAGCATCCTGTGGACCATAGGAACAAGAAGAAGCGAAGATGTAATAACAGGTACCTTAACAGCAGATGCGAGCTCATCCTGAAATATGGACAGGAAACCGCAACTCGTAGTAATTGCCCTCACACCCTCCGCCTCCAGTTCCTTTGCAGCCTCAATGAATGGCTTCAACAGGGCGAAATCAGTCCTCTTTACAACCCTTGGAATTGTGGCATCCTTGACCACACTCAGCCTGACGGGGAAATTGAATGTGGATGCGTTTCCAACATCACCGGGTATTCTCGGGAACTTTGTGTCCAAGGTCAGAATACCCACAGCCTGACCGTAATGATGCCTGCCTCCTTTCACGTTCACAATCATCCTGACCAGACTTCTGACTTATAGCCTTGACGGTAAGCGAAGAAGTGGTGTTAACTTAAGCGCTGTTTGAGTTGATTGTCTATACATATTCTCTCAATGAGAATCATAGATTGGGCGTGCCCGAACCCTTATGTTTGGATTCATACGAGAAAGGACACGCCCAGAGGCCGTGCTGTACGGCCTCTATCTGTACTGGATGGGGTTGAGTTTAAGGCATGTGGCAGATGCCTTAGACCCTTTTGTCAAGAGGAGTCATGTATCCATCTGGAAGTGGATACAGCTCTTCGGTAAGAACACATTATTCCATAGAAGAAGAGTTACAGCCTTCCTGGTGGATGAAACTTACATCAGGATAGGTAGATATGAGGCATGGGTTTGGATAGCGATAGAGCCTGTACACAGGTACATACTCGGGGTGTACCTGTCTTATCAGAGGAACATCATGGTTGCCGAGTTCTTTCTAAGGACTCTCGTCAAGATGTACGGAAAGCATGTGGTGTACACGGACGAGGGTGTGTGGTATCCAGATGCATGTAAATCGCTTGGTCTGGAGCACAGGATACACACTCCATACGAGAAGAGCCTGATAGAGAGGGTAAACCAATACCTGAAGGACAGGACCGAAGTATTCGATGACCATTATCCCTGCAGGAAGAAGGGATGTGGCTTGTCACACGTCAGAAGGTGGTTGAACCTGTTCTGTTTCATGTACAACCAAATGAGGGACAGGGTCAAGTTCGATGGACTACTGAACCTGATGGAGGTGAGTCCCTAAGTTAACACCACTAGCGAAGAGACCAAACTACTTAGAAGGATACAAGAGAACAACGACCAGATGCCTCTTAATACGCATGCTTTATCCAAAAGAATTTATTGTCCTTCCAGATGAGTTCTACCGTTGGAAGAGAAGAAAGGATACGCGGCTAGGCTGTCATCGAAGGTCTTCAATTACAAGAAACTGTGCATGTCTAGGAGTTTTAAACTGCACAGACCAAGGGGTTACCTCTGCGGTATAGGGATGTGCCCCAACTGTATGATGAGGGTCGGAGGGACACCAAATGTCAGGATATGTACTAGAAAGGGCAACGAGTTGCCTGAGATGGAAATTCAGAACAAACTCCCGTTTCTCGATAGTTTAGATCTAACCCAAGTATTCTCCAGAGTTCTTAGTCTTGGCTTCCAGTACAGGCACTTCTATAATTCAAGATTTATGAGTAAAATGTTCTTCAGCATACTTAAAAAGATGGCCGGAATAGGGAGGGTTCCTTCGTCTGCTGGAAGGAGGTCGGCTTGGCAGAGATTGGAAGTAGATTGTCTGATAATAGGTGGTGGATATTCTGGGATGAAGGCGGCCCTCGCCGCCGCCGGCATCGGTGATCTTCAAACTGATATGCAATCTGATAATGTTTTGATACTGGACTCGTTTGAGGAACTAGGAGGTGATTTTATTGCGAGGTGGGGGAAGGCTAACCCCTACACAGAGGAGATTGGGTTGATGAAGGAGGAGGTTCGGTCAATGATAACCAAGATAAATTCGAGCAGAAGGATAAATTGTATGTGTAATTGCACAGCCGTAGGTTACTACAAAGATGAGAACTGCATCTTAGCTTTATCGGAAGATGCAACATATGAGGTTACAGCGAAGAACGTCTTCGTGGCCACAGGGGGACACGAAGTGCTTCCAATTTTTCCAAATAACGATTCCCCAAGGGTTGTGCTCAGTTTGGGTTTACAGATTCTGATGAACGATAGTGCCGAATTACCTTCGAGTGCCACGGTGGTCGACCTGAATGGCTTGGGAACACTCGTCGCAGCGGACCTGATTTGGCGGGGGGGAATGGATTCTGTCAGTGTGGTGAGGAGTGGCTCCTTCACGGACAAAGAAGAAGAACTTGGTTCTCAGTTTGGGGTCAAACTCCTTCCAAAGAGAATCGTATCAGATGTGGCGCGTTCGGGGAGGGTGAAGCTACTTTCCTTGGCGGAAGGTCGTCTTGAAAAGCAGGTCACAGACCTTGTGGTTATATGCGGAAGGTACCAGCCGAATTTTGAATTGGCGCTTCAGCTCGGACTTGATATGCAACTAGTTTCAGAAGGCAAAAACGTGTTCACGGTTAAGGGGATGAGTGGGTCAAAGGTTTCAAATGTCCGTGCGGTACGAAGCAACCTTGTAAAAGATTTGAATAAGGGAGGAGTTCATAATAGGTATGACACTAGCCTTGAAGACAGGGTTTACATGGATATCACGGCAGACGAATACCTTAGAAGGTTCATGAATTCACCAGATTCTTTTGGATGTATATGTGAGGATGTGTCTGTAAGGGACCTGTGCATATCGATAGATAAAGGGTATGATAACGTGGAATCGCTCAAGAGGTACACGGGGTGTTTGACGGGACCCTGCCAGGGAAAGCAGTGCGCTATGACAGTTGCCTCTATTCTTCATATGAAGAATCCTCGCTCTCAGGAGTTCCTTACAACACCTAGACAGCCGATATACCCCATACCGTTTTCAAGCCTGGTGTCTCAATGACTGAAAGATCGGCCGAAGTGCTTGTCGTTGGAGGAGGGGTTGTCGGACTCTCCATCGCGTACAACTGCGCGAAAATGAGGATAGGAAAGGTACTGCTCATAGATAAAGGAAAGATAGGAAGGGGAGCCTCGAGCAGAAACCTAGGTGGAGTTCGTGAGCAGTTCAGCAACGAACCCATGATCAAACTCACGCAGTATAGCATAGACATCTGGGAGAAGTTATCAGGCGAGCTCCAATGGAACGTACTGTTCGACCAGAAGGGCTACCTTATGCTTGCAAGGACAGAAGCACAGGCGGAACAGATCCATCAAAATGTGAAATTACAGAACAGCTTGGGGGTGAAAAGTGTTCTACTGTCCAGAGAAAGGGTGCTGGAGATGTTACCACAGTTAAAGTCAGACGATGTGATATGCGCATCTTTCAACAATCGAGATGGGTCTGTTCATCATGATGCTGTTCTGTGGGGGTATGAAAGAGCGGCAAGAAGAATGGGGGTTGAGATCCTGGAAGATGTTGAATGCTTCAAATTTGTCTCGTCCTCAGGCGAGATCAAAGGCACAGAAACTAGTGCAGGGTTGATCTTGGCAAAGAAATTGGTAAACGCCACGGGGGTGTTTTCGAAGGACCTAGCAGCCACAGTAGGGGTTGACCTTCCGATAAAGTCCTACAGAAGGGAAGTAGTTGTGACAGAATCTTACAAGCACTTCTTGAAACCCGTTTTTTGGGATCTGTCGACGGGTTTGTTATTAAGTCAGACCCTCAGGGGTGAAGTGCTTTGCGATACGCGAGATCCCTGGAATGAGGAGTCAAGGGAAACCACCGTGAGCCTAACATTCATAAAAAAGCTGGCAAAGGAGCTACACGAGCTCTTCCCACAACTCACCGGTTTGAACCTGCTCAGACAATGGTCAGGAACCTACGACGTAACGCCGGACGGTTCGCCTATACTTGGAGAAGACGACACCGTCAAGGGGCTGTACTTTGCTTCTGGATTCACAGGACATGGGTTGATGGTCGCACCGGCCCTTGGAAGACTGTTTTCGGAATACATATCTTCCGGAAAGAAACCTGAACTGCTGAGACCGTTCAGATTGAGCAGGTTCGCAGAAGGAAAGCCGATAATGGAGCCTCTGGTGGCGGGCAGAAAGTTGTCGTAACATTTAGCGCAGGGCCAGCCTAGCGATATATTTTTGCACGCGATAGGCTCTGGTACAGAAAACCCTTTATTAAAATACATTCATGGTACAGCGGACTCAGAATTGGAGACAGTTGCTGACTGGATTGTTGAATTCCTTGAAAAACAGAGGATAGAGTTCGTGTTCGGACACCCTGGCGGGCCAGTGCTCCCCATTTACGAGGCTCTGAGAAAGAATGGCAATGTGAGACATGTGCTCGTAAGACATGAGGGGGCCGGCTCATTTATGGCTGAAGCATACGCGAAGCTTACGGGCAAGGCGGGGGTGTGTATTTCAACCATGGGCCCCGGGGCAGCTAACATGACGATCGGCGTGGCTACAGCCATGTCCGATTCGACTCCACTCATAGCGATAACAGGGCAGCTTCCTTTGAGCGTACAGGGAAGGGGATACCAGCAGGAGACCGACCATCTGTCCTTATTCCAAGGGATCACCAAGAAGACCTTTCAGTTGAAGGAAGGACAGAACGCCTTCTGTGTGTTTACAGATGCATACAGGACAGCGATAAGTGGAAGACCGGGCCCGGTCCATGTGGATATACCCTCCGACATCTCCTCATTTAACGGAGATTACCCTGAACCGGAGGTTGTGCCGAAGCTCAGCTTGGGGGCAGCTCACCCTGATTTACTAAAAAGAGCAGCGTCCATGATATCAGAATCAGAAAGGCCGCTTATTCTTGCAGGGGGTGGAGTCATCTCCTCCGAAGCATCAAGCTTATTGGCTGAATTTTCAAAGAAGTTTGGAATACCTGTAGCGACCAGCTACAACGGGAGAGGTGCCATACCAGAGGACGATGACCTTTGTATTGGCCGTATAGGAGAGTACGTCCCTGCGTTCAGATTAAGGTTAGCTGAATCCGCAGACCTGTTGATTGCTCTGGGGTTCAGGTTTACCGACGTTTCCATGGAGGGGTGGAGGATCGCAAACGACTCGAAGGTGATTCAGGTGGACATCGACCCCTCTGAAATAGGAAGGAACGTTCATGTCGACCTTGGTCTTGTAGGCGATGTACGCGAAACCATCTCTGAACTTTCGAAACTGTTGCTTGCGGAACCGGGTAAAAGAAGAGAGTGGCTATCCAAGATAAAAGAGGATAGGGAAAGTTGGTTCAAGTCTTACACATCAGTGAGGGATTCTTCGGCACAGCCCATCAAGCCTCAGAGACTGATCAAGGAGTTATCAGAATTCACTGGAAGGGATAGCATTATCACCTCAGGGGCGGGGAGGGCAAAGATGTGGGCAGCGTCTGTGCTTCCAATCTATAAACCCAGGAGCTGGATACATTCTGGAGGGTATGCAGCAATGGGGTATGAGCTACCGGCCGCGGTGGCGTGCAAAATGGTTCATCCTCATAAAAGAGTCGTATCTGTGGGCGGGGACGCTTCCTTTCAGATGCACTGCCAGGAGCTAGCTACGGCTGTAGAGAACGATGCAAACATCGTATCCATAGTAATAAACGACCTAGGCTTGGGCTCTATAAGAAACTCTCAGGTCAGAAGGTACGGAAATGTGTTCGGCACGGAGTTCAATCTTGACGTTGACCTCTCAAAGGTTGCCGAAGCCTTCGGGGCAAAGGGTATCAGGGCAAGAAGGGCTGAAGATATCAAACCATCCTTGGAAGAAGCGTTTAGAACTGACAAACCTGTGGTTTTGGATGTTGTAGTAGATCCTTCAGAAACCCCCACATTTCAATAAACATAGATGGTCAGATAACGATCTGTGATTCGATTAGGCATCGCTTAGCTTGCCTAGTTTAGCTTTAGCTTGTTTAGGGTTTTGCTTTTACACGAGAAATATCAATATGATACAAATAACCCGAGCCCCACAGGTGTTCACGTTGAAGTCGTTACTACTCAAAGATGCTTCATGGATAATAACTGTGGACAGATTAAAAAGAGTTCTAAGGGATAGCTCTATGCTCATCGAAGATGGACTGATAACTGAAGTATCGAAGGACGCAAAGGGTGTAGCGGGTACTGTACTCGACTGCAAAGCAAAACTTGTGATGCCCGGTTTCGTAAATTGCCATGCACACGTAATCTACGATCATGCGTCAAGGGGCACTGCCGGACGAGATGAGAACGGCGAAGTACCTGTGCTCCCTATTCGGAATCCAGAGGTAGATGACGAAGGGGGAAGAAAGACTGGTCCTCCCATGCCATGGAAGACATTCTTATGTCCGGTCTCATTACATTGCTTGAACCTAGAACCGCAAACAACATAAGAAGTGTAACCGGTGCCACAGAAGGGTCAGGTATAAGGATCGTCTGTGGAATCCATTTTCTCGATGTAGAAAATCCTCTCAACATTAGGGTTTCGAGTGTTTCAGGCGCCAGAAAAGAAACCAGAGCACATCCTCAGGCATACAATTTCGTTAAATAACCGTTTGATTAGACCGTGTGTTTCCATCTTTTCGCCTATGCACTGCACAGACGAATTACTCTCTTCGCCGAAGGAACTTTCAGAATCACATAAAGTGACATTTATCATGCACATGGTTGAGGATGAATAGTTAGTCAAAAGATTCCTTAAGCTAGAGGGCAAGAGACCGGCGTGATACCTTGACAGTAAGGGAACCTTTGGGAGGAGGTTGCTACCTGCATACGCCGTTCTTCTAACTATAATGAAGTAGTTTGACTTGGAGTCCCAAGCCAGAGTTGCATTCTGCCCCTCATCATCAGTAAGAGGGAGCTGGGTCGGAGTTCTTTCCAAGTTGCAGAGGTTGTCGCCTAATTTCTTATGATCGATTTCACCTCCATTCCCAGCTCCTTTGTACACCTTAGCCTGTTCAGAACCT
>Ga0080006_1134604_pt1 | contig 11981 bp, 6 predicted proteins | sample RS3BMetagenome_FD_69209 | JGI IMG/M metagenome (GOLD analysis project Ga0080006, IMG submission 69209) | Ferric oxide microbial mat and aquatic microbial communities from Rainbow Spring, Yellowstone National Park, USA - RS3B (SPADES... ...
CACCTCCATCCAGTTTTGTGAACAACCTGCCCATGCTAGCATTCTCTGCCATTGGACAAGGTAACGTCAGTGTAACTCCACTACAAACAGCACTCGATGCCGCTGCTATCGCCAATAAAGGAGTGATAATGCGACCTCATGTAGTAGAGGAGATTCGCAATAGCCAAGGGCAGTTGGTCAAATACATCAAACCTCAGCCTTGGCGCCGGGCCACCTCGGCTTCCACGGCAAATGCAGTGAAGAAGCTTATGATCGGTGTGACCCATGGTGGTACTGCGACTAACGTAGCGATACCAGGGATTGATGTGGCAGCCAAAACCGGTACTGCACAGACTAGTCCAGGGCATTGCTGTACTAATTGGCTAGTAGCATTTGCTCCTGCTCAAGATCCTCAAGTAGTAGTGTCGGTTGTAGTCCCTTACCAGCCTGGCCTACCGCCCAATCCGACTGGTTCTGCAGTGGCTGGACCGATAGCCAAAGCTATGCTGGTAACGGCACTGGAGGAGAGTGGGACATTGCGAGGCGCGCTAGCTACGGAGGAGATGCAAGCAATACATACTACCAGCTACTCTAAGTCATTGGCTGGAAGCAATCAGGGCTGGAGGAGCGGGGTTCACGCGCGCCTGTCGTCTTTGTCTCAGAGATCGGCCAGTAAAAGTAAAAGGAAGCATTCCGTATTCTTCACGGCAGATGGTTATCGTCTATCAGAGGTGGGGAAGTGATTGGAAAGATTGCTGCTCTAGAGATCCGCTTTTCTTCCTTGGCTAGGACGAGCGAAGCTTTGAGGACTCTAGGATACTGGTTATTGATGGCGGTAGCGAGATGAACGGTAGCTGGTGGCCATGACCATTCCACAAGCCCCACGAGTACTCAGCCAACGGTACGAACTTACCGCTAAGGTAGCTAGAGGCGGCATGGCCGATGTCTACCGAGCCCATGACCAGTTCCTTGGGAGAACTGTGGCGTTGAAGATGCTCTTCCCCGAGCTGGCCACGGACAGATCCTTTGTTGAGCGGTTCAGGAGAGAAGCACAGGCCGCAGCGAACCTGAGCCACCCTAATATAGTGCCTGTCTTCGACTGGGGTGAAGATGGAGGCAGCTACTACATCGTCATGGAGTTCGTCGAAGGTCATACCCTCTCCGAGATCTTGAGAAGCGAGGGTTCTTTGCCACCGCAACGTGCTGCTGTTATTGGGGGAGAGGTTGCTGCTGCTCTCTCTTATGCCCACAGGCATGGCGTGGTTCACCGTGATATCAAACCAGGGAATGTTCTGATCACGGAAGAGGGAGAGGTCAAAGTTACCGACTTCGGTATTGCCCGTGCAATCAACACAGAGGAAAGTCTTACTCAAACCGGAGCAGTCATGGGTACCGCCACCTACTTCTCACCAGAGCAGGCAGAGGGTATCGGGGTGGACAGTCGAAGCGATATCTACTCCTTGGGGGTGGTGCTTTACGAGATGGTTGTAGGCCGTCCCCCATTTCTTGGTGATACTCCTGTGGCTGTAGCATCCAAGCATGTAAGAGAGGTACCTCCGTTACCTAGAAGCATCAATCCAGCCGTTCCCTCGGTTATGGAAGCCATCATCATGAGAGCCATGGCCAAGTCTCCGCAAGACCGGTATCAGAGCGCCAATGATTTACGCGTAGCTCTTGTTGCTTTTGCCAACGGTGGAGCAGGGGCAAGCGGAGCAGGGACAAGACCTACATTGCCTGATCGTACAGCTATTCTACCAGGCACTACCCCCTTGGGAGCCATACCGCCTGCACATGGACAAGAGGATACCCGAGTTTTAGGGGCAGTAGGCCAAGGAGTGTCGTCTTCCTCCGAAGAGCCGGAGGAACGTTCAAGAACGTGGATATATGTGAGTATCTTGATAGTGTTGCTCGCTGCTCTTGGGGTTGTACTGGCTTTGTTGGCTAAGAACCTCGGATTTCTCTCTACGTCGCCTCCTTCCAAGGTGACTGTCACCAATGTGGTTGGTGATCCTCTTGCTAGTGCTCAACATCTTCTTGATGCCGAGGGGCTGCATACGTCAGTGGTCAGAGAGGCAAATTCCTCTAAAGCAGCGGGTATCGTATTCAGCACCTCTCCACCAGCAGGTACTTCTGTAAGCAAGGGAAGCACGGTAAAGCTCTATGTATCCACTGGTCCACCGCCTCCGATAACCGTGAGAGTGCCCGACGTAGTAACTGAATCGACGACCACGGCAAAGTCCACCATTACAGGGGCTGGACTAAAGCCTCAAGTCGTATATGCTGCTAGTGCTAGCACGTCTAAAGGGATCGTTTTCAAGGAATCGCCAAGTTCGGGTACGGTGGTCAATGAGGGAAGCACGGTAAAGCTCTATGTATCCACTGGTCCACCTGCTCCGATAAGTGTAAGTGTACCCGATGTTAGTGGTGATACGCTGGCTCAAGCAGCCAACATACTTGGTCAGACAGGTCTCAAAGTTGGTGCTACTACCTATCAGTCCAGTTCTTCGGTGGCACAGAACGATGTCATAGCTACGTCCCCTCCATCTGGTACTCAGGTAGCTCAGGGTAGCTCTGTAGGGTTGATCGTCTCTAGTGGACCAAGTCAAGCACCAGTTCCCAATGTGCTGGGAGACACAGCTGCTCAGGCAGAGTCGACCCTCTCCAACTATGGGTTCACCTCGGTGGTGCAGTACAAGTCAACGAAAAAACCATCGGAAATAGGTTATGTGCTGTCCCAGAGCCCTGCAGGAGGAACTCTTGCTCCCTCAGGTTCCGCAGTGACTATTACGGTAGGACAGGCTCCGTCGTCTTCATCCCCTCCTACGACGACTACGACGACTGCTCCGTCTCCAACTGCGGTTGGCTAGCACCAGCGGCACGTCTTGGTAACCATTGTTCTAGATCGTGTGTCTAGATAGCGTGCTGAAAGACCTAGCTGCTCCTGGCTAGCACCAAAGTTACAGAGGCACGTCTTGGTCAGAGGGACAGAGGCATGTTTCGGTCGGAGGTGCAGGAAGGACAACGAGCGATTTCAAACCACTGCTGTCAGCCGCCATCTATCTGCGATGTGCAAGAAATTGGCCATGAGGGAGATCCCCTCTGTGGTAAGGACAGATTCGGGGTGAAATTGGACCCCATAGACAGGGAAGCGAAGGTGACGAACGCCCATCACTAAGTTGTCAGGGGTATGAGCAACGACCAAGAGGTCTTCTCCAATAGAGTCTGCTTCAAGGATAAGGGAATGGTAGCGAGTGGCTATAAAAGGATTGGGCATCCCTTCGAACACTGCGAGCCCATCATGGTAGATGGGCGAGGTTTTGCCGTGTTTGATCTCAGGAGCATGAACTACTGAGGCACCGAAGTAAGCACCGATGCATTGATGTCCTAAGCAAACTCCAAGTATAGGAGTAGTTCGGTGAAAGCGATCGATAAGCTCTAGAGATATACCTGCTCCTTCTGGCCTACCGGGTCCTGGTGATATCACTATTGCGTCTGGTCTGAGCGAAGCTACCTCATCCACGGTTAAGGCGTCATTGCGGAAAACAACAGGCGAGGCTCCAAGTCCTCCTATCTGTTGAACCAGATTGTATACAAAGGAATCATAGTTATCCAGGACCAATACATTGAGGTCGATTCCTGGAGAGCCGTTCGAGGTTTTCACCGCCTCAGTCGTATCCTTTCATTCATCGTTCATTTCGCGGTATTGCCTATAGACTAACCAAGAGGAGGTCAACATGCTTCCTCGAGGTATGAGTGCTTTCCCCGTCCTGTCGGAAAACGGGTACAACCGCCCGCACCAAGTCGCCCGTTTGTAATCGTGCTTTCCCCGTCCTGTCGGAAAACGGGTATTGTGCTCTTATGACTCCTCAGGCAAATCGTGGACCTGGAAGTGCCACTCGGAAAGGTAGATCGGCCGAAGGCCGAGCCAAGACCAAAGGTTCGAAGGTGGAGGGCAAAGTCAAGGAGGAAAAGGGCTCCTCTTCTGAGGAGTGGCCTACTGGGCGCTATACTCCCCCCATCCCTCGATCCAAGAGGAAGAGTCCTCCGTGGTTTCCCTTTATGATAGTTGGCCTTCTGGTGGTTGGTATGTTGATGATACTCCTCAACTACCTGGGACTCTTGCCTGCCTCGCCCACCAATTGGTACTTGCTTGGTGGACTGGCGCTTTTTGCAGCGGGGTTCTTTGCCGCCACTAGATATCACTAGAGGGACTTCATCTTCTGTCACAATCGGCAGAGGGATGCCAATTGTGGCAACTGCATTCTAGAATGATGCCAATTGTGGCAACTGCATTATAGAATAAGGAAACAATTAGTTGAGGTGCTGGACGCGCTGAGATCAGCCTAGGCGCTCTATGATCGTGGCATTGGCCATGCCCCCACCTTCGCACATGGTCTCCAGACCGTAACGACCACCTGTCCTTTCCAACTCGTTGAGAAGGGTAGCCATCAACTTGGTTCCGGAGGCACCGAGTGGGTGGCCGAGAGCAATAGCGCCTCCGTTGACATTGACTCTATCCATGTCTGGGTGAAGCTCTTTCTCCCAGGCAAGAACCACCGAGGCGAATGCCTCGTTGATCTCGATGAGGTCTATGTCATCCAAACTCATCTTGGCTCGCTCCAATATCCTCTTCGTAGCAGGTATGGGTCCGGTCAGCATAGTCACTGGGTCTACCCCTACTACCGAGAACGCATGGAAACGAGCTCTAGGAGTAAGGTTTAACGATGAAGCACGTTCCTCGCTCATAATGAGTACAGCGGAAGCACCATCGGTTATCTGTGAGGAGTTGCCAGCTGTTACCTTGCCATCGGCTTTGAAGGCAGGCTTGAGCCCAGCAAGCACCTCCACCGTGGTATCTGGACGTATGCCCTCATCGGTGGTGAACATCTCCTCGCTATCGTTGCCTGTGTCATCCTTTACCCTGACAGGAATCAGTTCGCGCTCGAATCTTCCCTCAGAGGTAGCCCTAGCTGCGCGTTGTTGGCTCGAGGCACTGTAGGCATCCAGATCTTCCCTGGAGAGGTTCCACATATCAGCGATCATCTCGGCCGATATGCCTTGCGGAACTAGCCCACCACGGTCCGCGTAACGAGCAGCTACGGATGGTCCGTAAGGCATGCCCAATCCTTGGACTATGGAGGCCCCCAAAGGAGTTCTGGTCATTACCTCTACTCCACCGGCTATGACGATATCGTATACACCAGCCATTACACCTTGAGCAGCGAAATGTGCCGCTTGCTGCGAAGAGCCGCATTGACGGTCGATAGTGGTAGCAGGAATCGCCTCAGGGAAACCAGCGGCTAGGACGGCATTACGCCCTACGTTGAGCGCTTGCTCACCTACTTGCATGACGCACCCCATAATCACGTCATCCAACATGGCGGGATCCAAGTCGTTCCTCTCTACTATGGCCTTTAATACCTGAGCTGCTAGATCTACAGGATGCCACCCTCTGAGTTTGCCGTTGCGCTTTCCCCCCGGGGTTCTTACAGCATCTACTATGACAGCAGTCGTGGCCATAGTCGCTCCTTTCTATCTCTCATATGTAACCCTCTGCACATGGGTGGACATCGGTGATGGTATCTATACACAAGCTTATCGACTTGGTGTATCTATCACGCAAGACAGCAGAGATATCACGGTAGCAAGCGTATTCCAATGGTTTTTTCTTCATGCAAAAGAGGCATAAGGTAGATCATGTGGGTGATGAGAACGAGTCGTTGATCCGGCAAGCATGTGTGGACGGGAATGAAGCAGTAGCACGAGTAGCGTACGCTCTGAGCGAGGTGATCGCCATATACCCCATAACTCCAGCTTCACCAATGGGTGAGGCTGCTGACGCGTGGGCCAGTATGGGAAAGCCGAACCTATGGGGGGATGTTCCTGAAGTGATCGAGATGCAGAGCGAAGGAGGGGCGGCAGGTGCTTTGCACGGTGCTATTCAACGCGGTGCTCTGGCTACCACCTTTACTGCTTCGCAAGGACTGCTCCTCATGCTGCCGAATTTATTCAAGATCGCTGGAGAACTCTCTCCGGGAGTGCTTCATGTTGCGGCGAGGACAGTAGCTACCCATGCGCTGTCCATCTTTGGCGATCAATCCGATGTGATGGCGGTACGCTCAGCAGGATGGTCGATGCTGTGTTCCTCTTCTCCTCAGGAAGCTCAGGACCTTGCTCTTGTTGCTCATGCAGCTACGTTATCCACCAGAGTTCCCATTATCCATTTCTTCGATGGTTTTCGCACTTCACACGAGATGAACAAGATATCGTTGCTGGATGAGGACGACCTTGCTGCATTGATAGACGAGGATGCCATCATTGCGCACAGGATGCGAGCTTTGAGCCCGGAACGCCCTTACATGAGGGGTACAGCGCAGAATCCCGATGTTTTCTTTCAGGCAAGGGAGGCTAGCAATCCTTTCTATGCAGCTGTTCCTAGCAGGATAGCTGAGATCATGAATCGTTTTGGCGAGAGAATAGGACGTCACTATCACTTGGTCGACTACGTGGGTTCGCCAGAGGCCGATCGTGTAGTAGTGATGATGGGTTCTGGCCAGGGAGCTACCGAGGAGGTAGTGGAAACCCTTTGTGACAGTGGAGAAAAAGTTGGTCTGGTCAAGGTCAGACTCTTTCGACCATTTCCTGCGAGAGAACTTGCTGAAGCGCTTCCTCCTACTGTGAAATCCATCGCCGTGCTTGACCGCACCAAGGAACCTGGTTCAATAGGAGAACCTCTGTACCAAGATGTGGTAGCTGCCTTGGCAGAGAACTTCGAAGGCAGAGTTCTGCCGCGAATCTCAGGAGGTAGGTACGGTCTCTCTTCCAAAGAGTTTACTCCTGCAATGGCCAAGGGAGTATTCGACATGCTAGCCTCATCCGATCAAAAACGGCACTTCACTGTAGGTATAGTAGACGACGTCTCCTTGACCAGTATTCCTTACGACAAGACGTTCAAGACGGAGAGTACAGCCTTCTCGGTCCTTATCTGGGGGAGAGGAAGCGATGGCAGTGTCAGTTCTGCACATGCCGCTGCCAGATTGGTAGCGTCCAAAGAGGGCCGTTACGCTCAAAGCTATTCAGTCTACGATTCTCGCAAGGCTGGTTCGGTCACCGCGACGCATCTGCGCTTTTCCACTGAGCCAATCAGATCCTCCTATCTACTGCAAGAGGCTGATCTGGTGGTCTGCAACCAGTTTGGACTGCTCGATCAGATGGACATCCTAGAGGGGGTTGTCGACCAAGGGAAGTTCTTGCTCAACAGTCCCTACGGCCCTGACGAAGTATGGGATAGGCTTCCCGTGGAAGTCCAGGAGAAGATCGTCGATAGCCAGCTCGATCTCTATGTGGTCGATGCATACAAGGTGGCGGCTAGGTTCGGATTGGGAGGGTACGTGAACGTGGTCATGCTCCCTTGTCTTCTCGCTCTTTCCTCCGTGCTCAAGGAGGACGAGATCGAATCCGATGTACGACAAGCTATCGAGGAAGAGTATGGATCAGCCGGTCCAGGAGTCATCGCTCGTAATATCGAAGCCGCTACTGCGGGATTGTCCGAGATGCACAAGGTCAAGGTACCAGAGACGGTTACCGGTAGTGTTCACCGGCGTCCACCAGTTCCGGTAGACGCGCCGCCATTCGTTCAAAAGGTGACAGCTATGATGCTCGCTGGTAAAGGAGATCTATTACCCACTAGCGCCCTGCCTGTGGACGGAACCTTCCCGACCGGTACAGCTAGGTACGAAAAGAGAGGCATTGCCTTGGAGATTCCTATCTGGGATCCGTCTATCTGCATAGATTGCGGGAAGTGCGCCATAGTCTGTCCCCATGCGGCTATTCGGATGAAGGCTTATGAGCCGGTTCATCTCGAGGGCAAGCCAGACACCTTCCAGTACAAGGAGTTCCGTTTCAAAGAGCTACCCGGATTGATGCTCACCGTTCAAGTTGCTCCTGATGATTGTACGGGATGTGGGGTTTGCGTGGAGACCTGTCCGGTGAAGGACAAGAGGGAGGTGCGTCACAAGGCCATTGACATGCTTCCTCGCCTCGAGCATCTAGAGGCGGAGAGGGCTAACTTCGAGTTCTTCCTCACCATACCCGAGATAGATCGCTCCAGCATCCGACATGATACCGTCAAGACAGCAGAGCTATTGGAACCACTGTTCGAATTCTCTGGAGCGTGTGCTGGGTGCGGAGAGACTCCTTATCTCAAACTGCTCACTCAGCTATTCGGTGACCGGATGCTTGTGGCTAATGCCACAGGATGCTCTTCCATCTATGGAGGCAATCTTCCCACTACACCTTGGTCGCACAATCAAGAAGGCAGGGGTCCCGCCTGGTCCAACTCGCTCTTCGAAGACAACGCCGAGTTCGGCCTAGGTATGCGTCTAGCCCTTGACAAGCAGTTGGTAGCGGCCAGGTTGATGTTGGAGAAACTAGCACCTGTCATCGGCGGTGAGCTTGTCGAGGAACTGAGCCAGGCACATCAGGAAAGTGAGACGGACATCATAGCCCAGCGCAAGAGAGTGGACGAACTAATGGAGCGTCTAGCCATATTCCAAGGCTCTGCCTCTGCTGCATCGTCCCCTCTCGTATCCTTGGCCAAGAGACTCTCCTCTATCGCCGAGGTCTTTGTCCGCAAGAGCGTATGGATTGTAGGAGGGGATGGATGGGCCTATGACATTGGTTTTGGTGGCCTTGATCACGTACTTGCTTCCGGGCGTGATGTGAACGTCCTGGTGTTGGATACAGAGGTTTACTCTAACACAGGGGGACAGGCATCCAAGGCCACTCCCCGTGGAGCAGTGGCCAAGTTCGCTACTGCCGGCAATCGCAGGCCGAAGAAGGACCTAGGCTTCATAGCAAGTGGCTACGGCGACGTTTACGTGGCTCAAGTGGCCTTGGGGGCAAATGACGTGCAGACAGTGAAAGCGCTGCTAGAAGCAGATGCGTGGCCAGGTCCTTCGCTCGTCATCGCTTACTCCACCTGTATAGCCCATGGATTTGACATGTCGCAATCCATGGTTCATCAACGGAATGCTGTACGTAGTGGTTACTGGCCTTTGTACAGGGTCCATCCAGGTACAGGAGAGCATGAGCACCCCTTCAAGTTGGATTCACATACCCCAGCAGCCTCTCTGCGTGAGTTCATGGCCTCAGAGGATCGCTTCCAAGCCCTCTACCGCCGCTCCCCCGAGAAGGCAGAACGGTTATTGGACCTAGCGGAGGAGGATGTGGCTGAGCGCTGGCGGCTGTATGAGCAGTTGGCTGGTGTGGAGCGAAAGCTTACCGGAGAGGCAGAATAGTGAACGACAACAGCCTGCAAAAAAAGGATATCTGCTGCTTGACAGGCGGGCTTTACCATTTGCTTCGTGGTTCGCGATGATTGGATATGGACGATAAGTTGATGCCCGAGGACAACGCTTGCCATTGGCAAAAAGGTTCAGGTTGTTGGAGGACTCTATGGTAAACCTGAGCACAACTTACATGGGTAGATCGCTATCCTCGCCTTTGGCTGTTTCTGCTTCCACCTTGACCGGCAGCTTGGATCGCTTGAAAGGGCTGGAAGAAGCGGGAGCCTCTGCTGTAGTTCTGCCCTCTCTCTTCGAAGAACAGCTGGAAAAGGAGGCTCTCACCGTTTACTCCCGGACGAGTCCAGGTTATCTAGCCCATCCAGAGGCACCGACTTACTTTCCCGACATGATTCGTTATAACACCGGTCCTGAACGGTACTTGAAGTTGATGGAGAAAGCCCATGAAGAGCTATCCATTCCTGTATTTGCTAGCCTCAACGGCGCTACGCCTGGAGGATGGGTGAGATATGCTTCCTTGCTCGAACAGGCTGGTGCAGACGGCCTTGAGCTGAACATCCACCAAGTGGTCTCCGATCCGAATCTAAGTTCCTCCTCGGTCGAGGACGGCTATATAGAGCTAGTGAAGATGGTGCGAGAGGCGGTCAAGATTCCTATCGCAGTGAAGCTGGAGCAGAGCTTCACCAGCTTGGCCAATTTTGTGTGGAGACTTGAAATGGCAGGTGTGGATGGTCTTGTACTGTTCAACCGTACCTATCAGCCTTACATAGATCTGGACAGCTTGGAGGTGGTGCCTCGCCTTACCCTGAGTTCAGAGTCTGAGCTAGACGTCAGACTTAGATGGGTGGCCATACTCTCTTCGCAGCGGAAGTTGTCCATTGCTGCTACTGGGGGAATTCAGACAGGGCTTGATGTGCTCCGTACCATCATGGCAGGAGCCGATGTCGCCATGGTCAGTTCCACCTTGCTCAGTAATGGGGTTGACTATATTGCCAAGATGAAACAGGAGATGGTCGCTTGGATGGTTGAACACGAGTACGATTCTATAGAACAGATGCGTGGTAGCATGAGCCAGAAGTCCGTTCCTGATCCAGGTGCATATGAGCGTTCCATTTACGCTAGTTCTGTGCTTGGCTTTGGTAACCAGGTAAGTTCGTAATTTGTACGATATTTGTACACTCGTGGTTCCTACGATCGACGAGAGGGAACGGAGTTCACGTAGTAGGAAGTCCAAGCGTCTCTGGAGCATGCATAGTCAGCATTTTTGAACTTACATTTGCAGGAACCTTGGAGGCGGTAGCCATTGAAACCCCTATCATCGTGGCAAAAGAGATGGGTACCGACCAAGCTGCAGGTTGAGCCAATAAAGCCGCAGGCCATCCACCATGTAATACTCCAGTCATGGTAGCTGCTATTGCTGCCGAGGAGAGGCCTCCTCCTACGATCAAGCCAGCAACAGCTCCGTGAGCGGTCAAGCCCCTCCACCATATCCCAAGTACCAAGAGAGGGCAGAACGAAGAGGCAGCGATAGCGAATGCCCATCCAACTAAAACGTTGATGTCGAAGGCGTACACTCTCAGTGCGAGGAGGATAGCGATTATACCGGCTAAAACTGCTGCTTTACGGAAGTCGACCACTGTTCGGCGAAGCAGATCGTGGCTCAATGCTCCAGATATGGATACGAGCAGCCCTGATGAGGTGGACATGAAGGCAGCGAATGCTCCTCCTGCTACCAAGGCAGTAGCTGCTTGGCCAAGTAGACCGTGGAAGACCGCTCCTGGCAGGTCGAGCACTACCGCATCGGTCTGTCCGGTGAGGTATAACTGTGGAACCCACAGACGTCCGAGAGCTCCGATGACTGAAGGAAACAGATAGAAAATTCCAATCAACGCTAGTACGACTAGAGTAGTGCGGCGGGCATCGCGTCCGTCTGGATTGGTGTAGAAGCGGACGAGGATATGAGGAAGGCCCATGGTACCAAGAAATGTGGCTAGCATCAGGCTGTAAATGAAAAAGAGTGGGTGCCCCCTTCCTTCTCCTGCTGAAGATAGAGGTGAATTCCAAGCCATAGTGGAAGCCGTAGCTGTTCCTGTTGCGATAGGTACTGATTCTCCCTTGGCAAAGGTGAGCCGAAGGCTGGCCGAGGCGCGATACTCACCTTTCTTCAGGGTGAGTATTCCATCAATTCTGTGGTTGTCCAAGATGCCATGAGCTCTTACGGGAGTAGGACGATTAACGGTGAACGAAATAGGTTGAGGGAAGGTTACAGTAGTGGTTCTTTCGAACTCGGGTCTCCCTTTGGTGTCGAGCCGGTGGAGATCACCTGCGCGGAGGTGTATCACTAGGAAGATGACCGGTACAGCAATGGCTGTAAGTTTTACCCAGTAGAGAAAGGCTTGGGCGAAGGTAACGCTCTTCATTCCTCCCAAGGCGATATTAGCGGTTAGCATGGCGCCTACAGCTACGACCCCGACCCAGTAAGGGGTACCGAAGGCGGCTTGCAAGGTGATCCCTGCCCCCTTCAGTTGGGGAAGGAGATAGAAAAGTCCTATGAGCACAACGAAAGCCGTGGCTATTCGTCTGATACCCGCAGAGTCCAATCGCCCCTCTGCAAAATCAGGAATGGTATAGGCACCGCATCTTCGTAAAGGAGCGGCTACGAGAAGCAAAACCATGAGATACCCTGCTTGGTAACGA
>Ga0080006_1156923_pt1 | contig 11977 bp, 8 predicted proteins | sample RS3BMetagenome_FD_69209 | JGI IMG/M metagenome (GOLD analysis project Ga0080006, IMG submission 69209) | Ferric oxide microbial mat and aquatic microbial communities from Rainbow Spring, Yellowstone National Park, USA - RS3B (SPADES... ...
CGCGGCCTGGCCCGGGTGCCGGGCTGGGGTGTCGTCGGACTTGGCGCCCTCGGCCCTCCCCGCCTGGTGGCGGACCGCGGACTCCGGATCGCCACGGTCGAGCGCCACCTGCGAGGCCAGCCCTCGAAGTCGGGCGAGGGTGTCGTCCCGGACGCCCCGCTCCTGGGTGGCGTGGAAGGCACTGCGCTCGATGTCGCCCTCCGACCAGTAGGACTTCGAGACCGCTTGGCGGACGTCGGCCCTGAACTGGGCCGGCAGGAGGTAGAAGGCGGCCGCCCGCACCAGCGGGTGCAGGAAGTCGAGGCGTTCGCCACGGATGGTGAGGATCCCGGCCTCCTGGGCGGCGCGCAGCTGGTCCACCTCGAGCCCGAGCTTGCGCAGCGCCGACGAGAGCACGCGCATCGGCAGGCCACCGGACGCCGCCACGCCGATGGTCCGACGCGCCGGCTCGGGCAGTGACGCCAGCGATGTGCCGAAGGCGTCAGCGAGCCGTTCGCCGATCGGCACCGGATCGGGCAGGATCCGCCAGCCGCCGAGCTCGTCGAGCGACAGCCGCTGGCAGGTCTCGAGGAGCGCCTGGGGGTTGCCGCCGGTGGCGCGCACCAGGCTCTCCAGCACGCCTGGGGCCGGCGGGCGAAGGTTCTGTCGCCGCAACAGCGTCACCGCCTGCTCGATCGTCAGGCCTCCGAGGCGGTGCTCGGGGACGTCGGGCGGTGCCGACGTGACGACCACTCCCGGCGCGTCCCGGTAGGCGACCACCAGAGCGATCGGGAGGTCGGCGAACTCCGACACCACCGCGTCGAGCAGCGCTGCCGGGAAGCCCGGCGGCAGCGCCTGGGCGTCGTCGATGGTGACGAGCAACGGGATCGTCACCGCGTCGACCATCTCGCGCAGTGCCCCGGCAGCCGCCGCCGTCAACCCGCTCGGCGGCCGCCGACCGGCGCCGATCGACTCCGGCAGACCCTGGGCCTCGGTCAGCAGCCGTGCCAGTGGGGGCGGCCATCCGACCGCCAGCGTGCCCTCTTCCTCGACGGCGGTGCCCCGCAGCTGGACCACCTCGAAGTCGGTGGCCCGGGCGACCATGGCCTCGATCAGCGCGCTCTTTCCGACGCCCGGCTCGCCGCGCAGGGCAGTCGCCCCACCGGTGCCCCGACGGGCGCCCCACAGGATCTGGTCGAGGTGGGAACGAACCCGATCCCGTGCCACCAGGTCGCTCGGCTGGTCGTCGACGCCTCGGCCGGCACCGGCGGCGCGCCGCAATGCGGTCTTCCCGCGGTCGACGAAGTCCTCGGTCCGCGACACCGCGGTCTCCTAACGCCCCGGCCTGGGCGGCCGACGGGGGGACGACCGCCGGGCGCCTTCGGCCGGCACGTCATCCGGACGACGCTCGGTGCGCTGTCCGCAGTGTCCCGACACGGTGCCTCCTCTGCGCCCGGTCCGACGACCGACGCCATCGCGATGGCGGATCTTCGGACGGTGGCGGCGTCCCGGCCACCACCGTCGATACCCGGGCCGCACCGGGCCCACTGCCCGGCGCGAACCCAGACTGGCGTGACCAGGGTATCAAAACAGTCCCTCTTTTGGTGGCTCTATGGTTTGAACAGCGCCGGGCCGGCGCCACCGGCTCGGGGCCGTCGCACGAACGGCCGCGTCCCGTCGAGACGGGCGCCCCCGGTGGGACGCGGCAAGAAATGGCGGGACGCGGGCGGCGGAGGGGGGACGGCCGGCGGATGGGGCGGCGCGACAACCACAAGGTGCAGTCGTTGCTGGTGGCCAGTGCCGGAGGGCATCTCGAGGAGCTGTGGCTGCTGCGGCCCCGCCTCGGCGACCTCGCCGAGGACGTCACCTGGGTCACCTGGGAAACGTCGCAGAGCCGCTCGCTGCTGCGTGACGAGCGCAAGATCTTCGTCCGTTTCCCGAGGCCCCGCGATGCGCGGGCGACGGTCGCCACCGCCCGGCTCGCCGCCCGCATCCTCTCGGGCGGCGGCTGGTCCGACGTGGTGAGCACCGGATCGCTGCCGGCTGTCCCTTTCCTCGCCATGGCCCGGCTCCGCGGGATCCGGGCCCACTTCATCGAGAGCGCCGCCCGTGTCGACGGTCCGTCGCTGTCCGCCAGGATCCTCGAGCGGACACCCGGCGTGCACCGCTACGCGCAGTACCGGTCCTGGCACCGGCGATCGTGGCGCTACGGCGGCTCGGTCTTCGACTCCTTCGCCCCCACCGACAGCCCGCCGGCCGACCTGCGCCGGGTGGTCGTCACCGTCGGCTCGAGCCGCTACGACTTCCGCCGAGCGCTGGTCGCCGTCCGCCGTGCCCTCCCCCCGACCGCCGAGGTGCTGTGGCAGACCGGGGAGAGCGACGTCGGCGGTCTCGGCATCGACGCCCGGCCCTACCTCGGCGCCGCCGAGCTCTCGACCGCCATGGCGTCGGCCGACCTCGTCGTGGCCCACGCCGGCGTCGGCTCCGCCCTGACGGCGATGCAGGCAGGCCGACGCCCGGTCCTGATCCCACGACGCCGCGCCCACGGCGAGCACGTCGACGATCACCAGCTGCAGGTGGCGGCCGAGCTGGCGGCCAGGGGACTGGCGGTGGTGGCCGAACCCGACGACCTCGACCGCCGGCTGCTCCTGGCCGCCGCCGGGCGCACCGTCGAGGCACACCGGAGACCGCCACCGTTCGATCTCGCCCACGGCTGAGCCGGGCGCCTCACGCCGCGCTCCGGCGCACCGCCCCCTCCCACTGCGAGAGGCGGCGGGCCAGTTTGGCGAGCCGCTCGTGCAGCGGCTCGAGGCCGATCGAGCCGGCGAGGCTGCCGGTGGCCAGGAGTACCCTGGCCAGATGCGGCGCCAACCGGGTACCGCCGACGACCCCGATCGTCCGACGAACCGGCGCCGGGAGGTCGGCGACGAGGTGGTCGGGGCGGAACTCACCGAGCCGGTCCGGGTAGAGGTCGTGCAGGCGGGCGCGGCTCGCCCCCTGGCGACGGGCGTCTCGCAGGAAGGCCTCGTCCGATCGCCGGTGCAGGTGGACGGCCGGGATCGTCGGGTCGAACACGCCCCACAGCCCGGCATCGGCCAACCGGAACCCGAGCTCTCGGTCGTAGAAGTAGCGCCCGTCGAACGCCTCGGAGGCCAAGCCGACCCGGAGACAGTCGGCCCGGCGGAGCGAGATGTTCCCCATCCACAACCCGTCGAGCACCGGTCGTCGGCCGCGCTCGAGAGCTCGGCAGTGGGCGAGGTACTCCCTGGCGTAGAGGGTCGTGGCGATGTCGGCGCGTCCGGTCGGCGGGCGCACCGGCATCGTCCCCATCACCACCAGTCCCCGCCGCTCGGCGTGCCACCGGCGATGGGCGGTCGCGTACCCGGCCCCGGGGAGGACGTCGTCGTCGAGCAGCACGACCACCTCACCGCTGGCGCGACGCACCCCCGCCTCCAAGGCGGCGAGGTGGCCCCGGTGCGACACCCGCATCGCCACCAGCCGTGGCCAGAACGGGGTCAGCGACAGCAGCTCGGCCCACGACGCCGGATCGTCGCCGTCGACGACGGCCACGAGCTCCGACACCGCCGGGTCGGCCAGCGCCGCCTCGACGAGGCCGGCTAGCAGGTGGGCGCGGCCGACGGTCGCGACCACGACCGAGACCGTGGGCGCCGGTCCACCCGCCCGCCCGTCGCCTTCGTCGCCTGGGGAGCGGTCGCCGGACGTTCCGCCGAGCTCGCCGAGGCGCTCGGCGGTGAGTCCCGCTGCTACTACCCTCCGGGGAGCCGTCGTCCGCCGGTGCTGGCGCGCTACCTGCTGGCCAGCGTCAGGACGGTGGCCTACCTGGCCCGCCGGCGCCCGGCGAACGTCGTCGTCACCAGCCCCCCGGTACCCGGGGCCCTCGTCACCTTCCTCGCTGCCCGCTCGCTCGGCGCCCGGGTGCTGCTCGACAGCCATCCGGGCAGCTTCGGGGCCCAGGGCGACCGTCACTCCGGGCGAGTCCAGTGGCTCCAGCGATGGTTGACCCGGCACGTGGCCGCCAGTCTGGTGGCCGCGCCGGCCTGGGCCGAGAAGGTGGAGGCGTGGGGCGGACGGGCCGTCGTCGTCCACGAGGCACCGGGCCGCTGGAGCCCTGCCCCCCACGAACGGCACACCCGATTGCGCGCCCTCTACGTCGGGCGGTTCGCCGGCGACGAGCCGTGGCACCAGGTGCTGGCGGCGGCCGCCCAGCTTCCCGACGTCGACCTGCTCGTCACCGGCCAGCTCGAGGACTGCCCGGAGGAGGACCGGGCGGCTGCCCCCCCGAACGTGACCTTCGTCGGCTTCCTCGGTCCGGCCGACTACCGGCGGGCCGTCGACGAGGCGGACGTCGTCGTCACCCTGACCACCGAGCCGAGCTCGGTGATGCGCGCCGCCTACGAGGCCGTCTATGCCGGGCGGCCGCTGGTCGTCTCCGACTGGCCGATCGCCCGCGAGCTGTTCCCCTCGGCGGTCCACGTCGCCAACCGGGCCGCCGACATCGCCGCCGGGATCGCCTCGGTGGGGGCTCGCTACGCCGAGCTGGCAGGAGAGGCCGACGGCGCCCGCCGGCGCCAGCTCGACCGCTGGGACGACCAGCGCCGGCGGCTGCTCGAGCTCCTCGGCTGAGCGGTTCGGGACCGGCGGCGCCCAGCGCCACCGGCGGCCGGCGGTGACCGCCCCCCCGCAGGCGGTCACCGCTCGCCACCGGCGCCGGGCAGCTCCGACGCGCCGACTTCCTCGCGCGCCGCCCCACCACCGCCGCGGATGAGACGGGCCGGCGTCCGGGCGAGGATCCGCAGGTCCGCCCCGAGCGACCAGGCCGTCACGTAGTGGACGTCGAGACGGCGCAGCTCGTCGAGCCGCAGGTCGTGCTGCCCCGACACCTGCCAGAGGCCGGTCATGCCGGGGCGGGCCGTGAACCGCCGGTCCGCCACGCCGCCGAAGATGGCGCACTCCTCGGGGACGAACGGCCGGGGCCCGACGAGCGACATCTCGCCCCGCAGGACGTTGACCAGTTGCGGCAGCTCGTCGATCCCGGTCCGGCGCAGCACTCGGCCGACGGCGGTGATCCGGTGCGTGTCGAAGGCGCCGCTCAGCGGAGTACGCGGCGTCGCCGCCCGGCGCTCGGACGGGTCGGGCTCTCGCATCGTCCGCAACTTCAGGATCTGGAAGGGGGCCCGGTGCTGCCCGAGGCGGGTCTGGCGGAACAGCACCGGTCCGGGCGAGCTGAGCCGGACCGCCAGGGCCGCCGGCAGGAGGACCACCGACGACAGCACGATGGCGCACAACGCCCCGACGACGTCGAGGACCCGCTTGACCCGGAGCGCTTCGGGCGCCGGCTCGCCCTTGTCCATCGCCACCAGCGCGATGCCGTCGAGGTCGTCCAGCTCCGCCGCCCCGCCGGTCAGCTCGAAGTAGCGCGGCACGACGTCCACCGCCACCCGGCCGCCCAAAGAGCCGAGGACGGCCCCCACGGTGGCGGGATGGGCCCTCGAGAAGGCCACCACCACGCGGTCCACCGCCTCGCGCTCGCAGATCCCCGGCAGCTCCGCCAGGCCGCCCATGACCGGCTGATCCTCGACGGGGTCGTCGTCGACGAACCCGACCACCTCGACGTGGCGGTTCCGCGACATCCGACGGACGACGTCGGCGGCCACGGTGCCGGTGCCGAGCACGACCACCCGCGACGGGCGCACCGCCGACAGCCGGAAGCCGGTGAGCACGGCCGCCCGCCCGAGCGGCAACACCACGACCAGCGCGCCGAAGGCGACCAGCACCGTCGGCGGGGGCAGGAGCGGCCGGGCGACGTGACCGGCGACTGCCACGAGCGCCAACAGCACGATGGCCGCCAGCACCACCGCCGTCTCGAGCGTCGCCAGGTCGTCGAAGACCGTCGGCGCCATCCGCCGACGCGCCCGCCCGTACACCCCGCGGGCGCGCAGCGTCAGCTGCAGCAGCAACCACGAGGAGGCGACGAAGACGACACCGGAACGGAGGACGCCGTCGACCGAACCTCTCAGCCACGGCGCCGCGAAGCCGACGACCACCAGCACGACGAGGGAGGTGAGGGCGTCCGACGTCGCCACCGAGCGCCACACCGGGCGCCCGCGCCTGGCCGTCCCCCGGCGAGGCGTCGTCCAGGCGAGCGGCTCGGCAACCGGCTGCTCGGTCCCGGTGACCGTCGGCGCAGTCACACCGAGCCCTCGGGGCCGGGCCGTCCGACCTGGGAGCGGAGTGCCTCGTCCTCTGCCGTGTCGACCAGGAACGCCAGCACCTGTCCGATCGAGCGCACGGCGGAACGCTGCCCGCTGGCCACCGCCTCGACCTCGCCGACGACTCGGCCCTCGTCGAGGCTCTCGGGTCGCACCCGCAGCACGTAGGAGATGACCATGGGCGGCAACGTACGGGGCCGGCGTCCACCGACCGTCCCTCGGCGCCGCCGCTCGGCGACCCGAAAGTCGGGACACTCGATGGACGGTCGTGGGACTCGCCGTCCGTACCATGCCGAGCCATGAGCATCGACGACGAGCAGCTCCTCGAGACGCTGCAACTGGCTCGGGACCTGTGCATCGGCATCGGGGCCTTCGCCGTCACGCCCTCGGGCGAGGTGCGCTCGGCCCAGTCGCCGGTGGCGACGACGCCCGGGATCACCGGTCGCATCCAGGCGCTGGCCCAGGCCTGCCTCTCGCACCCCGACGCACGCGGCGTCGAGCCGTTCTGGAACGCCGAGGTGGTGCCGAGCAGCGAGTCCGGCTACGACACCCTCGCCTGCGTCGCCGTCCCACTCCACGCCGCCGGCCAATGGCTCGGCCTGCTCGGCGTCGTCGATACGTGGCTGCCCGAGCTCGACCACGAGCAGCGGGTCGGCCTGCTCGAGATCGCCCATGGCCTGGCGGCGCGGATGGCGCCGCCCGAGGCCGAGGTTCGAGGCTCGGTCGCTCCTGCCGCGACGGAGGGGCAGGAGGCCGACCTCGAGACCCTGTTCCCCGAGGCCGCCGGCGGCGGTGGGACGGCGGAACCTCCGCCGCCCGGCCCCGGGGAACAGGGCACCCCTTTGGCGCCGCCGCCCACCGGTCAGGCGCCCGCGGCGCGCTCAGGCGGCGGGGCGGCGGCGATGGCCGCACCCGACAGCTTCCTCGGGGAGGTGGCGGACAACCTTCCCGACGGCCTGGTGGTCGCCCGCGAGGACGGGACGATCATCTTCGCCAACAGCCTGCTGGCCGACATCAGCGGTTGGGCGCAGGACGAGATCCTCGGCGGCGAGGTGTCGACCCTGCTGACCGCCGACGACCAGCCGCTCTCCTTCGGCGGCGACCGGCCCGGCGAGACCGCCGCCCTGCTGGGGGTCGACGCCCCGGGCAGAGTGCAGATCCGCTCGACCACCGGACGCCCGGTCGACGTCGACGTTCGCGGGAACCGGTTCGCCAGCAGCGTGGCAGGTGACTGCTACGTGGCCCTGCTGCGCGCAACCACGCACTCCGGCCTCACCGGCGCTGCGGAGGCGCCGGAGGCCGGAGCTGCGAGCTCCTTGCTCGACCACCTCGACGAGGGCGTCATGGCCTGTGACGCCGACGGCACGGTGGTGCTCGACAACCGGGCGGCCCGGGTCCTCCAGGGACTGGCGCCCTCGGAGTCGCTCGTCGGCCTGCCCTTCCCGGCGGCCACCGCCCTGCGGAGCGCCACCGGGTCGCCGCTCCCTCGGACCCACCACCCGCTCCACCGCGCCCTCCAGGGCATGGTGGTGCGGTCGGAGCAGTTGCAGGTCGACGGCGGCGACGGTCGCCGGCACCTCCTGGTCACGTCGTCCAAGCCGATCGAGGTGGCCGGGCGTCAGGGCGCGCTGATGCTGCTCCGGGACATGACGGTGCAGCTCGACGACGAGGCGTGGCTGATGCACACCGCCCTCCACGACCCGCTGACCGGGCTGGCCAACCGCCATCTGCTGATCGACTACCTGCGGCGGACGATCGTCCGCTTCCGGACTCGCGGCGGTCCGATGGCCGTGATCTACCTCGACCTCGACCGGTTCGGGGCGATCAACGAGGAGCACGGTCGAGACGCCGGCGACGAGCTGCTCGTGGCCGTCGGGCGCCGGCTGCAGGCCGGTCTGCGGCTGAACGACATCGTCGCCCGGCTCGGGGCCGACGAGTTCGTCGTCGCCCAGGCCGCCCCCGACGACACCGACGTGGACCTCCTCGTCTCGAGGATCCGCGACACCCTGTCGGCGCCCTTCGAGGTCCGAGGGCACATGGTCACGGTGACCGCCCGGATCGGTTGGGTGTCGGTGGACCCTCGCCACGAGGAGCCCAGCGACCTCATCGCACGGGTCGACCTCGCACTCGGCGGCGGCGTCGGTGCCCGGGGCGGTGTCTGAGCCGATGGCGGCGCTGCGAACCGAGCCTGCTCCGGCCGGCGATACCGTCGGCTCGGTGGTGTCCCCCTCCGAGGTGCGGCGTTTCGCTGGACTGCCCGCCCTCGGCCTGCCCGAGGCCGGACCGGCGGCGGCGGCCGCCGGACGTCGCCTGGCGGCGCACCCCATGCTGGCCGACCGGTGCGGTTCGACCGGCGGCGAGCACTGGCTGTCCGGCACGCAACTCCTGCTCGCCCCCCTCGGCGTCCACCTCGACCTCTTGAAGCTCCGGCCCGGCGGCGCCGTCCTGCGGTGTCGGCGCGGCGCCAGCGTCGAGGGCGACGCCGCGTGCGACCTGACCAAGGCGATCCTCGAGTCGATCCCCGGTGCCACCGGACGAACCGGGACGGTGGTCGAGACCAAGTGCATGAAACGGGGCGCCGACGCCTGCCTCTACATGCTGCTCTGGGAGGCACCGGCCGCACCCCCCCAGGCGGCGGCCCCCGAGGCCGCGCCGCCCCGGGCGGCAACCCCCGAGGCCGCGCCGCCCCGGGCGGCAACCCCCGAGCCGGCCCTCCCGGCCGCACCGGCTGCGCCCGCCCGAGGCATCGTCGAAGCGCCCGGCATCGCTCCCGCCCCCCCGAGCACCCACGTCGCGTCGAACGGCGCAGTGGGCCGACCCGATCGGTCGCCGGCGCCCGCACCCGAGCCAGGGGTTTCGATCCCGGCGCCGACGCCGGCTCCCGGGGCGCTGCGCACGATGCCGAGCCACCTCCCGTTCGTCGACGAGCCGACGGCTCCGGCGCTGACCCGGCCCTGGATCGGCACGCGCCGCACGTCCGGCTCGATCGGCCGCCGGGGCCGGCGCCGGCCGTTCCTCCGCCGTCGACAGGGCGGTGGACGGGCGCCGTGGCTCCGACGGCGGGCGTGGCTCCTCGTGATCGCCGCGTTGGCCGGAGGCGCCGGCGGTGCATGGGCCGGGAACCACAAGGGCATCTCCTACAGCGCCCAGTCCACGCTGGTGGTCCAGTCCGGCTCGGGCAGGGCCGGGCCGGGGAACGCCAACGACGCAGCGGCGCTGGCGGTCACCTACTCGACGCTCCTGCCGACCGACTCGACGATCATCGACTCGGCGGCCCGCTCGCTCGGGGTCACTCCGAGCACGGTGTCGCATCGCCTGTCGGTCTCGGTGGTCACCGGCACGGCGGTCATGCTGCTCAAGTACTCGGCACCGACGGCGGCCACCGCCGAGCGCGGCGCCCGGACGGTCGCCAGGATCGCCGCCGGCGCCGCACCGCCGAGCGCCGCCATCCCGGCCGGGTCGCTGGTGGTGGTCCAGCTGCCGACCAGCGCCTCGATCGCCGGGTCGCTCCACAAGGTCGGGCTGCCTCTCGGCATCATCCTCGGACTGACCGTCGGGGCGATCCTGGTCATCGCGGTCGAACGGGCCGATCCGCGGCTCGACACCGCCGAGCAGCTGGCGTCGGTCTGCGACTGCCCGGCCACCACCGTCCCCGACGGGATGACGGCAGCCGAGCTCACGCGAGCGATCTCCCGGGTGGTCGGTCCGGCCAGCCGGGTGACGGTCGTGGCGGTGGAGGAAGCCGACCAGCCGACCGCCCAGGCGCTCGGCCATGCGTTGGCGACCGATCCGAACGCTGGCGAGCCCCTCTTCGAGATCGGCCCGCCGTTCGAGACGGCGGCCGACGAGCTGGCGGCCGGTTCGGGCCCCACCGTGCTGGTCGTCGCGTTCGGCGTGCCGAGACGGCGGGTCCAGGTGGCGGTCGAGAGGCTGCGGCTGCTCGGGCGCGAGCCGCTGTGGGCAACCCTGGCCGACGCTCGCGCACTGGACCGCCCGACCCCCTCCCATGCCAGCTGACGGAGGGCCGGCCCTCCTCGACGTCACCCGGACCCGACAGGGGCTGGACACCGAGCCAGCTCCCGGGCTCGGGAGCTGGCTGACCTCCAAACCGCGCACCGCCTCGCTCGGCGTCGCCGGCGTCGTCCTCGCTCTCGTGGCCGGGGTGCTCGGGGCGACCAACCTGAAGATGGGCGTCGCCGTCGTGGCGGGTGTCGGGTTGGTGCTGGCCGTCCTGCTGCGGCCGTTCGTCGGCGCGCTGATCCTCGCCGGCCTCGTGCCGATCGTCTCGGGCTTCACCCCCGGCCTGCCGATCCCCTACCTCCGGCTCTCCGAGGCCCTGATCGGGGTGGTCGGGCTCACCCTGGTCGCGTCGGCCCGTCGCCAGGACGCCGTGCCTTGGGGCGTGCTCGACTGGTTGCTCCTCGGCTACGGGCTCGCGTGGGCGTTCTTCGGGACGTTCGACGCGCTGCGGCTCCACGAGCACATGACGCTCTCGGACTGGGGGACCGTCATCGGGCAGCTGCAGTTCTTCCTCGTGTACCGGGGGGTCCGCCTCGGGCTCCGCAACGAGGCCGAGCGCAGGATCGCCCTGCGGGTCGTCCTGGCCGCCAGTGTGCCGGTGGCCGCCCTGGCGATCCTCCAGCAGCTCCACGCCCCGGGCATCACCTCCATGCTGAACACGGTCACCGGCACCACCGCCACCGCCACCGCCACCTCCACCGTCTCCTTGCTTCGGGCCGGCAGCCTGTTCGTCAACTGGGCGTCGCTCGCCGGCTACCTGTTCCCGCTGCTCCTCGTGATGGGGGCGCTCTGGCTCGGCGGGGTGACGACCGGACGTCGGTGGTGGACGCTCGTCGTCGTCGGGCTGGCGGCCATCGGCCTCGCACTGACCGCCGAGCTGTCGGCGATCTCGTGCCTCATCGTCTGCACGCTCTTCCTCGGCGGGCTCTACGGGCAGGGACGGCGGATCCTGCGGATCGTCGGCATCGGCTTGCTCGTCGGGGCGGTCGTCGTCGGCCCGTTCCTGGCCACCCGGCTCAACAACGAGCTCAGCCGGAGCGCCGGCTCGTCCCGCAGCGCCGGGGTCCCCCAGACCCTCCAGTACCGGATGCACGTGTGGACCGGCCAGTACTTCCCGGCCATCGACGCCGCCCCGCTCACCGGCTACGGCGTCATCCTCCCGTCGTCGGTCTCGTGGCCCTACCCCGAGTCGCAGTACGTCGCCTGCCTGATCGACGGCGGGGTCCCGCTGCTGCTGGCGTTCGGCGCCCTGATGTGGGGCATGGTCGACCAGACACGCCGGTGGTCGCGTTCGGCCGACCCCTTCGACGCCGCGCTCGGCAAGGCCCTGTTCCTCACCGTCGCGGCGCTGATCGCCATGGACCTGATCTGGCCGTACCTGACCAACGCCGGCCTCCCCCAGGTCCTCTGGGCGCTCTTCGCCATCGCCGCACCCCGGCGGCGGGTCGGCGAGCTCGCCGACCTCGGCGTCGCTCCGGCCCCACCACCGGCCCCACCTCCGGTCCCCCGCCCCCGGGCGGCCCTCGGGTGAAGACCCGCTGGCCGGCGGTCAGGCGGCGCCCGTCGCCGTCACGCACGGCCATCGCCGTGCTGGCCGCCGTCCTGGCCCTGGTCCTCGTGGCGGCCGCCGTCGCCGAGCGCGAGGCGAACGGCGGGGGGCCGGGGGCCCCCGCCCCCCAGCCCGACGCCCAACCGCCCGCCCCGGGCCCCCCCCCGGCCCCCGCGGGGGGGGGCCCCCGCACCACCCC
>Ga0080006_1120310_pt1 | contig 11965 bp, 10 predicted proteins | sample RS3BMetagenome_FD_69209 | JGI IMG/M metagenome (GOLD analysis project Ga0080006, IMG submission 69209) | Ferric oxide microbial mat and aquatic microbial communities from Rainbow Spring, Yellowstone National Park, USA - RS3B (SPADES... ...
CTTCGAGGAGTATAAAACGGCTAGATTACTTTGCGGTCGTGAACTGCTACTTCACATCTCTCAGCATACCTACAGGTGCTAGGAGGAATGCTCCGGGCATTGCTAGTGCTCCACCTCTCACCAGCTAGTGCTCCCAACTTCAGTGGGAGCAACTATAAGTTTCGACCAAGCTGAGTTAGATTTGGCATGTGAGCATCCAGGAGATGTGGAGGATGCACTGGGTCCAGGAGGGATCGGCGGTGGACAAGTTCCAGGAGATGTGGAGGATGCACTGGGTCCAGGAGGGATCGGCGGTGGACAAGTTCCAGGAGATGTGGAGGATGCACTACCTTGGCCAGGAGAGGTCCCGGTGGGGCTACTCTCTAAAAATGCTGCCTTGAGCTCTCTGCACACATAGTGGCCGGGGACACCAGAGCGGCCGAGAGAGAATAGATACTTATCGTAGCTCCCCTTGTTCTTGTTCCCTTTGCTCTTACTTGATTTACCTTGGTGATTATCCACCAAGTAGTACTCGAAAGAGCTACTCGCCTCTCCTGATGTTGTTCCGACTGTAACTGTCTCCCAGTTGCCCCCGGACGTTGAAGACTCACACTGAGATTGCGTAGGCAGGGAACTGACCAGAGCTGGATTATTCTTGTACTGGGGATCATCCAGGTAGTACTCAAAGTTGTAGATACCGGATCTTGCAGCGGCTTCAGCCTGCAAAGCCAGTTCGGATCGGGACATAATAGGTGCCTGGTCAACCACTTGGTTGACCACTACAGCAGGAACGACGGTTAACACTAGAAGCAGTAGTGCTATTACCACCATACCAGCTTGGCCTTGTTCTCCGGGGTCGATACCCCCTCCAGCCACCTTCAGCAGATGTTGATTCCGTCTCAGCCTACTTATGGTTTCAACCATCGTTTGTACTCTCCAAGTTCCAAAGCTGGACGGTCTCTTCAATGGTCGTCGGGGCACCACTGCTTGGAGTGGTAGACGTGCCGTTTAGCTTATTAGGATTGCTTTCGATAGTCACCACAATCTCGGTAGGGGATGCAGCCGATGGTTTCGGGATAAGCGAACATATGATTCCTGTTTGATAAAACACAACTTTGTCATTCGACTCATTGGTGATAGTCACGGAAGAGCCGGAAGGAACGGAAGAGCCGGAAGGAACGGAAGAGCCGGAAGGAGAGGTGCAAGAGATCAGGTAGACATATGCGTTCCCGCTGGTGTTGTTTGGCCCATAACCAATAAAGCAAAGCTCCTCGGAGTAGGAATTAGAGCTAGAGGAGCTAGAGGGTCTAGGGACAGTACCAGAGAAGGCAATAGGAGATTGGCTAGACAGGTGGCACCAAGATGGAGCATTCGAGAACCCATAGACATTCCCGCCTGCATTTTCTACTTGGCTCTCCTTGACGGTGCTCTCCAGGTAAGAGGTTATAGTAGTAGCTGCTAGCTGTGCCGTCTCTGCCCCTCTACCAAGCCTCGTGCCCGACAAAGAGGCAGAATCAAGGCCAGTGACTGCCATCATGGTCATAGCGGAGAACAGCCCCAGAATAAAAAGGGCTACAGCCAGCTCGATCAATGTAGTACCTGTCTCCTCTGCCCTGAGCATGCCATGCGACCTCAGGAGAGATAGATATGCAAGGGGCTGTTTCATGTCGGGCATGAGTTGCTCACCTTGTTGGAGTTGTTGGAGTTGGAGGCCGAGTTGGGAGGCATCTCGGCATCCATGCTCACCGTATGGCCATCCCAGCCAACCTGCACATCCACCACATAGAGCACCGGTCCCGAACTGCTCCCATAAGTAGTGGCCAACTCTCCTGTGCTCTGGTCGTACACATAAGATCCCTCGGCAACCGTTACCTTATAGGTCACATCCCCAATTGTCTCCGAGGATGAAGATGATGGTAGTTGCCCTACCTCTGCTTCAGAGAGGTAGCTGTTGGCGATAGAATACGCCACTGCTTTGGCTCGTTGGTAACCAGACAGCTTGGAGGAGTCGGATACCAGCCTAGATACGGGAATGAGCATGATCACGAGCAGAACGACAGCAAGGATCGCCTCTAGCAGGGCAAAACCGTTCTCTCGTTCCGAAAGTGCTCCCATGGTGCAATTATGGATAATAAGCTGTTCAAAGACTATAGGGGCACCTCCTGGACATGAACAAGGATTTGCCCTTACATACAAATGATTGCCTGCACTGATCATGCCTCAAGCATCAGAGGCATCATGCCTCAGGCATCAGAAGCATCAGAAGCATCAGAAGCATCAGAGGCATCATGCCTCAGGCATCAGAAGCATCAGAAAGTGAGATATGTGATAGCTCGAGAAGACTTAAGCTAGAAGAGAGCAAGATGGATCCATTGGAACAAGAAAGCATAATCAAGGAGACTGCAGAGGCAACGAATGAAACCGCTGCCCACGGCTTTGCTTCGTCCAAAATACCGGCTCCTTTCGTGGTCATGGCCAAACCAGTGGGACCAATCTGCAACCTGGACTGCTCCTACTGCTACTACCTGGAGAAGTCGGATCTATACCCTCCGCGAACAACATTCAAGATGTCCGATGCAGTTCTGGAATCCTATATACGTCAGTTCATCAAGGCAAGTCCTGGCCCGATAGTCCACTTCGTATGGCATGGCGGAGAACCGACCCTTGCTGGAAAGGACTTCTACCGTCGTGCTCTCGAACTCCAAAACAAGTATCTTCCAGAGGGATGGCAGGTCATCAACAACCTACAGACCAACGGGACTCTGTTGGACGACGAGTGGTGTGCTTTCCTTGCCGAGGCTGGTTTCCACGTCGGACTCAGTATCGACGGCCCACCCCAACTACACGATCGTTACCGAGTGGACAAGCATGGTGGCTCAAGTCACCAACGCGTTTCCAATGCACTTGATCGCTTGATCAGACATGGCATAAATCCGGACGTTCTTTGCACCTTGACCGATGTCACAGCACGCCACCCGCTGGAGATCTATCGACATTTCGTAGAGAGGGGGGTCAAGTGGATCCAGTTCCTCCCTGTAGTAGCCAAGGCACGATCGGGCCAGGCTAGAGCCGATGGTCTTTCCAGACACTCAGTCACTGCCGAAGCTTACGGAGAGTTCCTAGTGACTGTCTTCGACTACTGGGTTCGACATGACGTAGGCAAGGTATCAGTGCAAACCTTCGAGGAGTGCTTCAAGGTATGGACCGGACTAGGAGCAGATCTATGCATCATGTCCCCTACTTGTGGGCTAGCACCAGCATTGGAGCACAACGGCGACCTCTACTCTTGCGACCATTTCGTTCGCCCTGACTACCTGCTTGGGAACATCTTCGACCTGGAACAAAAGGAGTTCGTTGACATTGAACTACCTCCAGGTCACTCTAGCCAGGAGAGAAGCTTGACAGCTAACGAAAGAGCATATACAAATCCCCTTGCTCAGCTCCTCTCCTCCCATGCCCAACAGGACTTCGGGAATGCCAAACAGCATGAACTGCCAAATTACTGCAAGCAATGCCCCGTTCTCCATGTATGCAACGGAGGGTGTCCAAAGGATCGTTTCGCTACCTCTCCAGATGGAGAACCCGGGCTAAATGTCCTCTGTCAAGGATATAAGCGCTTCTACACCCATGTAACCCCTTACTTCGAGCGCATGGCAGAACTATGGAGACTCGGTCATCCACCAGCGCTGATCATGAAGGAGTTGGCGAAGCTGGACGCGACCAAGTTCCGTAATGTGGGGCGGAATGATCCTTGTCCTTGCGGAAGTGGCAAGAAGGCCAAGCATTGCTGCATGAACTCCACACGACTTTAACGGTTTCAAAGGTTTGGCTCCTTAGGAAGGCCAAGAACTCGCTCTCCTATTACGTTCTTTAACACCTCGTCGGTACCCCCAGCAACCCTCAGACCAGGGACACCTAGCACGAACTCACTCCATGCATAGGTTCCCCACTCTCCCGTATCAGCAACAAGACGTGGACCTAGAACCAAGCTCACAAACTCTGCCACTCTCTGCAAATTATTGGTCAAGGCCAGCTTAGCTATGGACATCTCTGGGCCAGGGAGTTGACCGACGTTTAACTTGGCGACAGCACGTAGATTGGTTAGATCGGCAATCTTGGTGTTGATATACAAATCGGCGAGGCGCTGGCGAACTACTGGATCATCGCTCTTTCCCATGTGGCGAGCGAGCTCGATAAGGCGAACCGTCTCCAGTGCTGCAGCTTGTACGCCAGCTCCGCCAATGCCAATGGCCGCCCTTTCATTCATCAGAGTAGTGAGTGCTACAGTCCAACCGCCATTGACATCTCCTAGACGATGGTCGTCAGGAATACGCACTTCATCGAAGAATACCTCGTTGAAAGAGGCTCCACCGGTCATTTGCCTGAGTGGTCGCACCTCCACTCCTGGAGCGTGCATATCCACGATGAACCCAGTCAAACCCCTATGCTTCTCTACGGTCGGGTCGCTGCGACAAATGATCTCGCCAATGTCAGAGTAGTGAGCACCTGATGTCCATACCTTCTGGCCGGTCACTACCCACTCATCTCCATCACGTACCGCTTTGGTCTGCAAGGAAGCAAGATCCGATCCGGCAGAAGGCTCAGAGAAAAGCTGACATGCGATAATGTCTCCTCGGTAAAGTGCTTTCAAATAACGGCTCTTGGTTACCTCCGTGCCATGGGCAAGAATAGTGGGAGCAACCATTCCCAGCCCTATGCCACGAGGTGCCTGAGAAGGTATGTCAAAATCAGCAGCTAGCTTATCGTACAGCCTCTGGTAGGAGGCTGGTAGCTCTCTTCCACCGTACTCTTTCGGCCCAGTGATCCATCCAAACCCAGCATCGAAGGCAAGCCGTGCCCAGGCCTTGGCCGCTTCTGCCTCGGCAAGCTCTTCCTCTCGTGACTTGTCAGCGAAAAGAGCTACACGGTCACTACCTCTACCCCACTCATAATGCTCTTTTACGACTGGCTCTGCATTGGAGCGCAAGAACGCGAGCGCCTCTATTTTGAACTGCTCTTCTGTGATATCCACCATCATGACGCACTTTACCGCTTACCTTCTCGCTTGTCACCACAACTATTCATCGCTTGTTGTCATTGAACGAAAACATTGAACGAAAGCCAAAATTGTTCAATAGAACGGCTTTCATGAGAATACGCTAAGATAATCGTAGTCAAGCTATGGTTTATCTATTTGCACTGGCTGCCGGCCTGTCTAATGCTCTTACTAGCATTATGCAGCGCATGGGGGTGGAGAAAGCACCAGAGGAGATGAGTCTAAGGCTGCGCCTTATGACCTACGCTTTTCGACGTCCTATCTGGCTGACCGGATTTGCCATTATGGTTGCCTCCTTTCTCTTCCAAGTAGCTGCGCTCTCCGATGGCCCCCTCTCAGTAGTACAACCCGTCATGACCACCGAACTCATCTTCTTGGTGGCTATCCTAGCTGTCTGGTTCAAGCAACCAGTGGACTGGCATGAGTGGGGTGGTGCATTAGCTGCTGCTATAGGATTGGCTAGCTTTCTCTACCTAGCCAATCCAGGCGGTGGCGATCTGGTTCCCTCCTCTACTAGCTGGGGCGAAGTTGGCATAGCCTGCATAGGGAGCATATCCATACTCGTCTTCCTCTCCAGGCATGGATCACCCGTCCGACGCTCTGCTTTACTTGGCACTGCATCTGCTATTGCATTTGCTTTGACTGCTTCGTTGGAGAAGGTAACGACTACCCTGTTCAACAGAGGTATCATAGGCTTGTTCGATCATTGGCAGCCCTACGCCATAGCAGTGACCGGAGTGGCTGCCGTCTTTCTTGCTCAAAACGCGTTCCACGCTGGTCCAATTACCGCTTCGCAGGCCACTTTGGTCATCGTTGACCCACTGGTAAGCATAGTCATAGGAGTCGAACTATTCGGCGACCATCTTCAAGCTCACGATGCTCGCTTGCCCATGGCTTCTCTGGCACTTCTAATTATGTTCGTAGGGGTATTTCTACTTTGCCTCTCGCCAGCGGTATCGAATGCACGGGGAGAGACGGAATGCCTATCTGATTCCCTCGCTGAAGCAAGAAGAAAAACGGTGGAGAAACGTGAGCTGGCCAGAGAAGGTCATATTTCTCACCTTGCTAATAGCTGCGACCATCATCCCGATGGATAGCATCATCCGCGATGAGTAGTACGGACATGAACCTACTCTTCCCCGCTGTTGGCAAGCACTCCCTCGAGGAACCGCTCTAAACGACGCTTGCTAGGCAGACCAATGATCCTATCCACCTCTCTACCAGAAGGGTCCAGCAGAACCAAGGTGGGGATGGACATTATCTCAAATCGCTTAGCACAACGTGGATTCTGGTCTACATTGCACCGAGCAAACCTCAAGCTGTCCCCATAGCGTTCAGAGAACTCATCGAACATGGGACTGAGTCGCCTGCATGGGGCGCACCATGGAGCCCAGAAATCGATTATGGAGTAATCTCCTTTGGTCATGGTGGTAAAGGTTTTGTCGGAAAGGACAACCACCGACGAGGATGCAGCTCCTTTTGGCTTCATCAACGATCGCTGCTGCTCAGCATGGGCTGTTGTCGACTGTTTCTCTACCTCGCCTACACCTTCTTTGCTATCACCTCTTTTACGGAACAGCTTGATCATCTCTGTTAGTTTAGGCGGGTGAGGAAGATGACTGGTATTATAGGGACAAGCTGCACTTACGAGAGCACTTATCGGTATCTCGTCTTGAACCAGGATGTCCATCGCTTAGAGCATTGTGTTTCGGTCGATGCTATTATCCACCTTAATTAAAGAGGTAACACGTAGGGGAAAAGGGGGAGTGATGACCGTCACTCAGAATATTGGCACACTAGCTGCTGAAGAGAGTGTGACACCCAAGCGACCTGTCTATCGTCAAGAACTTACTCCAGTGGCCTTCTTGGAGCGTTCAGGGTATGTTCATGCTGATCGAACGGCAGTAGTGGATGGAGAGATCAGTTACAACTATCGAGAGTGGCTGAGTAGGGCACGACGGTTCGCCTCTGCCCTGCGCAATAGCGGGCTGCAAAAAGACGATCGAGTAGCATTCCTAGCTCTCAACTCCGAACCATTACTCCTCGGACACTTTGGGGTGCCCATGGCTGGAGGAATAATCACTGCTATAAACACCCATCTGTCCTCAGCGGAGATAGGCTACATCCTCTCTCACTCCGGAGCTACAACCATCATCTACTCTCCAGAGCTAGCTGAACTGCTCAGCGATGCTCCAGCAGGAATCAGACGCATCGCCTGCGGGCAAGAGTTCGAAGACTTTCTAGCTAGTGGATCAGATCAGCCCGTAGATCCATGGCTTGAAGACGAGTACGATACCATCGCCATCGACTACACCTCTGGAACAACTGGGAGACCAAAAGGGGTCATGTACCATCATCGAGGTGCCTACTTGAACGCCCTAGCTGTAGCGATGGATATGCGCCTTGGTCCCGAATCACGCTACCTATGGACCTTACCCATGTTCCACTGCAACGGTTGGTGCTTCCCATGGGGGATCGTTGCTGTAGGAGCTACTTCAGTGTGCATACCCAAAATAGATCCAGAGAAGGTGTGGGCCTTTTTGAAATCTGGAGAGGCTACGTTCTTCTGTGCTGCTCCAACCGTTTTGGCAATGTTGGTGAACGATCCCCATGCCTCCAGACTCGACACTCCCGTACACTTCTTTACCGCTGGCGCTCCTCCTTCTCCTACCATTATCGCTCAGATGACCGAGCTGAACTTCGAACTAGAGCACGTATATGGCCTTACCGAAACCTATGGGCCATTTACCATCAACGTTGCCAGCCCTGATTTCACCAGCAAGGAGCCGACAGAACAAGCCAAGTTACGTGCTCGTCAAGGCGTACCCAATCTAGTCGCCGGTGACGTGCGGGTAGTGGACGACCAGATGCGAGACGTACCTAGAGACGGCCAAACCATGGGTGAGGTGCTCATGCGCGGCAACGTGGTTATGAAAGGCTACTTCAACGACGAACAGGCTACGGCCACTGCTTTCGCTGGCGGGTGGTTCCATTCAGGCGATGTAGGGGTAATGCATCCAGATGGACATATCGAGCTGCGCGATCGAAAAAAGGACGTAATAATCTCCGGAGGAGAAAACATATCCACCATCGAAGTTGAGCAGGCGGTAGTAAGTCATCCGGCAGTCATGGAGTGCGCGGTCATTGCCATACCTGACGACCACTGGGGAGAGGTACCCAAGGCTTTTGTTACTTTGAAACCAGGAGCAACTGCTACCGAAGCAGAGATAATAGAACATTGTCGAGGTCGTATAGCACACTTCAAGTGCCCTAAGGCTGTTGAATTCGGTCCTTTGCCCAAGACCTCTACCGGTAAGATCCAGAAATACGTGCTTCGTGAGAAAGAGTGGGCAGGACGAGAAAAGCGTATCAACTAAGTTGGCAACTTGGCCTCACTGCCTCAGAGTAGAGACTAAGCAGATGGACGGGACGCTGCAGATGGCTTCCACTCGGTATGCAACCAATCGACCGCGCTGTTGTAGAGACTAAGCAGATGGACGGGACGCTGCAGATGGAGATACATCGAGAGAGGCTGTCGCATGAGCGACTACGGTCTCCAATAGCTCTACCAAAGTAGTGAGTCGTTCGTCGTCGAGTACAGATAGAAGAGCACTAACGGCATATCGTCGGTTCTCTTCTATCTGAGCAATGATCTGCTCAGCATGGCAGGATAAGCCAACTTTCACCATGCGACGATCTCCCGAATCTGAAAAACGTTCAACGAGGTTTTGAGCAACCAAACGATCGATCAATGCAGTGGCTGCACTTTCCGATATATCCATAGCCCTGGCCAGCTCCGACATAGTAAGTCTCCCTCTAGAGAAGATGAGGTGCAGTGCTTCTAGTTGATGAACAGTGACCTTAGCTAAGCTGGCAGATGCCTCAGGAGATCTTATTGAGTTAAGACAGTGCATAATCACTGGACGCACCCCGAGAAAGCGATCAATAAGAGCTTGCCTCGTAAGAGAGAACGAACTGGAGCCATGAGTTGACTGTGAGTGGTTGTCCGTCTCCGTAGTTGGAAGGGTCCGAGGTGCTATGAGTGACGGTGGCTGAACCAAATCGTTTTCGTATTCGTAGGTCATTGCATTTGAACCTGTAAATCATGACATTCGAACCATTATCAGTTAGGTGCAACACTTACCTAACTTTTACGCTAAGATAATAGTTCACTTGTCAAACTTTTACATAATGCAACAATAATCCCACTAGATGCTGCAAGGAAATTTTTAAATGAACGAAGAGGCAAGAGGAACGACTGTATCGACAACCAACTTAAAAGGAACCGCAGGAAAGAGCACAGAGCGTCACGATAGCTATAAATGGATAGCTCTGTCCAACACAACTATTGGGGTACTGATGGCAGCTATCGATGCATCTGCGCTCATAGTTGCACTTCCAGCCATCTTCAGGGGGATTAGATTGAATCCACTGCTCCCAGGCAACTTCTCCTACCTGCTCTGGGTATTGATGGGCTACATGCTGATCACGGCTGTGTTGGTGGTAACCGTAGGTCGTATCGGCGACATATTTGGTCGGGTGCGTACCTATAATTTAGGGTTCCTCATATTCACCATTGCGTCAGCAGCGATAGCCTTCATACCTTGGCATGGGAGTGAAGCTGCCCTAGCTATCATCATAGGTCGCCTCGTCCAAGGGGTCGGTGCAGCGTTCCTCTTTGCCAACTCCGGTGCCATCATCACCGACGCTTTCCCGGTCAAGCAAAGAGGAATGGCCATGGGGGTCAATTCCATAGCTGGCATAGTAGGTAGCTTTATCGGCCTACTCTTGGGTGGAGTGCTGGCAAGTATAGACTGGCGTCTGGTATTTCTCATCAATGTACCCATTGGCTTGTTTGCCACCGTTTGGGCTTACTGGAAGCTCAAGGATCAAGGAATCCGTACACCTGCCCGTATCGATTGGGCTGGCAATCTGACCTTTGCTGGCGGCCTGACCGCCATTCTGGTAGGCATCACCTATGGAATCAAGCCCTACGGTACCTCGACAATGGGTTGGGGCAGTCCATTCGTCATTGGGTGCCTGATAGGGGGGGTACTGCTCCTAGTGGCCTTCGTGATAATAGAAACGAAGGTTGCCGAACCAATGTTCAAACTTTCCTTGTTCAAGATACGCGCATTCGCTGCAGGCAACCTGGCCAGCCTGCTAGCAGCTATGGGACGAGGTGGCTTCATGTTCATGTTGGTAATCTGGCTGCAAGGAATCTGGCTGCCTCTGCATGGTTACAACTACTCGGTTACGCCGCTCTGGGCAGGCATCTACATGCTCCCCTTTACCTTTGGTTTTCTTATTTCCAGTCCACTGTCGGGTACATTGTCCGACCGTTTTGGAGCAAGATTGTTTTCTACCGGTGGGATGCTGCTGGCTGCTTTTTCCTTTGGCATGTTCCTCATCCTGCCTGTCGACTTCAGCTATTCCTGGTTCGCCTTGCTTGCAGTATTGAACGGAGTTTCCATGGGTATGTTCGTCTCTCCCAACATGGCTGCCATCATGAATGCCGCTCCAGCACAGCATAGGGGTGCAGCATCTGGAATGCGCACTACCTTTATGAATACAGGAATGCCCTTGTCTATGGGAATATTCTTCTCGCTCATGGTTGCAGGACTTGCTAGCCGTATGCCTGGTGCCATATTCCGCGGGCTCACCACGGCGGGAGTCCCTGTCAAGATGGCTACTACTCTGGCCCATCTTCCTCCTATGGGATATCTATTCGCGGGATTTCTTGATACACCCTTGGCATAGCATAAATATTGATGAGAGCCAAGATTGATTTTGCCCTAGAGAAGGCTGGTTGGTTGTCAGATAGGAATTCAGAGTTGCCTCAGAATCCAACTGCCTATGAAACAAGCGTATCTCCAATACAACAAGCTCATCCTAGTTATCACCTACCCTCTGAGAGCGGTGACCTCTACGGTCGAGAAGCCAAAGAGATAGCCGAGGCTCACCTGTTGGCCGAAGGTGCAACTCGTTCTCTAGGCAGTGGACAGAGGCCTTTGCCAGAAGAGCCAGATCCTCTGAGGACCTGCTTCGAGAGGGACAGGGACAGAATACTGCACTCAACTGCATTTCGGCGCCTTGCTGGGAAGACACAGGTATTCATCTTTCCAGACGACCATATGCGTACGCGGCTTACCCACGCCTTGGAGGTACTGCAAGTAGCAGTAAGTATCGCTACCCCCCTGAGATTGAACATATCTTTAGTCGAGGCAGCGGCTCTAGGCCATGACGTAGGTCATGGGCCATTCGGTCATGCTAGCGAACCAGCACTATCTCTATTCTTGGAAGAAGGATACGATCATGCCCCCTGGGGCGCTTATGTGGTATTGGCCAAGGCTAATCTTTGTGCAGAGACAACGGATGCTATTGCCAACCACTCATGGAGCAGGCCTGCTCCATGCACACCCGAAGGCGAGGTAGTAGCCTTCGCGGACAGAATAGCTTATGTCTGTCATGACTTCGAAGATGCGGTCACGGCTGGAATCGTTTCAGCTAGATCCTTACCGGAAACGGTAAAAAAGAGGTGTGGAGAAACACATAGTGAACAACTAGGGACGTTCATTACCTCCGTAGTAGAGACATCGGCAAGTAACGGGCGAATATGCATGGATAGCGATACCGCTGAAGCCTTGAATCTCTTTCGAACCTTCAATTACGAAAGAATTTACTTGCGGCCAGCGTCCAAAAGACAAGCCCAGTCGGTCAAGAGGTTGATCGGTGTCCTTGTCGAACACTTCACCGATAGACCGTACAAGATTACCCCCACCGACCCTGACGCTTCAGACCTACGAGCTGGCAGTACAGAAGCAACGAGAGCAGCTGTCACCTATGTTGCTGGGATGACCGACCGCTTTGCTTGTCGGGTTGCTCTATCGCAGCTTGGGTGGAATCAGTCTGACTTGCCTACAGGCATTG
>Ga0080006_1163687_pt1 | contig 11964 bp, 12 predicted proteins | sample RS3BMetagenome_FD_69209 | JGI IMG/M metagenome (GOLD analysis project Ga0080006, IMG submission 69209) | Ferric oxide microbial mat and aquatic microbial communities from Rainbow Spring, Yellowstone National Park, USA - RS3B (SPADES... ...
TTGTCTTTGCATAAAAACAGAATGACTCCTGCCAGCCCTATCATAGGGCTGGCTCAAAATGATTAGAGAATCAACTCAAAATTTTGTGTATATGAGACGAAGAAGTTAGGTTGACAGTGTCCATAAACTCTGTACTTCTTACTATCAATTCTCTCTACATCCCTAAGTAGAGCTCTTTTCTGTAATCTCTTTCTAAGCAATGCAAAGAGCCTTCTTATCTCTGCCCATGAATATAGGTTTCGTCACTCTAACTCACCCTTTCATTCTGCAAAAAAGTTGCCGGGAAGCGCTCACCAATATCTATGCTAGAATAGAAGAAAAAGGCGTTCTCAAACGTTCAGTTTGTATATCGAATGCAAGCATGATGACGTAGCGATTATTGTTCTTGCTTTTGTATATTAGATTGTTTCCACACATCTTGCCTTCTGATGAAATATCTCTATCTGGCTTTGCTGGGATGCTGATACCTCTTTTCTGCCCGCGAGCGCTATCCTAAAGAACCATAATTCTTTTGCTTTCTTCAGATTTATCAGCTCATCTTTGAGGCTGAGTAAATATTCTTTTTCTGTCCATCAATCTATCTGTTTTTTGGTCTTATAGTACATTAAGGCCTGTTGTCTGTCTGCTTACTGAATACAGTTGAGCATCTTTTTAAGAGCTGTATCTAAGCTAGTGCATCTGGTGTTAAAAAGTTGCTTTTATCTTTTGGACCATTTAGTCTTAATGCGTCAAGTGGTGAAATCTTCTACTTTTTAAGTTATCCTAAAGTTACAGAAATAGTCAGAATGATTCTTTGCATCTTTGAAAAGCCGACATATCCCATATATTTGTTATGGTACGAGTACATCGGCCGAACCATCCACGACTATTTTATCAGACGAATTGAAGCATCTGGTCAGGAGTTTCATTCTCTTCGTCGCTGGATCGAACGATTCTACGACAACTTCCGCCGTGACCCCCTCCTCAATGTATACAGGCGCAAGAAATCTCAACTCCTGCCTGAGGTATATCGTCCCCGCCCCCGGCAACTTTGTTCCCAAGACTGAAGAAATCAGGCTTGCAACCAGCAAGCCATGAACGATTCGTCGCTTGAACCTTGTTCTCTTGGCGAAATTTTCGTCGAGATGAATCGGATTAGTATCTCCAGAAATGTTTGCGAAAAGCTTCACGTCTTCTTCGTTGAAGCGCTTTTTTATAAATGCTCTCTGTCCGACGGTGAAAGCCGTTGTCATCTACCTAGCTGTCCACCCCAAATCTATCGTCCAGGAGGAGCCTGTGACAGATGACGCACTGTCAGAACATAAGTACAGAACCAGTTCTGCTACCTCGGTCGGCTCTATCAGGCGCTTTATCGCTGCTTCCTTGAGAATTACTTGAGGTATCACTTCATCCCTCGTCAAGTTGTTCATCCTAGCCAGGTCCTCGACCTGCCTATCTACAAGAGGCGTCCTTACGTAGGCGGGGCAAATGCTGTTGACAGTTATTCCATGGATAGCCCCTTCCAGCGCTGCACACTTTGTGAGTCCGATCAATCCGTGTTTTGCTGCTATGTATGCAGACTTGTGGGGAGAGGCGACTAGACCGTGTATGGAAGATATATTGATTATCCTTCCGAATTTCTGCCTCATCATGTATGGCCAAGAATACTTGGTCAGCAGGAAGGGTGCAGTCAACATCAAATCTATCATTCCCCTCCATTTTTCTTCCGGGAAGCTTTCTATCGGACTGATGTGCTGGACACCTGCATTATTCACGAGTATGTCTATTCTTTTGTATTCATCAATGGTTTTACTGACTGCGCTTCTGCAATCCTCCTGCCTTCTAAGGTCAGCATGAATGAAGATAGCACCGATCTCGTCTGCAAGAGATTTCCCTCCTTCATCGTCAATGTCGACGATGGCCACCATAGCACCTGTTGATGCTAATGCTTGGCAGGTGACCCTTCCTATTCCGCTGGCTCCACCTGTCACCAGTGCAACCCTTCCTTTGATCTCCGGGTATGAACCGGCAAAGCGGTAACGATAATTGTGCTTCCTAGTTCGCTTTGAGGTCATAAGAGCTCAATCCTCGGAAAGAAACTACCCTTAGTTACATCACTGACAAATGATTTTATCTTTTCGTTCACCTTTTTGTACTCCTCGATGAACAGCAGGTGATTCTGCTGCGAGAAGAGTACCAGAGATGCATTTGGTATGACTTTGAAGAGATAGAGACTGTTCAGCCAAGGCATAACCTTATCCTTCATACCAGCCATTATGAGGGCAGGTGCCTCCAGCTTCGAGTCGGAGTCGCAAGCATCAAAGTTAACTGATGACATGGCTTGAAAAAGCCACTGTTCCCTATCCTGCGGTTCGATCAGCCTTAGCTTAATGATTCTTTGAAATTCTTCTGCGTTCATGTATGGAAAGGAATCGGTTAGAGCCAGCTTCATGACTCTCTCGATCCTTCCAGCATAATCTTCTCCTTCTATATTCCGGTTGAGTTCTTTCCATGTCTCCGTGGGCATGGGAAGAGATATCCTTCCTCCGCAGGATGTTGAAATAAGCACCATCCCCTGCACCCTCTCCTTCATCTTACTTGCTATGCTCTGCGCTATGAATCCCCCCATCGAAACCCCGACCAGAAATGTTGATCGAACCCCCAGCTCTTCCAGAACCGCAATTGCATCCCTTGCGTAGAAATCGATGGTGTATGGACCGCTCAACCTTTCACTTTTGCCAACTCCCCTGTTATCTATCAGGATGCATCTGTATCCTTCAGCCAGCTCATCCACCTGCTTGTACCACATCCATGTTGAATACCCAAGTCCTTCAAGGAAGAGTAGTGGAACACCTTTACCATACTCTTCATAGTAGATCTTGCTCCCTTCCACTGTAATGTAGCCTGAAAGCAATGCCTCATCTGCCTCCGAGGTAGAGTAACCTCACCCTGTCATCTGCCAGGATTTTGTCGGGTTCTCCGGATAGAGCTATCATACCTGATTCGAGAAGGTATACCCTATCGGTTACAGGTGCTATCTGTGTAACGTTCTGTTCAGTTATCAGCATAGACAGATCCTTCGAGATCTCTCCTATCCTAGAGACAAGCCTCTTCACAAGAGATGGATAAAGTCCTGTGGTCGGTTCATCCATGACGAGAAAACTGGGTCTGGATAGCAGGGCTCTAGCTATAGCCACCATCTGCTGCTCGCCACCGCTGAGTTTGGAGGCTACTTTATCCAGTTTGTCGGAAAGCTCAGGCAGCAAAGCCAGCACGTCATCCAATGCATTCTTAAAATCGACTCGTTCACCCCTTTTTGTTCTCAGTCTGAAGCCTATCTCAAGATTGTCTCTTACGTTCATCTCGTAAAAGAGCCTACCTCTTTCGGGTACCAAACTGATCCCCAGTTTAGCTATCTGTTCAGCAGACAATCCTTGGATCTCCCTTCCCATAAAGATCACCTTTCCTTGCACCGGTCTGAGCAAGCCAGTTATAGCCTTGACTAGAGTGCTCTTTCCTGCGCCATTTGGTCCTACCACAAGTGTTAATCCTTCTTCGCAATCAAGGCTAACTTCATGCAGAACAGTTGAGCCGTGGTATCCAGCTGTCAATCTTACAATCTGCAGTACAGGTTCCTTCAAAACCATACTCATCCCATATAGGCGCTCGCTACTGCAGGGTCGCTGCTGAACTTTTCCGGTTTACCTTGGAATATCTTCACTCCCCTGTCAAGCGCCACAACTTCTTCGACAAGTGTGAAGAGTTCAGACAGTCTGTGTTCGACGACCACTAATTTGATTCCAGATTCTTTAAGCTTCTTGAGTGTCTCGACCATAGATACAGCTTCGTGTGGACTGAGCCCACCCAATGGCTCGTCCAGCAGGATGGTATTTGGATTGCAGGCTAATGCTCTGGCGAGTTCCAATCTCTTCAAGTACCCAAATGGGAGAGCTGACGGATAGAAATTTTCAAATTCTTCAAGACCTGTGATTTGGAGAATTTCAACAGTGCCTTTGTTTTTGCCCTTCCTTCTTTGTGACAATACCTCCACATTCTCTTTAACAGTTAGGGTCCTGAACGGATGTGGAATCTGATTTGTCTTCACTAATCCCATCTTTACAAGGTTCCAAGTATGCAAACCCGTTACTTTCTCCCCTGAAAAAAAGATTTCGCCCTCATCAGGCTTGACTATGCCTGCTACAATGTTCAGCAAGGTGGACTTTCCAGCTCCGTTAGGGCCAACCAGACCCAGTGCATCGACCCTCATATCTATGTCCACCTTGTTCAGCACCTTATTCCCTCCCCAGCTCTTTGTGATACCATTGATAGTAAGAATCGCGGTCACCTAGCTCTCACCCTGCTTCTGAGAATTGCTTGAAGAAATCCTTGCTGAGTAATTATAACAAGTACAATTGCAATTATAGAGAATACTATAAGAGTAGCCGAACCGATGACCAGGTTGAGATACTGGGATATGATTATTGTCAGGTAACTGGACGGTACAGACCCTAGAATCCTTTTTGTGCCACCAACCACTGCTATCAGCATGGGAAAGAGCAGAAACGTAAGACCAAATGAATCCACCCCGGCAAAGGTATTCACAGAGGCATATGCGCCGCCCACAAATGCCATTATCCCGGTAGCAATTGAAAAAGCCAGCGCTTTGAACTTGAAGGTGTTAATACCGAGGTTGGAGATGGTTTCTTCATCATCTCTGATACCCCTGAGCACTAGCCCAAAATGGCTTCTGTAGAGAAGATATAACAGAGTGACTATGACTGCATCAAAGAAAGAAAGGTAGACCAACTGGCGGAACGGGGACGAAGCAAGACTGGCTATGTGATAGTATCCTATAGTCGGTAGCCCCAAAATTGTCCAGAAGGATAGAATGAAAGAGGCTGCGATATAGGGAAGTAAAAGAGAAAGAAGGGTGAAGAATGGGCCTCTGAGCCTCAGGGTTGGAATTGCGAAAAGTATGCCTGCCAAGAAGCCTAGAGCGAAATCTGCAAAAAGTGTAAATGTTATAGGTAAGCGGTATGCGTAATAGAGGTAACCAGTGAAGAAGGCACCGATACCGAAGAAGAACTGCACGCCGAAATTCATATAACCCGTCAGGCCTGAAGAGAAGTCCCATGCCAATGCCAGTCCCATGTAGATTGTGGCAAGTGTAAGTGATAGGGTCAGAAACGGCGACGCAACGAAGAATGATATTAGAACTGATGCAATGATTATACCGATGACGTAGATCAGTCCTGCATACTTCATAACAGTCATCCCCCAAGTCCGACCGGTCTCGTCAAAAGTATGATTATCATTATCAGGAATCCAACTATATTAAACATATTATATGGAAGAATCAGCTGGGTGAGCACTTGGCTGAAGGAGAGTATAAAAGCGGAAGGAATAATCCATCTGAATTTGCCGAGTCCGGCGATTATGGAGACTGCGAATGCTACAACAAATGGATCGAGCCACATTGTTGGTGTGACGACAGAGGAAGGGACAATAAGTATACTCGTGATCGATACCAGAAACGTTGAGATGATGAAGACTGCCAAGGTTATTCTCCACGGATTGATACCAAATACCTGAGCCATTTCAGGGTCATTCGCAGTGGCTCTTACTTCTTTGCCGTAGCCTGTTTTTTCTATCCAAATCCAGAAGATTGATATAAGCACCACCGAAACCATGGATGAAACGACGAAGGATTCGGGAACAGACACGCCAAGAACTGATATTGATGCTGAAGTGACAGGACCACTTATCGCAAGGCCGGATTGGCCTCCAAAGAAATAGGAATAGATATACTGCAGTAAAAGCGCCGAAAGAAACATAGACATAAGAAAAGACATCTGGTCTCTTGCGATTCTTATGTACAGGAGGAAAAAGCCCACCCCTATCAGGATGGTGATGATAACGGATAAGACATCTGAGAATATAAGATTGAAGCCCAACGTGGAATTGAAGAGGTAGACCATGTAGGCCGCAGTCATATACAGCGAACCGTACAACAGGTTAAGAATCTTCGATACGCCGAAGACAAGTGTGAACCCCAGTGCGATCAGAGCATAGTTCAGTCCATAGACCACTGTGTATATAATTACTGGCATAAAAAAGTCGAAGGGTAAAGATGCTGGCAATTCAGGTTCTACGGGATCCTGACAGTGAAGTTGACAATCTGGCCGTTGGGAAGCTGAAGGTTGGTAAATGTCAGGGGGGAAATACTGGTCCAGACGACATGCAGCTGACCGTCTTTCTGCCACTGCATCGCAACTGCCGGAATGGATGGAACGGGCGTCAAAGTGATGTTTAGAGCATGGTCCTGCGTGTACCTGATTATACCTGCGGGACCCACATAGTTAGTCTGCTCAAGAAAGGGTATGACCCTGTCACTGTCAAGGCTCTGTGCATGAGCCACAGCCTGAGCTATGTTGAATACAGCTGAGTAGACGAATCCGTCCTCGAATATAGGATTGAATCCAAACTGTTTACTAAAGTTCTCGTAAAAGGGTATCGAACTGGGAGTGATGTTCACCGGCAGCATGGGGCCCCATCCGATCGTTATCTCCGAATTGCATCCGCCTGAGGTAGCTGTCCAATAACTGTAGGTTGCCCCCTCCATCTCAGCAAGGACATCAGCACCAAGTAGAATCGGCTTCTTTCCATTGGTTGCTGTATCAGATCCCCAGTTGAAGGTATCCCAATCCTTTACGAAGAGGGCAGATTCAGTCCCTGCCGCAAGAATGAATATCGCCTGCGTCCCACTCAGCGCAAGCTTTGTGAAGAGTGAATCATAACTCCCGCCAGGCGGCGAAAGAGGGAAGTAGTCTATGTCTGTGATATTAAATCCTGCTGCGGTGAGAGGTTTGTAAAGAGGGGAAGTGGAGCCTCCACTCCCGATGAACGCCTTCGTCCAAGCAGCCTGCTCCCCTAGAACTGCAAGATTCTTTATCTGAATGGGTATCAGACCTTCTTCACCAGCCAGAAGTAGGTAGACTGAGAAGGGACCGGTCTGCTGGCTCTGTTGAAGTGAGTTGACGAACCCGTTGAATATATATTTATTCGTGGTGTAGTTCTGAGCGACAAACCCCGAGATTTCAGGATCAGCACCAAATGTAATGTATATGGTGTGATAACCTGCAGCGATAGGCAGTTCTGCATCAACGACATCGCTGCGATATCCACCTATTAGGAAATTGACATGATCCTGCGTGATCAATGCTGTTACCCCACTGATTCCGTTCGACACCGGTATAGATGGGTCTGCTTCCTCTGTATCGTAGGGAATTATCTTGATGTAATAGTGTGTCCCGTTAACGATCACTCCCCCAGAGTCATTTATCTGTTGCGCGGCCAACTGTGCAGAATCGAGCATATTCACCCCTATAGGGGAATTCAGTGGGAGAGGCATTCCGATCAGAATTTGTCTTCCTGACGCCTTGCTCTGCGTGCTGAGGTAATAAATGCCTCCGCCGACGCCAGCAACTATAATAACAACAACTATTACAGCAACCTGAATCTTTGTTACCGCAGCCCTATAAGGCATGGCAAAGTTAAAAACTATCATCTATAAAAGCTTTAATACATGAGAGAGGGTGGTGACAACTGATTCAGTTGTCAGTTTTCTCACCAGCGTACTGGATAAAAAGAAGGGCTGAAATGAAGGGAGAGGCTATAGCGATAGTAACACAGGAAGAAAGAATCAGCTATTCTAAGCTGGATTCAGAGATCAAGGCGCTCGGGCTAGGCATAAAAAAAGAGATCAGGGCAAAGAAAGGCAAGAGATTTGCCTACCTGGGATTCAACTCTCCAAGGTACGTGGCAGCGATAGGTGCAGCTTCAATGTATAGATTAATTGTTGTACCTCTCAGCTACAGACTTGAGCCGCCTGAACTAGAGTACCAGATAAAGAATAGCGGCGCCAAAGTTCTATTTGTTGACCAAGCTTTTGAGCATCTGGCTAAAGAGGCAAGCAGGAACATTGAAGGGATCGTATTTGTTGTAAATGGTGAAAGTGATATTAAAGATGCACTGACCTATGAAGGACTGTTATCTATAGGCAGGGATGAATGGGTTGAGAGTCCCCCCAATCAGCTCCCTTCTGTTGAAAGTGATGAAGACCCATTGCTGATAGTGTATACATCAGGTACAACAGGAAGACCGAAAGGTGCGGTGATAACGAATTCGAATATGTTCTGGAATGCTTTAAACGATATACTTGGCTTGGGTATCAATTACGAAGACACTACACTGACGCTACTTCCAATGTTTCATATGGGTGGCATCAACCTCTTCACCTTCCCAACCTTGCTGGCAGGGGGCAGGGTAGTTCTTCCCCCAAAATTCGACGTCGAAGCAACCCTTTCGCTTATCGAAAAAGAGAAGGTAAGCATAGTCTTCGGGGTCCCGACTATGTACCAGGCATTGCTTGAGAGTGAAAGGTTCTCGAAGACAGACCTTACGTCAGTTCGTATCTTTTATTCAGGTGGAGCAGCTTTACCTGTTTCGCTTGCGCAGGAGTATGAAAGGAGAGGACTGCCCATAGTGCAAGGGATGGGTCTTACAGAGACGTCTCCTACAGGATTCCTATCTGACATAAGAGATTCTGGGAAAAAACCGGGATCTGTGGGAAAGCCATCTCTCTTCTGCGCAGCTAGGGTCGTAGATGAGAAGGGGAGAGACCTGCCACCGGGAGAGATGGGGGAGATATTACTGGGAGGCCCAAATGTATTCAGCGGATACTGGCGTTTGAATGAAGAAACAAAAAAGGTGCTCAAGAAGGGATGGTTGTATACTGGTGATATAGGCTATAAGGACAAAGAAGGTTATTGGTTCGTCGTGGACAGGAAGAAAGATATGATAAACAGCGGAGGAGAAAAGATCTACCCGAGCGAAGTGGAGGAGGTGTTGAGGTCAAACCCTAAGGTCAAGATGGTGGCAGTGATAGGAGTACCTGACAAAAAATGGGGAGAAGTTCCGAAGGCTGTGGTAGTGGCAAAGAGTGGGGAAAGACTGAGCAGGGAAGAATTATCGAGTTTGTGCGAGGGTCGCCTAGCTAAGTTCAAGAGACCAAAGTACTATGCGTTCGTCAAGGAAATACCTGTCACTGCATCAGGTAAGATACCCAAGAGAGAGCTTAAGGCTCTGTTCGGCCTTCCAAGGGACGAGGTTCTGGTGTGAACCTTCGATGGCCAGGCGAGCGTTCATAGCTGATACAGCTGTCTACTTACCTGAGGGATACCTGACGAGCCATGAAATTGCAGAACTGACATCAATCCCTGAAGACATAATAAGAAAAAAATTCGGGTTAGATGGGAAACATGTTGCTGGACCAACAGAGCATGCTTCTGATATGGCGCTAAGGGCTGCAAGGCAGATAGTCAATAAATTCACGGCAAAGAAGCTGGATATCATCATCTATTTTGGGAGCCAACATAAGGACTATTACATGTGGTTAGTTGCCCCAAAGATCCAGTTTGAGCTGGGAGCCACCAACGCAGCTGCATTTGAATTATATGCTACAAGCGGGAGCCTTCCCTTTGCCTTAAAGGTAGCTAGGGATATGATTAGGGCGGACGAGAGTATCAGCAATATACTTTTGGTCGGCGCTTCGGTCGAATCCAGGTTGCTCAACTACAGAAACGAAAGGTCCAGGTTCATGATCAATTTTGCAGATGGGGCTGCTGCTACCCTGATCAGCGCAGAATCAGGGATATTTGAAGTGATGGAGTCAGCCTTCATCACAGACGGCTCATTCAGTGAATATGTTAAGGTGCCTGCAGGGGGTTCTGTCAACCCACCATCAAAAGAAACTGTAGAAAGAGATATGCACAGCTTCGATGTCAGCGACCCGCTGAAGCTTAAAGAGACACTCGACCCGATCACGGCTGATAATTTTTGCAAGGTGATAACTAAATCTGTAAACAAGAGTGGTTTCAAGGTTGAGGACATAGCGATGCTACTTCCCCTTCATGTAAAGTATTCTCTTCATAGTCAGATCCTATCGAAACTTGGCATGGAAGAAGAAAGGTCTATCTACCTTCGAAACACGGGTCATGTCGCAGCTATGGACGGACTGATATCGCTAAATCGTGTTAAGAATAAAGCTAAGATAGGAGACGTAGTCGTAATAACCAGTGCGGGTACAGGTTTCAGTTGGGGTGCGACAACCCTAGTTCGGAGAAGAACATGATTTGAAGGGGTCCCCAGATAACACAAGGACAAAGATACTGAGAGCTGCGGAAGAGTTATTCGGAAAAAAGGGTTTCTACAACACTTCTGTTGTGGAGATCTCGCAGAAGGCCGGCGTGGGATACGGTACCTTTTACCTTTACTTTAAGTCAAAAGATGACATATATAAAGAGCTGGTGCGATATCTTAATCACCAACTGAGGTTCATGATACACAATGAAGTTAAGGGTCTTAAGTCTAGGAGGGAAATAGAGAGAAAGGGCTTTTCGACTTTTTTCAAATTCGTTCATCGGCATCCTTACCTTTACAGGATAGTACTTGAGAGTGACGAAGTCAACAAGAGGTTAGGAAAGTGGTACTACAAGAAGATAGCTAAGCGGTATTCCCAGGGATTGAGCGAAGCTATGAAAAAGGGGGAGATCAGAAAGGGAGATCCAGAAATAATCGCTTACTGTCTGATGGGGGTTGCCCACATGATAGGCAACTTTTGGGTATTTTATGAGGGGAGAGAGCCTACAGAGGAAGAGCTAGCTACAGTCATGGATTTCGTCTTTTATGGTCTCATCGGACATTAGGAGGAGCATTTGTTCCAATATTTTCGGTAAGAAAGCTCAGGTCCGGGAGAAGATAAAGTAGCCATATTTATGCTAAAAAAGCGACTGATGTTGATCTCAACAGAAACAGTAACATGAGGAAAAGGATCTCATCTTTCATTTTCTGTTGGCGGTTCAACGAAGACTTCGCCTGAAGAGATTTTCAACCTGTAAAGCTTGAGATTACTAGTCTTCCTCCAATTACTACATTGGGTCAAAAATTCACCCATCTCGTTATCTCTTTTTATGTCTGGAATAAACGACAGAGTTAATGCCAGGATTGCATTTAGCTTTAATTAATAAATCTACTACCATTCATGCTTCCCTCATAGTAATTCAGTATAACCCAGAGATTATAAAACAGGGTGATGATAGCCTTCTTATCTTGTAAAGCTTCAATGTTATCTTTGCAAGGAGCTTTTTATCATGCTGCACTATGTTTCTATTCTCTTCCTTAATGAACAGCTTTCATTAAAATCTGTGTTTGTAGTCAATATTAAAAGCCTGATCTTCTGGCTCTTTTCCCTTGCATTGGTTGCTGCTATTCAAAAGTCAACCTGCTTGCTCATTCTCCTGCAGATGGAGTCATAGCTTGGCTTTATTCTTTCAATGACAGATGCTATCCTTATGATATATTTCACACCTATTTCATTCATGTGGTTTACTACCTATGCATAATTATACTCATAATGCTTAAGTATTATCTTTCTGATGCTAAGGCATATTTAATCAATCAACATTCTTACATGCTCAAGCCTTCTTTGGCTCATGCAAAACAGGGACTAATTATGCAAGTCAGCCTCTCTCTGTCTAAAAAGAAGCTTACGCTTCCAAACCTGTATATCCAGCAAGAGGCTTTTGGCTGTGTATTAACGACACTTTCAGGCCGTGGGTAGCTATAGTAGATGATAAATGGTACGTGGTACATGGTACATGACATCACATGTATCTATTGCTAGTATACGCTTCCTTGAGAAGGCCCCGAAAGACCTAAACGTATGATCGCATTTATCCTAATGATGCCAGATTTATCCTGCTTAGATTATTCCTCGAAAGCAAAAGGGTTCATATGAATCTCCCTATACGTAAGTACCACGAAAGCCTCACCGTATCTGCAACCCACCTTCGCTCCATACACTGATGAAGACTGGATTATATCGTCTATGTTGATACGCTGTGATTTGTGGCAGCTAATAGAATC
>Ga0080006_1159998_pt1 | contig 11960 bp, 13 predicted proteins | sample RS3BMetagenome_FD_69209 | JGI IMG/M metagenome (GOLD analysis project Ga0080006, IMG submission 69209) | Ferric oxide microbial mat and aquatic microbial communities from Rainbow Spring, Yellowstone National Park, USA - RS3B (SPADES... ...
CAAAGCGCTGGCGGCCACGGATGCGGTAGACGTGAAAGTCGGAGTCGAGCGTGAAGATCCTGCGGTGACCATGCTCCTCGGCGAATGCGACCAGGGTGGCATCGGCGAGGTCCATGGGCCTGTCAGCGTATTGATCCATCAGCCGGGCGCTGCGTTCGAGCGCGGACGCTGAGAGGTCAGCGACGATCAGGCGACCGGTGTGAACTAGCCGCCAGAGTGCCCGCTGCCCCTGGATCCCTCCGGCCCTTGCCAGGAGGTACATCGCCTCGGTGAACGCCGGCCATGTCGTCACCAACGGCAAAGAGAGCTCGTCGAGCGCCTCCATGCACGCGACGTGGTCCGCTTCATCGGCGTCAATGAGGGCGATGAGCGGTCCAGCATCGGTGAGCGTCAACGTCCGGATCGGTCATCGGCCAAGACTCTCGTGAAGGCCTCTCCCGAGTGCCGAGCACGCCCGCCTCCGCCGTGGATGGTACCGACGACATCGGCGAAGATATCGCCTGGGCGGTCCGCCAGCGTCGCGTTGGCACGCTCCTCGGCAGCGTGCCGGATGAACTCAGACACCGACTCGCCCTTGACCGTGGCGGCTCGCTGAACCTTCTCGTCGAGATCGAGATCGAGGCGCAGGCTTCTCATACGACTACTGTATCACAATGGGTGACGTTCGTCATACACTCACCTCCCGGCGCAGGACGAGGGGAGCGCTCTTGGGCGCCATGAATCCTCTCCGTGACAGAACGGCGGTACGACCGACCTCGGCGTTGCTGGAACGAAGCACTGCCGACATGGCTCATTCCCATCCGCCGTTCGGACCCGGAGCGGGCGCGCACCAAGACGTGCCGTTCTGCGCTGCGGCCGGGCGGGCGGCGGCCGACGTTCTGGCGCGGCGTTCGGCGCTCGAACGGGTATGACGGGCGGCACGCACAGCACCCGGCTGCCGAGCGCTCTTCCAGCTGCTGTTCGGCCGGCGCTGACGGCCTTCCGCGCTTGCGCCTGCTCATGCGCCCCTACCGGCACCTCGGTGGCAATGCCCCACCTGGTTATGGCCGCGCGTTTGGGGACACTTGGCTCCCGAGTGAGGTCGATGTTGGACGGTCAATCAGTGATTTCGACCGAGACCCACTGATTCTCGAACTGGGCTGGTGTCGAGGAGCTTGGGCGAGTAGCCGCAAGAAGTAAACGGCCCCCAGGCTCCGCCATAGAGGAAGACGACCACTCGTCGAGGAGTCGGCCGACCCCGAAAGCGCCACTCGTCATCGGCAGGGAATACCTATCGCGCTGAACCGATGGGCCGACGTCCCGCTCCCAGGGCAGCAGCACTGACGGATCGAGGGGTACGTTCTCCAGTGGCTCAAGTGACTCGGCGGCGAAGAAGCGAAGCAGAGGCACTCGCTGCTCCTCGGACTGTTCGAGATAGAAGAACGAATCACCGCTTGGAGTCCACCCGCACACATGGCTATTCGTTGGACCCTGAGGGGTGATGCGGGCACGCACCTCGCCGTTCCCACTGAGAATGACCCGGTTGTCTGTGATCATCAGGAATAGCTCGTCACCCGACGGTGACCAGGCAGACCCCTGCCATAGAGGATTGCGCCACGTGTACAGGAGGCGAGAGCGTGCCACGTCGTAAAGCACGAACCCAACCCCTAGAACCGAAACCGTCGGGATCGCTAGCTTGTCCCCGCTTCGATTCCACGGATGCAATCCGGTCGTCGAATACGGATGATTCTCCGCGAGGTAAGTCAGGAACTGCTGGTGTCGTTTTGATCGGTCGCGCCCGCTCTCAAAGATGCGACTCCGGTACCAGACTTCACATCCCATCCGAAACTCGTTGCCGTGATCGAGCCTTAGCTCGACCTCACCTTGCGGACTGGTGTAGGACACCTCGCTGACGTACCCAACCTCGCGGAGTCGTTGGATCTCCTCGGGTGGCGAGGACAGCGGGGTACACGCACCGATTCCAGGCATGTCCGAACGTTACCCAGTCGCCGCCGGGTGGACTGCCTCCTATCGCCGGGAGCGTGCGCACTGCCTCCCAAGGCATGATCAAGGTATGGCACCGCAGCACACGACGGTCGATGATGCGATCTACGCCCTCGTCGAGGGTTGGTGCGATCGCCGAGATCTCGGTCACCTGAGGATTATCTTGGCTGCCTGGCCGAGGACCACGGATCTGACGGACGACTGGGCCATGGTGATGGAGGCCCTCCGCGATCTGCGTGCCAGCCGGAGCCTTCCCGAGGATGAACAAGGGATAGTGGAACGGCTCGTTACTGAGGTCGAACACGCCGTCTACCGCACCTAGTCAAGATTGCCCCCGACCGCCGGGTCGTGGCATGGACCAAGTTGCCCGACGGTCGGCGTGCTTGCCGCTCGCGAGCACACCCGAGGTGCCGATATGCGTGCCCGTCAACCCCGCTGAGGCGGACGTTCTGGCGCGCCGTACTGCGCCTGCTTCCGAGCGCCGATCGCCGAACACGGCGTCAACCGAGGCCAGACCCTTGGTGTTGGCGTCGAGGCGGCGGATCGGCAGACCGGCGTTATGCCCCGAGCGGGGATTGTGCTCTCTAGTGGCTGACGGAATCGAGAAACGCCCTCGCCTCCCGCCGCGAACGGAGGACGTGCACTGTCGTGTGAGACCCGTGCCGCAAGATCTCGGAACGTGCATACTCAGGTTCTAAACGCCGGTTGCGCCAAATCCTCCCAATGCCGCCCCACTCGTCGCGCAAGCGTCGGTTGAGCGAGTCCTCGCAACCCTCAGGCATCTCGCCAACGGACTCGCGAAGCCCCCGCACAAACGCGCGACCTGCGCACAACCACCAAGGAGTATCGACAAAGACGACGGTGTCCGCGCGTTCGAGTCGGAGGGCGAGCGTCTCGTCGTAGTTGCCGTCGACGATCCAAGCCTCGCCAGCGAGCAACGCGCGTTGCCGGCATCTCCACTCGTCGTTCGACGGTCGCACCCAGCCTGGCTTCCAGTAGTGGACGTCGAGGTGGATCACCGGCAACCCAGTCCTTGCCGCGAGCGCACGTGCGAACGTGCTCTTCCCGGACCCCATCATCCCGTCGACCAGGACGCGGTTGCCGATCATCCGAGACGCAATGTTCATGACGCAGAGTGTGCCACCTGCGCCGAGTAGATTGCCCGATCTGGACCCGAGCGACTCCGTCCCCGGCCCCAGAAACAAGCGCCAAACGGCCCCTCGGGTTCGTCACTGACGGGCGCCGAGGACGCCGCTGACGCGACCGCACGTTCGAGCTCGTGTGGGGCCCCGACGTGCCGGGCTGAGACCTGGGGTGCGACGGTTCGTAGTTCTGTCGTGTCGTTCGGTACCCGAGCGAGTGCTACCGGTCGCACCCACAACACCAGCTTCTGGGCGCACTACCGCACGCTGTTCGGCCGGCGCAGCATCCTCCCGAGCTTGCTCCTAATGCTCCTGCTGCTCCGCTCGGAACCAGGCACCTCAGGGTCAGGCGGCCAGGCTTCCCTCGGCGGAATCGTGCTTCCAGAGAGGCGGCAAGGGCGCGATCTCCGAGTCGACGATCTCGTTTGAATCATGAGGTCAAGATCGGTCAGCTCTCGGCGACCTCGTTTGTCGTCTTGTCGAGTACCGCGGCCTCGTAGGCGGCTCGCAGTTGATCGCTGGCACGCGGTTCGTCCGGGAGGGGGCGCGGGATGCCGAGGTGGAGTTCGCGCAGTTCGTCGATCATCCCCTCCACGAGCTCCGGGCCCCCGTCGCGAAGCAGTTCGGCGCGGATACGTAGGCGGCGTGCGCCGGTGCGATGCGCCAGGCCCCAGTTGCCAAGCGCGACCATGACCGGAAGCACCTGGATGCCCGCCTCTGTGAGCGAGTACTCCGCCCGCTGCCCGCGGCGGGCGGAATCGCGGGTGAGTAGCCCGGCGGCCACGAGCTGCTTGAGGCGGCTGGCCAGGGTGTTGGTGGCGATGCCCTCCTCGGAGCCGGCGACCAGTTCGCGGAAGTAGCGGCGGTTGCCGAACATGATGTCGCGCAGCACGAGCATCGCCCACGGGTCGCCAAGCACCTCTACGGCAGCGTTGATCGCACAGCCTGAGCGTGGGGCGGTGTCCATGAACGCTCCTCCAATGCGCTTGCGCTCTGCAAGTGCTTCGCTTAGATTAACCGGAAGCAGTTGCAAATCGCAATCACTCAATGTTTCGGAGGCCGCCATGTCCCAGGTCCGAGTCCACAACTTCTCGATCTCCCTGGACGGGTTCGGGACCGGTGAAGGCCTCACGCTTGACGCCCCGTTCGGCCACGCCGGCCGTCGTCTGAGCGAGTGGGTGTTTGCCACCCAGTTCGGGCACTCGATCATCCTGGGCCAGCCAGGTGGCTCGACCGGTGTCGACAACGCGTTCGCGGAACGCCTCAATGTCGGGTTCGGCGCCGAGATCATGGGTCGGGGCAAGTTCGGCCCGCAGACCGGCCCGTGGACCGATCTCGGCACCGACGACGAGTGGCGTGGTTGGTGGGGGCCGAACCCGCCGTTCCATACGCCGGTCTTCGTGCTCACGCACCATCCGCGCCCGTCGATCGAGATGGAGGGCGGGAACGTGTTCCACTTCGTCGACGCCTCACCGCAGGAGGCCCTCGACCTCGCCCGGGAGGCCGCCGGTGACCTCGACGTGCGTATCGGCGGAGGCCCAACAGTCGTCCGGGACTTCCTCGCTGCTGACCTCATCGACGCCCTCCACGTCGTGTTGGTGCCGATCCTGCTTGGCCGTGGCACTCGTCTCTGGGACGGCCTGGAAGGCATCGAGGACCGCTACAACCTCGAGGCAGTCTCGTCACCGAGCGGCGTCACCCACCTGACCTTCACACGCCGATGATCGATCCTGCCGACAAACTGACGACCTGCCCCGAACACCAGTTCGCGGCCTGGCCCAAGCCGCCCAACGCCGAGCATGCTTGCAAGACGCGAGCGCACGCGTAGGTGCCGTTCTGCGCTGATCCCTGACGGCCAGCGGTGATCGTTCTGTCGCGGCATTCTGTGCGTGGCAGGAAACGCGAGATCGCCGATTCGGTGCTCCACCTCAGCGGACGCGGGTCACCTGAATGCGCGTCGTTCTGGGCGGTGTCCAACTCCTCGCAGGTTCCCGGCTGCTTGCTTCAGTTGCGCCGTACCGACCGGTTCCTCAGGGCCATGGCCAATGCCGATGTGTCCGCGCGTTTGGGGACACCCGGCGTCCGACAGGAGCGCCCCGAAGCATCGATCCGCGTCGCTTCGTGCGCGTCGAACTCCCGCGTCTCGTCCCGAATCAGACGTTCGAGGATGATAGTCAAGACCAGGGCCATGCGAATCCCTCTCCCACACTCACGGTCAAGTACCATTCGATGGCGGCACGCAGATGCTGCTGCCGATCGAGCCGAGGGGGCCAGCATGGTGGGTGTGGTGGGAAAGATCAGGAGCCCTTGGGCAGTACTCGGGCTTGGGATCATCACGTTGGGGATCTACAGCATTTTCTGGCAGTACGCGATCTTCAAGGAGATGAAGGACTATTCCGGCACTGGCATCGGAGGCGGTCTCGGACTGGTATTCGCGATCTTTCTCGGCATCGCTAATGTGTTTCTGATGCCGTCGGAGGTCGGCAACCTCTACGCGGCCGAGGGCCAGACGAAGCCGGTAACGGGTGTAACGGGCCTTTGGGCTCTCCTGCCGATCGTCGGCGGCCTCGTGTGGCTTTGGAAGGTCCAGGGACACCTCAACCAGTACTGGTTGTCTCACGGCGCCACCAAGGCGTGAGCTGAATCCCTGGGCGCCACGAAGTCCAGCCGGATCCCCTAATCCGCATCCTGCCTGCGCCTGGACCATATCCACGCGGGCACGGTGCTGTTCCCCTCGCCCATGCCGCCAGGAAGGTGGGACAGCGCACGCTTCTGATGGCCGAGTTGCTTACCATCGCGAGCACGACAGAACGCCTCATCTGAGGGCGTCCAACGCGAGATGCACGCTAACCGTAGCCAGCGCAGAGCGACGGTTCCCGGAAGCTCCTTTCGGTGCCCGAACGTCGGTTCGACGTGACCGTTGGCCCAGCCGGTCGACCGCGTCGAGATGTGCCGTTCTGCGCTGCCGTCAGCATGGCGACGGCCGTCGTTATGGCGCGACGTTCTGCGCCGGCTGGGGGCGATCGGCCGTACCTACAGGATCGGATGCCGAGAGTTGTTCCGTGTGCTTCGCAACCAGCGCCCTACGTCTGCGTGCTTGGTCCTGTTCATGCGCCAGGCACTTCCGAGGCAGGGGCTCGGGATGACGGTCGGCCATAACCAACCGTAGAAGCTCCCCGGCACCACGGCTGGTATCGATACCTACGTCGCTGCGGTTGACTGAGGTGGCGGTGGCGGCCACGGCGGATCATTCCGTGCCGGCCAGAAGAACCCGTGTCGACCCAACTGACGATCTCGGATCTTGGTGCCAGTGCGACACGTGACAAGGACAATCACGCCTGTGACAAGCGTAGCGACAACAATTGCCGTGCCAAGGAAGGGATCCCACCACACCGGCCGAACTGCCGGGTGATTGATCTGTGAGGCATGGATGCTCGGCCACAGGATGGATATCGAGATGGCTATGTTGACCAACATCACTGCGAGTCGGCCGGCAACGATCCGACGAAGCCATCCCGGATCGGTGAGATCGTGGAACACCCACGCGCGCCACTTCACCGGGAGTCGACCTCCTGCCCGATAGTAGAGCCACCACCACATCGGGGGCCGACGTCGCCACCGGGCCCTCAGCCCACCGGCGAGGAGGTTCACGGCCATCGACAACGGGATCCAGGTCCGGCCCTCCGGAACGAGATCGAGGCTGGTGCCGACGACTTCGTCGCCGCGCTCCACTCGGTCCGAGACTGGCCAGGCATGCAACAACACGCGGATCTGGCGTTCGGACCTTGTCATGCCAGCGCGCCTCGTGGACGTCTACCTAGGCGCACCTTTGCAGCCCGAAGCACCTGGCTCCGCTGGATTGCTTCTGTCTGCACGCACTCGCGGCCACTCCTGGTGATGGCGTAGTAGCGGCGCATCCTGCCGTCCACCGACTCCGTTCGGGTCGGCTCGATCAGACCCTCGTCGGACAGGCGGTCCAGGGCCCCGTAGAGGGTGCCGGGTCCAAGGACGAGCCGGCCTCCCGACAGCTTCTCGACCTCCTTGATGATGGCGTAACCGTGCCGCTCCGCATCGGCAAGTGCTACCAAGATGAGGAAGGTGGGCTCCCGCAGCGGATGGCTCACGCATCTATTTATACATCATTCACCGATGTATGTCGATCGCTCGCGCGTATCCGGTTCGCGGCGTAGCCCGCATCACCTGACGCCGAGTCTGCTTGCCACCCGCGAGCACACCCGACGTGCCGTTCTGCGCTGCTGGCTGGAGGACGACAGGCGTTGTTCTGACGCGGCGTTCTGTACCGTGTTGAGGGCGCCGATCGCTGGGATTACGCTCAGGATGTCCGGCCGCTCGGACCAGGCCTAGACGCACCTATTACCCGGTTCTGCGGGTCCCGTGGCCCACGGTTCGCCGGGCCTCGAAGAGGCGAGTGTGCCCGCGAGTCGCTTGCTCCAGCGAGGGCCTCAGCGGTCCACAAGGCGATCGATGTACGGTTTGGTGGCCGCCGGACCGAACGACAGTCCGCACTTCGGTCTCAAAGGAGACAAACCATGTCGAACCACTTCACTGGCCTCGATCTTGGCCCGCCGCTCGGCGACCAACGACTGGACCTTTGCGACCTCTATGCATTCCAGTCGCCCACGGACCCCACGAGGACGGTACTCATCCTCAACGCGAATCCGTCAGCCGATGCCCTTCATCCCGATGCCATCTATCGCCTAGCCATCGACAACGATGGAGACCTTTTGAATGACATCGCGTTCAGTTATGTGTTCTCCGAGCCGAAGAACGGCCAACAGACATTCAACGTCTTTGTGGCCAAAGGGGAAGAGGCCCGCTCGGCGGAAGCCGTTGGCACCAAGGTCGTCACCGATGCCGCGGTCTCTTTCGCCGCCGAACCCAACATCGTCACGGCCGGCGACTACACGTTCTTCGCTGGCAGCCGCAGTGACGCGTTCTTCTTCGACTACGACGGAATAAAGAATTTATTCGACACCACGGGTGGCAGAAACTTCACGGCACCCCACTTGGGCGGCAAGTCTCCCTGGACGGGCAAGGACTCGAACATCGAAGCCAATGTCTTCTCGACGGTGGTGGAGCTACCCACCGCCGAGCTCGGAGCCAATCCCGGTATCCGAATCTGGGGGCGGTGCAGCGTGCGTGAAGACGGCAAGCTCCTCCACGTCGATCGGGCCGGTCATCCCTCGGTCAGCAGCTTCTTTAACACCGACGAGACCAAAGAGGAGTACAACGGCAGCGAGCCGGTCAATGATCGCCTGCGCTGGACGGACCTGTTCGTCCACTTGATGGGGCATACCGGCAACTACAGTCGGGAAGAGGCAATTTCCGCCATCGACGACCATGGCATCCTGCCCGACATGTTGCAATACAACCCCTCGGAGCCGGCGAAGTACCCTAATGGACGCGTGTTCACCGACGATGTAATCAATCACCGCCTCGCCTTTCTGTCCAAGGGCGAAATTCCCCCCGATGGCCTCGTGCCACACAGCGATATCCTCACCGAGTTCCCGTATATCGGAACGCCGCATGCAACAAAGAACTGACGGTCATCCCGCCGAATGTTGGCAGTTGCGACGGCCTATCCGATGGGTACCTGAGCTGCCGCCGACGCGAGCCACGCCCGTCTCCGCCTAAATATTTGGGCTGAGCCCTTGGCCAGCAGAGGAGTTCGTCGGCTCAGAGTTCAAACCCAGACCGGCTGGGATAGATCGACGGATCCGGTCGATAATGTCCCGGATGAGACGGTGACCGAACGGGCGCGAGCCTCGGACTGGTCACCCGTGACACCGGCCGCACACGTAGGTGTAGATATGCCCGTGATCCACCGTTCCCTCCTTCGGCCCCGTCAGGCTGGCGGGAGGGCCAAGAAGGAGGATCACCATGGACCACTGGATGCCTCGCCTCTCCGGAGGATCAGCCGAGCCGATCACCCTCGGCCATCCGCTTGTTGATGAGTACCTGGAGCTGGTTGGGGCCCGTGCCCGGCACAATACGTTGCTGGCTGCCGCCTATGACCTGAAGGTGTTCTTCAGTGTCGTCGAGCGCGATCCGCTGGAGGTCACGACCGATGACGTTCTGGGCTTCATACGGGCCCAGCACCGAGGCTCGAACTCGAAGGTGGTGCGGATCTCCGACGGTGCGTCCGGACTGGCATCGTCGACCATCAAGCGACGATTGTCGAGCGTCTCTGGCCTCTACTCGTACCTGGTGGCCACCGACCGCGTGGAGAAGAACCCGGTGCCCCGCGGCCTCGCTACGCGCAACTCGGCCCGGCGGAACCAGCGTGGCACCCCGCTGATCCGTTCGGCTCGGAAGCTGCCCCGAGTGCTCACCCCGGCCGAGGTCGTGGCTCTGATAGAAGCGCTGCGCAAGTGGAGGGACCGGGCCATGGTCGAGGCCATGGTGCTCGGCGGCCTGCGTCGGGCCGAGGTGCTCGGCCTTCGCTTCGACGACATCCGCGTCGGCGAGCGACGCGTGTTCGTGGCCGATGGCAAGGGTGGCCACCAGCGCCTGGTGCCGATGTCGTCCCGGTTCTTCGCCAGTCTGGGCGCCTACCTCGATAGCGAGCGTCCGAGCGGCGCGCATGACGAGTACGCCTTCGTGGTCCTCAAGGGTCCACACCGAGGCCAGCCTCTTACCCCGAAGGGTCTCGAGGAGATCCTGACCGCCGCCCGGGACCGGGCCGGCCTCGACCACGCCACTTGCCACGAGCTGCGGCACACCTGTCTGACCCGGCTCCGGGAGGCGGGCATGGCCCTCGAGGCGGTCCAGGCCCAGGCCGGCCACCGCTCCATCGAGTCGACCCGGCTCTACCTCCACCTGGCCAACGACTGGCTGGCCGGCGAGTACCGAAAGGCGGCCGAGGCCATCGACGCCCAGGTTCTGGTTGGAGCTGAGCAATGACCACCATTGCCGCCATTGCTGTCGCTCCCGAAGATGATCGCTGGGCCGACGTCGCCTCCCGAGCGCCGCAACTGGCCGCCACCGTTGCCCGCTATCTGGACCAAATAGCCCTGTCCTTGCGAGCGTCTTCGGTGGCAGCCGCCGAGATGGCCTTACGAGACCTGGCCACTTACCTGGTCACCGAGACCCGGGTCCGCCGGCTGCGGGGGCTGCGCCGGGAACACATCGAGGGCTACAAGGCCTGGCTCTCGCGACGGGAGGTCGCCCCGGGCAAGACCATCTCGTCCCGCACCGTCCGGCACCGCCTGGGCATGCTGCGAGTCTTCATCGAGCGCACCATCGAATGGGGCTGGGACGACGCTCCGAAGACCTGTCCGATCCTCCAGGTGGATCTGCCCCTGGTCGACGATCCGCTGCCCCGCTTTCTGGACGACGCCGCATCGGCCGCTCTCATGCGAGCCGCGGCGGAGGCCGACCCGCTGGAACGACTGGTGGTGGAGATGCTGGCTCGCACTGGGATGCGTTCAGGGGAGCTCTGCGCACTGGAAGCCAACAGTGTTGTGCTAATCGGCGCCAGCCATTGGTTGAAGGTCCCGGTGGGCAAGCTCCGCAACGATCGATACCTGCCGCTGCACCCGGTACTGGTCGGCCTCCTCGACACGTGGCGAGAGGGACATCCCGATGAAGAGTGGCTCATTACCGGCAACGACAGCCGGCCGCTCAACCGTCATCAGGTGGGCCGCATCGTCGGGCGAGTGGCGCGTGCCGCCGGCATCGGTCATGTACATCCACACCAGTTGCGTCACACGCTCGCCACCCAAGCGATCAACCGGGGCATGAGTCTCGAGGCGATCGCCGCGCTGTTGGGACATCGATCCTTGCGGATGACCCTCGTCTATGCCCGGATCGCGGACCGCAAGGTGGCCGACGAGTACTTCTCCGTCACCGAGCAGGTGGAAGCCCTCTACACCGCGGAGGCCCCGGTGCTGCCGGCTTCAGCGGAGGGGGAGGCCATGCGCCGTTTGCGCCTGGAGATGGAACGTCGCCTGCTCGGCAATGGCTACTGCACCCGGCCATTGGAGTTGGACTGCGCCTTCGAAAGTGTCTGTGAGACCTGCGTTCACTTCTCCACCGGGCTCGAGTTCCAGCCCGTCCTGTTGCGCCAGCGGGACCACGCCGCCGAGCGCAGCCAGACCAAGCTCGTCACCGTCTACGATCGGCTCCTGGACCGCCTGGGAACTGGCGCCGAGCCCGAGTCGGGATATGCCGGTTACCCATCAAATTGACCGGATCACCGGCATAAGTGCCGTTCTGCGCTCCTACTGCGCCGGCCGCGGCCGTTGTTCTGGCGCGGCGTTCTGGGTGCGGTGAGATAGACGAGAACGCCGAATATGCGCACTATCCAACTGCCCGAGTCGGCATCGAGGGGGTCGTTCTGTGCGCCCAGTCCCGGCGAATGCCTCGGGGATATCCAGGGACCGGGTCGCGGCCACGCGCTTGGCGACGCTCGTCCCCCTTCGGTTAGGGCGAGCCGAGCGCCAGTTCCTCGCTCGGCCGGCGCACGGTGCGGGACCGCCGCCGGTGTCGTTTTGGGGCCGGTCGTTCGTGGCTGAACCCGCAGTGGCACCGACCGCGGCGAGGCGCGCCCGGTGTGGGGGATCTCGCCGCGGGGTGTGTTCAGGTGCCGTAGTGAGTGGGTGTCCCGGCGGTGTTGATGATGGTGAAGCCGCTACCCGACGGGTTGGCGATGAGCCCGACGGTGGGACTGGTGGCAGGGCTGCCACCGGCGGAGCCGTAGAGCCCGGCGTCGCCGTAGGTGAAGATCCCGCCGTCGGTGGCGACCAGCCAGTAGCCGTGCCCGTCAGGGGTGCGGGTGACGCCCACGATCGGCTGGTGGGGGTGGGTGGTGCC
>Ga0080006_1134232_pt1 | contig 11953 bp, 20 predicted proteins | sample RS3BMetagenome_FD_69209 | JGI IMG/M metagenome (GOLD analysis project Ga0080006, IMG submission 69209) | Ferric oxide microbial mat and aquatic microbial communities from Rainbow Spring, Yellowstone National Park, USA - RS3B (SPADES... ...
CGCGTTCGGGTACGCGTTCGGGTACGCGTTCGGGTACGCGTTCGGGTACGCGTTCGGGTACGCGTTCGGGTACGCGTTCGGGTACGCGTTCGGGTACGCGTTCGGGTACGCGTTCGGGTACGCGTTCGGGTACGCGTTCGGGTACGCGTTCGGGTACGCGTTCGGGTACGCGTTCGGGTACGCGTTCGGGTACCCCTCCCGGCCGAGGAACGTAGCGCATCCGGCCCCGCGCCGGGTCCGTCTCGGCGCCGATCCAGGGGGGCGCCACGCCGTCCAGCGTCCCTCGCCATTGGCCGATGTTCGCCGCCGCGAACGCCACGTGCCAGGCGTAGGTCACGCCGTCACGCTCGAAGCGCCGCCACAGGCCCGCGTCGACGAGTTCGCCCGCTGCCGCCATCAGCGCCTCGTCGCCCGCGTCGTCTTCCCCAGGCGGCAGGAGGCGCCGCAGGTAGGCGGCCACGAGGGGAACGCTCCCGGCGTCGTCGACCGCAAGCCAACCCTCGCGCCACAAACGGCGGGCGAGAGGGGAAACGGCCAGGAGGCCCGGCGCGTGCCAGGCCCCCTGGGGAACGAAGGTGTGGCTACGCACCGGCCGCCCGGCGGCGCTGGGCCGCCTCGCGCACCGCGCGCCGTCGCTCGTGGCGGGCGATGCCGCGCTCGAGCGCCCCCATCATCTGCTCCAACGTTACCCCCACCCCGCGCGCCACCAGCGCCTGCTGGACGCGCACGAGCGCCCACGCGTCCGGGCGATGGACGCCCCTTAGCCAGCGCCGGAGCCGGTGCGCGGGGACGCCCGCCTCGGCGCACACCTCCTCGACCCCTCCGGCGAGTCCCATCACCTCGGCGAGGTCCAGGTCATCAACGCTCACGCTTCCTCCTCCTCTCCGGCACCGTTGGCGCTCCAGGCCAGGGTGCCCGGAGCGTCCGGCACGCCCGACACGGGTAGCGCGCCGCACACCGCGGGCACAACGGCGCGTGGCAGGTGGCGCAGACGTGGCCCGCCTCCGCGCCGCACAGGGCGCAGGGGGCGATCACGCCCGCGCCTCCGGGATGAGAAGGCGCTGGCCGCTGGCCATTCGCCGGGCGAGCAGGGCCATCGCCTGCTCCGTGCTGCACCTTTCCAAGGCGCTCGCCACCTCCTCGCCCAGCAAGCGCGCCATTTGGGCGTGAAGCGCGCCCGCCCCCAGGCCGTGGTTTCGCCCGCCGCACACGCAGTCGCATTTCGCCTCGGAAGCGTTGTGGCAGCGCGCGTCGCACCGCCGCTGCCCGTCGCTGTTGCCTACCACAATGAGCGTCACGCCTTCTCCCCCCCATACAGGGCGGCCTGCGCCCCCTGCACGGCGCGGATGGCATCGTCCAGCGCCGCCAAGACGCGCTGCGCGTGCGCCCCGCCCGCGGCCCTGGCTATGTCCTGCGCCGTGCGAAGTTCCGACAGCGAGATGGCGATCGGCCGCGAGGCGCGCCGACCCCATTCCGGGAGCGCGGCCGTGCGCGGGTTACGCACCGACGGATTCCCCCTTCAGCGCGTCCAACAGCGCCTCCGCCGCGCCCGCGGCGGCGTCGAGCGCCCACCGCATGCGAAGCGCTTGGTGGTCGATGAGATGCAACAGCGTGTCATCGCTCGGCCCCAGGTTCCTCTTGCGCAGCGCCTGGCGCACCTCCGCCAGACGGTCGTACAGGACGCCGGCGAGCGCTTCCACCGCGCCGGCTTCGTGCTGCGCCCTTTCTACGATGTTGACCGCCTCGTTGCCGCTCAAACCCGCACCTCCTCCGCGTCGAAGTTGGCCTGGTCCGCCAGCCAGTCGGTCGCGCGCACCACGTCGCGCCAGGACATGCCCGGCAGAAGGAGCGTCACCGCCCGCGTGACCGGTTCGCTGCCCACGCCGGCGCGGTCGCACCAGGCCGCGAGGATGCTAGCGCGCACCAGCACCCGCACCGCGCGGTCCTGGTCGCCCACGCTTTGCCACAGCCGGCCGTGGTCGGGGCGCGTAAGGCGCACCTCGTGCGGGCAGGGGCCGTCGGTGAGAAGCGCGGCGACGGCGCCGCGCAGCCGGCGCTCTCGCCGGCGTGCGAACCACCCCGTCATTCGCTCACCCCATTCCCCACGGTCGGGTAAAACGGGCAGTCGCGGGTCGGGCACTGGCTGGCGTTGATGCGCGAGGCGGCCTGGCCGTGGTGGTGCCGGACGAGAATCCGCGCAAGCGCCCGGCGCGCGTGGGCCGGCCGGCACTCCTTCGGACGCTGGAGTGCCGCGTCCAGCAGCAGTAGGTCACGCTGGTCGAGCGCGCCGTCCAAACTCGGCCACAGCGCGTCGCCGCAGGCGAGCAGGGCGTCGCGCAGGCTCTCGCCGCGGGCGGCGGCCTGCATGCGCCGCTCCAGGCCGAGCGCAAACTGCCGGAGGCGTTCGTCCCCCAGGCGGTCGGCCGGCCCGGCAAGGTCGGCAATGAGGTTCGCTTGTCCTCGTGTCATGCCTGGTCCTCTCCTCCCGGGTGACAGGAAAGGCGCACGCGCGCGCCGACGACGCCCGGTCGCGCGCGTTTGCGCCAGACTAGGAGGGGTTGGTATGCGCAAGACCGAAGGTAAGGTTGGGGAGACGACGCGCCGGCTACGGGCGCTGCACCGCTGGTCGCGCCGAGAGTTGGCGCGCAGGGCCGGCCTCAACCCGGAAAGCCTCGCCGCCATCGAGCGCGGCGAGGCCGACCCCAGGACGGGCACGGTCGTCGCCATCGCGGACGCTCTCGGCGTCTCGCCGGCGATGCTTCTGGGGTGGGCGGGAACGGAAGCGGAGGACATGGTGGGCATGTACGCCTCCCTGGGGTCGGAGGACCGGGCGGCCGTGCGGCGGTTTGTCGGCTTTCTGCTGCGCGAACGGGTCGACCGCCTGCTCGGCGCCTCGGCCCCGGCCGGTACAGCCGGCCGGCGGGCGCGTGTCTTGCGCTGGCGGCGGGGCCGCAGGGCGGAGGGGGCGAAGGCGACGTAATATACATTCTGCCGCCTACGCGCGGTGCGCCTGGCTCGTGTCCGCCGCCAACGCAACGGGTTCGCCACGTGGGGCGGTACTCCTTCTAGCCGGCCGCCCATTTTTCGGGCGATTGGGGGCGCCTTTGTCGGGCGCCCACGTATCTTGATACCTGGGCGCCGCGTAAAGGCGCCTTAGCGGGCATTTCTGTGGGGCTCCCTAGCGACGCCGGCGGTGGCGCCGCGTGGGGCGCGGGCGGTGGCCCGGGCGGAACAGGTAGGGGCGCAATTGCGGGGGCACCCGGCCCTTCGGCGGGTGGTGGCGCACGGTATCACCCCCTTCCGCGGCCAGGCGGGCCAGCGACGGCGTGGCGATGCCTAGCTCCGCCGCGCGTCGGCGGATACGGGCGGCGATCATCCGGCGCACGCGCGGCGGGTACTCGTCGCGGTTCGCGGCAAAGTGCGCGATGGCGGCGTGTACTTCCTGCCGCGTGTTCAAAGGATACCTGCGACGCGCAGGCCAGCCGTACACCCGGTCCAACCCCCCTAGACCGTCATCGAAACCGCCGTGCCAATGGTGGCGTTGGTCACCGTGACCGTCAGGGACCACAGCGGGGGCACGCGCACCCGGTATGTGCGCGCGACGCCGCTCGGCGAACCCGCCGGCGCGCTCTCATTCACAAGGGTCGCGGAGCCGGGCGGCCCCGACACGGCTGCCGTCACGGTCGCCGCGGCGCTCGCCGTCGGGTTTAGCGTGACGGACCAGTACACCTCCACCGCGTACAGGGTCGCATTCGTCCACGCCGTGCCGCTGGACAGGGAGGGGGACGGGAGGGAGTTCGTGCCGGTCGACAAGTCCGATCCACCCCAACTCACGAGCGGGGGCATCGGCGCCGAGGTCTGAATGCGGTACTTGCCGGTCAATTTGGCCGTTTGCAGGCTCGCTATCGTGCTTCCGGATGGGGCAACCAGCCATTGGCAACCCTCGAAGGACAAAAGCACGCTACCCGCCGCCGTGTTGTTACACGCTATCCACGAAGGGTTTAAAAAAGCGAAGGCGCACCGGCGGAAGACGACGCCTTTTGCGCCGCTAGCGATCGAAAACCAAGTCACATCGGCAGACGTGTTCGCACCGTAAAACTCGACATGCTCGAACACTGCGCCGTAGGAGGGAATGCTGAACAGCACGTCGCCGCTCGCGCTTGCCGACGAGAGACTTAGCTGAGTCTGGCCGCCGGCGCTGTCGCCGATCATGCGCACCAAGTTGCCATCGGCGTTGAGCGTAGGCGTGGCGCCCGGTGTCACGAGGTAGGTGCCCGCCGGGAGGTACACCGGGGGTATGTAGCCGCTCGGGTTTGTGGCCGCCGCGTCGATGGCCGCCTGGATCGCCGAGGTGCTGTCCTTTGCCCCGGTGGGGTCCGCCCCGTAGTCCAGGACATTCACCCAGTCGGGGGTAGGATGGGCCGCCGCGCCGCCGCCGGATGGTTGCGCCGCGTCGAAGCCGATCACACCGCCCACTACGACCACACCTCCAGGCGCCAGGCGGTGGATGTACCGCCGGCCGTGATGCCCGTCACGGCGACCGCGAGTTCCACGAAGGCGCCCGGCTTCACCGTGAGCGGTCCGACGCCTGCGGCCTGGCCGTCGAAGGCGATGGTCAGGGCGTTGGCGCTGTCATCGTTCCACACCATGACCTCGGCGGAGGGCCGCGCAAAGGCCACGTGGCCCAGTGTGGTGTAGGAGCCGCTGCTCGGGTCCCGGTAGGTGAGCGCCGCCGTGCCGCGCATAAGCCCCTCGTCCCAGGGGAGCGCCTGGTCCGTCACGGCGAGCGTCACGTCGCCCTGCGAGGGCGCCGACGTCCCCGGTGCCAAAGCCACCGCCAGGCGGCGCGCCTCCACGCCCACGGAAAGCCACGACCAAGGGTACACCGTGAGCACAACCGCGCCCGTTCCGCCAGAACCCGTCCCCACCCGCAGGGCCAGCGTGGCGGCGCTGTTGTTGCGGATCACCACGCCCCGCACGCACGGGGGCAGCGTCGGCTGCACGTAGGGCGCCTGCGCAAGGTTCTGTGGTGACACGTGGTACGTCTCCAACAGCGCTACCGCGGCCGGCGCGCTCATCGCCGCATCACCACCGAGAGCACGACGAGCGCCGCAAGCGCCAGCAGGATGATCCACCAATGGCTCGCGAGCCAAGAGGCGGCGCGGATGGGCGCCGTGACCGCCTTGGCGACGTTCTTCGCCGTTTTGGCCGCCTGCTTGGCGCCCTTGGCGCCGGCGCGCGCCAAGGTGCCGATGGTGTCGTAGCCGCCATTCGACCCCTGGGGCACGAACACGAGCATCGGCCACGGCCCGAATGCGATTGTGGGCACCTTATGCAACACGGCCGGCGATGCGGTCTTCGAGGCCGCATGGTGACTGGGCGGCCGCTTGTGGAGCGGCGGCGCCGGCCGGCGCCTCACCGGCGGCGCAAGCCGCGCGTGCGGCACCGGCCGCTTGTGCAGGGCCGCCCCGCCGGCGGAAGCGGAAACGCGTAAAGCCATGCGATCACCTCCGGACGAGGAGCGCCAAAAGCACGACCCCGGCGGCGAGCGCGAGCGCCCACGCCCACGCGGGCGCGCCCTTTTGCGCGGGAAGCGGCGCCGCGTGGGCCTGGCCGCCCTGGCCGCCCGCCGCGGCCGCCGACCGCAGGCCGTGCTGGGCGGCGATGGAGAGGACGGCCCGCGAATAGGCGCTCGGGCCGCACCCCGCGGCCTGCCCGCCGTTGTACTGCGTGAGCGCCCCCTGCCACGTGCCGCACCGATCGTACAGGCTTCGCAGGTAGCGCGCCGCCCAGGGGATGGCGAAGCCGGGGGTTTCCGCCTGTGCGCGCGTCACCCCCGGGTGGGAGCGCAGGTTGATTTGCGCCGGCCCGTAATCGCCCGTGGCGCTCACGGCCCGGCGCGCGCCCGTCGCGTCCTCGTGCAGGAGAAGCCCAAGAAGGATGGGGTAGGGGACGCGGTAGCGCCGCGAGGCGCTCGCCACCAGGCCCACGTAGGGGTACGCCGTCATACGTGTTGCCTCGACCGGCGGTAGCGCTGAAGCGCCACCACCGACGCGCGCGAGCGCGGCACGAGGACGGCCGTCCCCACCTTCAGGGGCGCGTTGGGGTGCTTCGCGCCGTACTGGTAGGTTGGATTCGCGTGGATGAGGCTTTGCACCGACACCCCGTAGGCGCGGGCGATCTCGGCCAGCGACTGTCCGCCGCGCACGGTATGGTACACGAAGTCGTTCGACGCCCCGGCCGGGCCTTTGGGGCCGGGCGGCCCGGGCGGCCCGGTAGGGCCGGGCGGCCCCTGCGCGCCGCTGGGCCCGGCGCCACCGGCGGCGCCAGCCGCCCCGCCGAGCGCCCCCGCCGCCGCCTGGCCGGCGCCGGCGGCAAGACCGCTCACCATGTGCCAGGCCAAAAGCGCGGCGGCCGCCACGGCGAACCACACCCAATGCTCGCCCACCCAATGGGCCGCGCCCTGCGCCGCCTGGGCGAGGCGGGCGCCGGTCTCCTTACGCGCGCGGGCAGGCGCCCTGGCAGGGCGTCTGGCACCCGCACCGGAGCGCTCGGTTTCCGCCACCTCGTCCACCTCCCGTAAACGGCGACGCCAGGGACGGCTGCGCCGTCGGCACCACGCCCGGCCGCGGCGAGGCCGCCGCGCGCGGCGCTCGCCCGAGCGCCGGCCCCTGGGCCGGGGCTCCCAGCGGCAGCGGCCCAAACCAGGTCGGCTTCGTCGGCAGCGCGCCGTGCTTTCCGGCCGGAAGGCCCACCAGCCGATACCGGCCCGCCACCGCTAGCGCCCCTGGAACGTCTTGACGAGGCCCGACGACGCCCGCCCCACCGCGCCGGTCACGGTGGATGCGCTCTGGCCGATCTGGCGCACCCCGCCCGAGTGCTCCAGCGCCAGGTAGGCGAGAATCAACAACGCGGCTAGCCCGAGGGCCGACACCGCAACGCTTGTCTGCGCCACGTCACATCCCCCCTGCGGTAGTGGACGATGCCGAGGGCGCGGAGGGCGGCGGCGACGGCGCCTGCGGCGAGGAGGAGCCGGAGGAGGCCGGCGAGGGCGCCGCCGCCACCTGAGGGTTTGCGCCCTCGCCGCCCGTGGTCACGGCGGCGGCCAGCGACTGAAGTTCGGCCACTAGGCCCGACAGCGTCGCCGCTCCGCCGAACCAGTGAAGGGTCACGGCCGCCAAGGCAAAGACCGCCGCCCAGTCGGCGGGCGTATCGGCCCACGGCCGCACGTAAAGGTAGCCCAGGGCCGTAAGCCACACGACCGCGCCCAGGAGCGCCGACGTCCAAGCCGGCGCCTTGCCACCGCTCACCCCGCGATCCCCCCCGCTATGGTGCCCTCGACGTCCCCGACCCCGCCGGCGACCCCTGCCTCCAGCCGCCACGGGAGGAGGAGGGCGAACAGCACCGCGATGCCCAGGAGCAGCCAAAGCGTGTCGCTACCCGTGCCGGCGGCGGTCGTGCTGGCCGCGCCGGTCCACGCCTGGGCCTGAGGCCACATGCGCGCGCCCTGGGGGACCACTTGCATGCCCTGGTAGGGCGTCACCATGTTCACCACCCCCTAGACGGACGCGACCAGTTGCTCCGCCATCCACTCGATGAGCGTGCCGGCGGCCGGGGCGGCAGCGAACTTGAGTTCCAAGCGCAGGTCCGTCACCTTGCTGCTGTCAAAGACGTTGCGAGGCCAGTCGCGCGCGAAGTCGACCACGTAGAAGCCGGCGGCGACGGCGCTCGCATCGTCCGTTGCCTGTCGGTACCGGAGGGTTTCGGGCGAGAGGCTGTCCAGGATGCGCTGGTTTCCGCCGTACTTGAGGGTGATGCTCGAAAGGCCCGCCGTGTTCTGCGCGTCCACCTGGCCCGAGGGCAGGAGCACCGCGAAGCCCAGCCGCGTGTACACCTCGCCGGTCAGCAGGGGGACGAGAGTCGTCGACCCCTGCGTGGCCGGATACTGCGTCGACGTGAACGTGTGCAGTTCGCTGAGATCTGGCGCGCTGTACGGGTCAGCCGGGATGGTCATTACGTTCTGCCGGATGGAGATGGAGCCGGACGTGAGCGCGATCGTGTCGCCGGTGGCGACCGAGATGAAGTCGCTCAGTTGCCCGCAGGTAAGATACAGGTTGATGGAAACGGCGTCGTCCTGGCAGAAGACGAGGCCGCGCGGCGACCAGTCGCCGGGCTTCGACTTCTTGCTCAGCGCCACCGGGGCTCTGAACACTGCATCGATGGACCAGTTCCCCGTCACAGAACTGGTAGACGTGTTCTTCGGCGGCAGGGTGACGATCGCGGTGTCCGCGAAAGCGTGCACCTCCGCCTGCTGTCTGACGGGAAGCCAACGCCCGGCGACGTCGAGGGGGTTGTCCTGGCCGCTGTAGACGGCGCGGATGTTTTCGAAGATCGCCCCGAGGCCGTTCGGCGCAAGCGCCGGCGCGGTCGGTTCGTTGGCGATCTGCGTGATTGTCCCGCTCAGCTGCACGTGAATATCCCACGACTCCAGGTAGTGGGCGTGGATCACCGACACAGGCGCGAGGCGCGCCCCGGGCGACCACGTAAGGTCCTCCACTGGCATGCTGAGTTCGCTCGTCGCCAGGTCGAACTGCGCGTGCGCCTGGCCGTCGGCGCCGATGAAGTAGCCCCACGGCGTGGCGGCGAGTTGCCCTGGCGCCGCCGAGCCGGGGTAGCCGGGCGCGACGGGCACGGCGCCTGGCCCGGGCCGGCGAAGCGTCAGAAGCGCCATCCTCTCTCCTCCTTTCCTATCCGGGTCACGCGACCGCCGCGTCCACGGCGGCGGTCCACGGCCCGAGGTCGTAGCGGCGGCCCAACACCATGAGGACCACGGTGACGGCCGCCGCCAAGAGCAGCCACAGGACGTCGTGCAGCACCTCCACAGCGCGCACCTCCTTTCTGCTTAGCCTAGCGCGCGAAGGCGCGCACACGAAGGCGCGCGCGCACGAGCGCGACCCTGCCGCGACGTGTCGGCGAGGGCCGCGCGAGGGCGCTCGTAACGATGCGCCGGACCTACACGGCCGGAGGCGGCCCGCCACCGCCCGCAGGCGGGAGCCATTTCACCTCCAGATGGCCGCCCACGTCCTCCACCTCCAGCGCCTCGTGCGCCGCAGGGGCGGCAGGCGAGGGCGCCTGCGCCTGCGCCTGCGCCCCGAACAGTTCCCGCCAGACTGCGTACACGCTCCCCCCGGGCCACGCGTAGGGCGCCTCGCCTACGTAGTGGCCGGCCGCCCATGGGCTTTCCCCCAGGCGGCGGCACATCGTCTCCGCGTCCGTTGCGGCCAGCACCTGGGCGTAGTAGGGAAGGCGAAGCGCCCGCTCCTCCGCCTCCTGCCAGGCGCTGTAGGCCGTGAACATACGGGGCGTCCCCTTCGCGTCGGCAATGCCCGTCAGGTTGTGCGACTCGCGCCAGCCGGGCGCAGGCGGAACGCCCGACGCCTGCCACCCTGTCTCCACCGCCGCCTGCGCGACCAACACCTGCGCGAGCACGTCGGGCGCCCGGGCGCCGACGCGCCCGGCCACCGCCTGCGCGAGAGGCAGCACGGCGGACATGAAAGCCTCCTGCCTAGCGTCCATTGTTCTCCCCCCAAAGGTAGACGTCTCCCCCCTCCCACACCGCCCACCTGAAGGGCGGCAGGCGCGGGAGCACCGACCAGTCGGCGCCGGTCGCGTCCTCCAGCACGCGCACGTCGACGCCGCGCACCTGCACGCCCGACCAAATCGCGTCCGTCTGGCTGAGTAGGTACCTGGGCGCGCCGGTGGCATACTGCGTCGCCCACCACACGGCGGCGCCGCGCTGGCGCCCCCGGCGCACCACCGCCTCCAGCCACGGCCAGTCGGCCACCTCATCCGCCACCACCAACACGTTTCCCTGGCGGTAGGCGGCGCGCAGGGCCGCCGCCGCCGCCTTCGCCACCGAGCCGTTGTCGGCGCTCGCCGGGGGCACCAGGCGGTACACGCCCGGCCCGAAGCGCTCCGGCGCGCGCTCGCGGGCGGGCCAGGCGCCCCAGGCCGGGCTTCCGGCCGGGTCGATCACCGCCACCGCAAGGTCGGCGGGAAGGCCCGCTACGACGCGCGCCAGGAGCGTGCTCTTTCCCACCTGGGTCCTGCCCAAAACGCCCCAATGGCGGGACGTCGACACCCTAGGCATTGCCGCTCCCCCCCGCCCCCAGGCCCAAGAGGAGCGCCCCAAGGCCGCCCTCCACGCCCGCCGGCGGGGGAACCTCGCCGCCGTCGGCGTCCACCACGCGGTAGCCCAGGGGACCAACGGCCGAGTAGGCCACCGCGAGAAGCCTAGCCTCCGCCTCGGAGGCTGGGATTTGCGCCACCCTGGCCCGAAGGCCAGGCGACAGCATGCGCGCCAGGTCCGAAAGCGTCCGGGCCAGAAGGTACGCCTGCGGGTCCGGCGCCTCGTCCGGATCGATCCGCGCCCGGAGGATGCCCAACGTCCACTCCAACAGCGCCTCCTGCGGCGTCTTCCGCTCCATGCCGCCTCACCTCCAGGTAGTCGGCCACGCTCATGCCCAATCGCCACGCCGCCACCCAGTCGCGCACCAGGTCCAGCCGCCGCCGTGCCCAGGCGATGACGCCGACGGCCAGGCGCGCCCTTGGCGCCTGGCGGATCACCCGCTCCAGTCGCGTCCCCGGGCGCGCGGCGGCCAACAGGCCAGGGTCGATCCAGTCGTGTTCCTTGGCCGTCATCGCCCAGCGCGGGTCCCCGGCCAGAAGCCCCAGGCCGTCGGACAAGAAGTCCGTAAACGCCTCGACCAACGCCAGGTCCAGGCCAGGCGCGCTTTCGCCCGCGCCCTCACCTCGCGCTGGCGCCTCGTCCTCCAGCGGGATGTCCGGCGCCGGCGCTGCCGGCGCCACCTCCACCTCCAGGTCGTCCATGCTTCACCCCCTCCGGGCGCGTTGCGCGTTCCAACCACGCCACAAGCGCCCACACGAGAAGCGGCACCCCGAGCGCCACGCCCACCGCCGCGCCGGCGAGAAACGCCCCGAACGCGACGCCGAGCGCCGCCGCCCGCCGCGCAAGCGCTAGCGCCGCCACAGCATCGCCAGCAGCGTGCCGCCGCTCCCGCGCCGTCTACGGCCGCCGGCCGGCCGGCCCCTCGGTGCGCTCGCCGCAGCCGCCTTAGGCGGCGAAGGGGCGGGAGGCGCTGGGGACGCGGCGCTCTTGGGCGCCGGGGCCTTCGCCGGCGCCTGGGCTTTTGCGGCCGCCTGGCGCTTGTCCACTACGCGCACGCGCGCCCCTGCCTTCGCCGGCGCCGGCGCGGGGGGCGGGTCCGCCTCTTCGCCGGCCCGGGCCGACGGGCGCGGCCACCGATGCCCGCACCACGGGCACCTGAGCGTCGGGTAGTCGCCGCGGGAGCGGTGCTCCTCGCCGCACTTAGGGCACCTGTGCCAGTTGGCCGGATTGCGCGCTGCCACTGACCCACCCCCTCAGCGTTTCTCCAAGGCGGAGGGGGCCGGGCGGCCTGTCGCGCGCCCGAGGGCGCTCCTCGGCGAGGGCCACCAGGTAGGCCAGATTCCGCATGTGGCCGGGCGCGCGCTTTTCGGCCAACACGGCGAGGCGCGCCGCCTCCTCGGGCGCGATGCCCGCCTGCACGAGGCGCGAGGCGCCCGCCGGAAAGACGCGCCTGCCGATGGCGCGCTCGACCGCCGCCACGTATGCGGCCGCAGTGAGGGGCGCATCCCTACCCCGGGCCGATAGGCCCTCCGCTTCGTCCTCTGCCGGGGCCGGCGCCTCGCGCGCGCGCGCGAGTAGGTCTTCGTCCTCTCCCCTGGCAGAAGCGGAGGGTCTATCGACCCAGGGAGAAGACTCGGAAGATGACGCGCGCGCGCGCGCGGGGACGCGTTCGGGTACGCGTTCGGGTACGCGTTCGGGTACGCGTTCGGGTACGCGTTCGGGTACGCGTTCGGGTACCCCTCCCGGCCGAGGAACGTAGCGCAT
>Ga0080006_1155414_pt1 | contig 11949 bp, 8 predicted proteins | sample RS3BMetagenome_FD_69209 | JGI IMG/M metagenome (GOLD analysis project Ga0080006, IMG submission 69209) | Ferric oxide microbial mat and aquatic microbial communities from Rainbow Spring, Yellowstone National Park, USA - RS3B (SPADES... ...
GAAGGTTGCCGTAGCCGCAAGGGGGGCCCTTGGGGTTTGGCGAAGCCGCAAGCGAAGACGGCTTACAAAATCCGGCTGCCTGGCAGAGTGCCGGATTGGGTGGATGCGGATTCCTCAAGCCAGAGACGGCCGGTTTGCGGGCATGTTGGGCGGGAGAATCGGCCCAATAATGGGCTGCTGTTTGTATGCGCCCATTGTGGGTATACGCTCCAGGCCGATTTAGTGGCTGCCAGAAACGTCAGCATGCAAACGCTTTTCATCTGGCAAGACTGGATGAGGACGGGGCGATTGTCAGCCGCCCCTAAAGCATCGGGTGATGAAGCCAAAGCCGCGCGTCTTTCGAGATACGCGCAAGCTGCGGTGAAGCCTAGATGCAAGCTCCGTCCTTTAGGACGGAGTAGTTGACCGGTTAGAAATAAAACGTTTTCTTTTTCTTTGTCCAACTTTTGAGGGTCAATTCCAGAAAAGCCTAAAGGTAAGAAGCAACTTCCCCTTAAAGAGTGCCTTTTCTTCTTTTAGCTGCTATGAATATTTTGGAAAACCCATGGTTTTTTATTTCCCTCTGGATGGGCGGGGCTTTTTCTGCAGCGCTCTTTGCAATCCGGTTGAAAATCCCTGTTGCTCTTGCTGAAATTCTTATGGGAGCTGTTCTAAGTCATTTTTTAGCTCTTTCCAATCCAACAGAATGGATGAATTTTTTGTCTAAGTTAGGAGCTACGATGCTCTGTTTTATTGCTGGTACAGAGATCGAACCTGAATATTTCAAAGAATCGTGGAAAAAAAAACATGTTTTCGGGATTAAGCTCCTTTTTGTTGCCATTCTTAGCCATTGCCCTTTTTTCCCATTATTTTTTACATTGGAAAACAGCTCAATGTCTTATTGCTGGTATTGCTCTTGGGACCACTTCCATTGCCATCATATATACTTCCCTTGTTGAAAGAGGCATAGAAAACAGCTCATTAGGCAAGACTCTTTTATCTAGCTGTTTTATTACAGATTTCGGTTCAGTTTTAGCTCTGGGCATGTTTTTTACACATTGGGATATTTCCTCGATTATTTTCGGAATAATTGCTCTCATAATCCTATGGCTTTTCCCAAAATTTCTTAGATTCCTTCTTGCGTTTCTTAAGAAAAGTCCAGTAAGCGAACCAGAAATAAAATTTGTCTTTTTCATGCTCAGTCTCCTAGGATTTTTGGCCACAATGGCTAAAACTGAATCGGTACTTCCGGCTTTTGTTTTGGGCATTCTTTCAGCTAATAGTTTCTCAACAGACAGGTTATTACGCAGAAGACTTAGAGCGGTCGCTTACAGTATACTAACTCCATTTTTTTTTATGAAAAGCGGCTTTCACATTTCACTTCATGCTTTGATTTTTGGCTTCTTCCCCATTCTTCTCCTCACCCTGATTAAAACATGCTTCAAGCTGTTCGGCCTATTTCCTTATCTGATACTTGAAAAACATTCGATTAAAGAAAGTCTTTATGGATCACTTCTTGCAACCGGTGGATTGACATTTGGACTGATTGCTGCGCATTATGGGATCCAGAATAAAATATTGAATAGAGAAGAATATTCCATTATTACTATTGCTACTCTTGTTAGCACCCTTATACCTATGTTATTAGCTGGCCTGATTGTTCCCAAAACCATAGTTGTTGCAGAAAAGAAAAAGGAAGAAGTTCCCCTTAAAAAAGAAATCGGCGAATACGAAGAAGAAGGCTAAGTTGTATTTATTTTCTCTTGAGAGGCCAGTCAACAGGGAGGTGCTTATGGATTTGATGGCAAGTGGTTCAGAAAGTAAGCGTTGGCATCCCTTTTTGAAAATTGCTCTTCTGCCTTAGCTTCCTCTTCAATAATTTCTTGAAAACGTGTCGAAAGATGCTGTGCTTAGCCTAGAAAACATTCGAAAAATCTAAGAGATCCAGATTCTAGGCTATCAATAAATTTGGCTTCCAATCTCGTTCATTTTCCTAATAGCACCAGTTGATGCATGGAAAATTTTCCTAAAAAGCGTGAAAGCCTTCCCACCCCAATGAGGGTGGACGGCTAATTGGTAGGTTTAAAAATTCAGACTAGAGAAAATGTGGCTACTTCCTATCTTAATCCCTAGGAATAATTTCTGCTATTATCTTAGGCTTCAATTCTATTTACGATTTCATCAGCGATCGCCAAGGATGCTGTTGCTCCAGGACTAGGAGCATTAAGAAGATGAAGCACGCCTTCCTCTTTAACAAACAAAAAGTCATTGACAAGTTTCCCATCGGGGAAGAGGGCTTGAGCCCGAATTCCAACAGCTCCTGCAATCATGTCTTGTTCTTGAATTTCTGGTACCAACTTTTGGATCGCCTTGCAAAAAAGGCTTTTCCTTCTTGATCTTTTCCACTCTTCCCATGCTGCAAGAGGATATCTTTTTAAAAAATTCCAAAATCCTTGATAAGAAAAGATCTCATAGGTATCCCTCCAATCGAAGCTGCCTTTAGAGTAGCCCTCTCTTGAAAAAGAGAGAACGGCATTGGGCCCTGCTTCAACTCTTCCATTAATCATTCGGGTCAGATGAACCCCCAAAAAAGGAAAACGAGGATCTGGAACTGGATAGATCAAATTTTTAACAAGGTATTTCCTATGCTCTTTGATTTCGAAATATTCTCCTCTAAAAGGAACAATTCGAATGGGGCAATGCCCCATTGCTAAACGGCATATTCTATCGCAATAAAGCCCAGCACAATTGACTAGAAAAGAAGTCAAAAAATTTCCTCTTCCTGTCTTGATCTTCCACGTCCTACCTTTTTTCTTAATGTCAACCACCTTGGCTTCCCGAAAGATTTTCCCTCCCATGAGTTCTATTTTAGTAGCAAGCACCTGACAGACTTGTCTATAATCCACAATTCCTTCTTCTGGAACGTAAATTGAAGCGATTCCGCTGGCAAAAGGTTCAATTTTTTTCATCTCTTTGGAATCCAGAATTTGTAATCCAACAAGACCATTCGCATCCCCTTGCTTTTTTAGTCGATGAAGTTCAGAGAGTTCCGCTTCTTCTTTAGCAACAACCAATTTTCCACAAATTTCATGAGCAATCCCATTTTCCCGACAAAAAGAAACCATCTGTCTGATGCCATCGACAGCGAGTTTAGCTTTCAGACTACCAACTGCGTAATAAAGCCCAGCATGGAGCACCCCACTATTATGGCTGCTTTGGTGTAGCCCTACTTCTTTTTCTTTTTCTAGAATTATCAGAGAAGAAACATTTTTTGATCGCAGAAGCTTATAGCCCAAAGCCAGGCCAATGATACCCCCACCTATAATTATTATTGGGCTATCATTTTTCATTCGATATATCTTTTTATAGCGGGGCAAAAAGAAATCAAACCGTCGCTAATTCAAAAACTCCATCCTTTGTTACTATTCAAGGAAAATCATAGCTCAGTTTTATTTCCTTAAAATTAATCTTCTAGCTTTTTCTACCGCAGAAGCTGTCCCGTTTCCACTCTAGCTTCCATTGGTCTAAAAACCGCTCTTTTTGACATGGCTTTCTTTCAAGATAAATTTAGTAATTCTCAATAGCATAAGTGATATAATCATCCCAAAAACGTTTCTCAGACCACTCTGGAACGTCGAAAAGAGCCGGTTGGAAATTGACTCGCATGTAAGGTTCAGCATAGCTCTTTTGTTCCTTAAGTTCTACAGGGCAATGCCAGCCAGTTCGGTTGCTAACTTCTCTAGCAACCCTAAGGGCAAAAGCTCCTTGGGATTCTATAAAATAACTTGGATTTGCTTTACAAAATTTTTGCTTTTCCGCATGCATCTTTTCGACAAACCGGCAATAACAATGGGCAAGAAGATCACAAGGAATATTATCGCGGATATAGTTTGGGGTTTGGACAACAGCCGTTTGTTTTCTTTTCCAGTTTTCGATAAGATAAAAAGTAAACCTTTTTTCTTCAAAGATCCCAAATGGGTTAGGAATAACGAATTTGCCTAGAGTAAGTCCATAAACAGTAGCATAATAATTAAAGACTTCTGCAGTTAAGCCCTTAGAAAGTCCGTAAGGAGAGAAAGCTCTTAAAGGAGTAGAGCCTATGCCTTCATTTGGTTCAAAGACCGAACCGGTAAGAATGATAGTCCCAACGGCATGCTCCTTACAAAGACTAAGGACTTCCTGGATATGCTTCGTATTGTTTTCTAAGGCAAAAAGCCAATCAAAATTTTCACTTTTGTACTCTTTAACATATGCTCCATGATGACAAAGGACATCGAATGTTTTGGTTTTTAAAAGGCTCCGTCCTTTTTCTGAACCAAAAGGAGCTTCCTCGACAAAATCCATGTGCAAGGAAAGATAATCTATTCTTTTTTTTCTTATCCCCTCATAGTCATTTCTTTTTTTAGTGAGCAGGCCAACTACCTCATGTCCTCTTTCCAAAAGGTGTTTGCAAAACCAGAATCCTGTGAAAGAACTTCCTCCCGTAAACAAAATTTTCATTGGAGGGCTCTATGCCTGTCAAAGTCAGGATAACTTTTGTCTTTTTCTGAAATAACTAGAGGCTCAAAAGGCCAGGGAATATTTAAAGCTGGATCATTATACCGAATTCCCCTTTCATATTCAGGAGCATAAAATTCTCCCACCAAATAAAAAGCTTCTGTATTATCCATTAATGTCAAAAATCCATGCGCAAACCCTTTAGGAACAAACAGCATCCGTCTGTTTTCCTCATTGAGTTCACAGGAATAATGACAGAGAAAAGTTTTAGACTCGGGACGCAAATCGACAATGACATCCCACAAAGCTCCACGGATACACCGGATGACTTTGGTTTCAGCCTTTGGAAAGATTTGATAATGCAGACCTCGTAGGGTTCCTCTTTTTAAACTAAAAGAAGTATTGATCTGCACAATAGTTGAATCAAGACCATGGCTTGCATACTCGTTTTTGCAAAAAAATCGTGCAAAAAAACCTCTTGGGTCTTCCTTTTTTTCAAGATCGATTAAATAAGCTCCCTCTAAAGGAAGTGGAATAAATTTCATAGGAACAAACTTATTTCATCAACTTCTTTTTTAGCCTTCGTAACCGGACAAATCGATCAGACTCAAAATCCTCCTTGGAAAATTTCTTTTTCACCATAGATTCATAGAGCTCTTCTAAGCCCCTATCCAGAGAATAATCAAGCTTAAAATCAGGCAGTATTTTGGAGAGTTTATCAAAAGATACTCTATAATTTCTTGGGTCAGCTCCAACCTCTCCCGTATACACCACTTCGGCTTGTGGCACTAACTGCTTGACCTTATCAACAATCTCTCTGACTTGATAGTTCTCTTCGTTGCCTCCAATATTAATCGCTTGATTATGAATTTTCTCTCTCGGAGCCTGGATCAGAGCAATAAACGCTCGAGCAATATCTTTACAATGAACGAGAGGTCTCCAAGGTGTTCCATCGCTCAAAACCCTAATCTGCTTCAAGGCCAAAGCACAGGCAAGCAGATTATTGGCCACAAGATCGATCCTTAGCATCGGAGAATAACCAAAAGCCGTTGCGTTTCTTAAGAAAACAGGGGAAAAAGAGGCGTCTGCCAGTTGCGATATCTCTTTTTCAGCTTCCACTTTGGATTGTGCATAAGCTGATACGGGATTAAAAGGAGCTGTTTCATCTAAATCTAAAGAACTGGCTTTCCCATAAACTGAACAACTCCCTGCATAGAGAAATAGCGGGATGCCAGCTTTTTTAGCTTTTTTAGCTAAAGCAACCGACCCATCACGGTTTATACGATAGGTAAGTTTCTCATCTAGTTCCCCCATGGGATCATTGGATATAGCAGCCAGATGGCAGATGACATCAATGCCTTCAAGCTTTCTTTCGTCAATCGACAAAAAATCCATCTCCCATTGTTCATCAGCGGGCACTATAGAATCCCAATGGCAGCCTTCAAAAAATCCAATATCACACCCTATAACTTCAAAGCCATATTCTTTACAGAGGGAAACCAGATGCGCCCCAATATAGCCTTTATTCCCAGTGATTAGAACTTTTTTCATAAGGGCCTATTTTTTGGTCAACCAGGGGGTATTGCCTTCCTCGACCATTTTAACAAGAATGTCCCTATCTCTCTGTGTGTCCATGCACGCCCAAAACCCTTTGTGCTTATAGACTTTCAGTTCCCCATCTCTAGCCAAATTAAAAAGGGGAGCACGCTCAAGGATACAGTTTTCATCCTCGGATAAATAAGAAAGAAATTCTCTTCTGAAAAAGAAATAACCTCCATTAATCCAATCGTTTTCGAACTCAGGCTTTTCTCGGAAACAAATAACTTGATCTCCCTTCACTTCCAATTCACCAAACCTGGATGGTGGATTGACTCCTAGAATGGTACCAATTTTCTTGTGGTTAAGATGAAAGTAAAATTCATCAGCAAGATTCACATCAGTCAACCCATCTCCATAAGTCACTCCAAAATGTTCGGATTCACCCACGTACTTTTTTGCCGCTTGAGCAATCCGACTTCCTGTCATTGACTTTTCCCCCGTGTAAGCCATGGTAATTTCCCAATCAATCTGCTCGATGCTTTCATGGATTACTGTCTTATTGTTCTTTAAATTGATTGTGCAATCATTGTTGAAAGAAAAAAAGTTGTGGAAATAACTTTTGATCACTTCAGATTTATATCCCAAACAAAGGATAAACCTTCTGAAGCCAAACTTAGAATAACTTTGCAAAATATGCCAAAGGATAGGATGCTTGCCAATTGTTACCATGGGTTTTGGTCTAAACTCCGTTTCTTCCCTTAATCGTGTCCCCATTCCTCCACACAATACAAAAATAGGAACTTGGCTTATGTTCATGGGAAAAATTTTCTAAAGCGTGTATTATTTCTTAAAATGCTTTTTCTTTGCAACCATTTTTTTTCTTAGCTACTTTTCTTCCTTTCCTTCCCCTTGTTAGCATTCCTATATCAACGATTTTTTCTCCTTTTGATCCCTCAAAAGCTCCTCAATCTTGATCTGGCGGAAAGAACACTATTTCCTGTCTCCTAAAGGACAGTTTCATCTCAAGCTTACATCTAGGTCCATAGCCTTCTTCTTAATAACGCTTTAAAGACAAAACTCCTAGCCAAATTCTTTAGATTCCCATTATAAGCGTATTACTGATGCTGCTCATTACGGCAGGTTCCTCAAGTTGGATAGGACTAAGGGTTCGTCTTTGAAAAAGTTCCTCTCAAGCTACAACATATAGTCGATGGAGTTTCCTGCAGGCATTTTACCAAAGTCTGCTTTGCTAGACCTCCTAAGACAACTCCCCGGAGAAGACTATGCTGGCAACTCGCTAAACTCAAAAATTTTTTTTCTTCCAAAGCATCTTCAACATCTCATATCCAAGATATAGGCTTGTATTTAGGCTTTCGCTCAATAGGAAAACTCCCAACAGCAACGTCAATGGCAACATCCCTCACCGGCTTTATTGATCTCTAGGAAATGTAAATAGGGATAGAAGATTTTCTTCGAACCGTTTAGGATCACAATCGATTTTGACCTTGTTGAGCGCGCTCTCTCTTATTTTCTTCCATAAGGATGCATCTTGATAAAGTTTTTCACAACAGGCAGCAAAATCTTCTGGAGAATCAGCAGCAAGCAATTCTTCTCCTGGGGTCCATGCGAGTTGCTTAGCTAAAAGCTTGCTTGCCACAACCGGCAAGCCATAGGAAGCTGCTTCATGCACTTTCATTGGAATTCCGGCTGCATAACGGGTCGGAGCAATAAAAACTCTGCATTTTTCGAAGAAGGGTTGAATATCTTCCACAAGGCCCAAAAACTTTATTCCCAAAGGGCTAAGTTGTTCTACAAAGTCTTTTGAAACCTGGCCTATAGCTAGCACCTCAAAGCGAGAGTGGATTTTCTTTTTTAAATGCGGAAGCACATAGTGAGAAAACCATGACAATCCATCGGTATTAGGACCTTCCTCACCCATATATCCAACAAAAAGAAAGCCCGATCTTTGTTCAAAGCTACTCTCAGTAGGCTTGCAATGAATCGAATGGCCAAGAATATGTACATCGAAACCCTTTTGGTGAAAATATTGAGCTTCTTCTTTGGATACCGCAACAACCCTATGGGCATATTGAGCTATTAGAAGCTCTTTATCGATTAATTCTTTTTTTTCTTTTTCCTTCAGTGCAAAACCTTCAAGGCTTTTCTTCAAAATTTCTCTTCTTGCAACGATCGCTTCGGCATCGTAGATAACTCTGGTTTTGCTAAAAAAATCAGGTCTTTTTTTCACAAGCTTAGCTACATGCATAAAATTGTGGATACGACTCACAAAAATAAAATCGTAATACTCTTTTCTTTCCTGCAAAAAATCTTCGAGTCGTTCTGAGCCCCATCCAATCATGAGCTCAATTTTTTCCATAAAAGCTAGTTCCAAATGTTTCTTAGAATACTCTTGGGAAAGCATGGGATAAAAAGTTACAAAATATCCAAACTGCTCGAGAAGCTGCAATATTGTAATTGCCCTAGGGAAGCCTCTCCCCATCATGAAATGAGGAACACAGTCATCCAGAACCAAAATCCTTGCTTTAAAACAGCTACTTTTTTCCTTCTCTGCTATATAGACGGATTGATGTCGCTTGTCGCGGGCTTTCAACACATCGCCATCATCTCTGTGCATCAATTGCAATTGTTGCTTCCATTTTTCTAAGAATTTCCACCGGTTTTTTTCTATCATGGCTTTGACAGTTTCAAGTGGGCGGCTTCCAAATTCATAATGAAAAACCAAGGCTGCTGGCTGGTAAAGAACTTTATACCCCATAGCCCAAAGACTCAGACAAAGATCGCTATCTTCATAATAGGCAGGAGCATACTGTGGATCATAGCCACCAAGTTTTTCCCATAATTCTCTACGCACTAGCAGACAAGCTGCAGAACAATAATCTACCTCTCGTACAAAGTTATACTCAGGCCTCATTGGATCTGGATCATTCCTTCCGTAGGCAAGGGCACTGCCATCAGCCCAAACAATAGACCCTGCTTCCTGTAAAGTTCCATCTGGCCTAACAAGTTTACAGCCCACAGCAGCACAGCCCGGATAGGATTCCATAGTTCTTATCATTTGTTCTACGGTTTGTGGGCTAAGAATAATATCATTGTTCAATAGGAGAAGGTATGGGGCTTTAGCCAGCAATGTAGCTTTATTAACGCTGAGCAGATACTCCAGATCAGTATCATTCCTAAAAGTTTTGATGCCTTCTGTTTTGGCCAGAAGCAGGGGCGTCTCATCGGTTGAAGCATTATCGGCAACGATCAATTCGTAAGGCAATCCTACATATGCCAGAATGGATTGAAAGCATTGATAGAGCAATTCGGCTCTATTCCTGGTGGATATGACAATGCTCAAAAGAGGGCTTGAAAAAACAGGGAATTTAAGAGTTGTCGTAAGATTGTTCAAAAAAAGCAATAGTGAATGTTTGAGCCATTGGGAATTTTGAGTGATTGGACTTAAAGAAGGAGTTTCAGGTTTAGGGAAGGCAGAAAAAACTTCAATTTTTTTTTCGATTCTTTTCTTCCTCCAATCTTTAGACTTGAACACGACAACAAGGTGTCGACTTAGCTCTATCCATAAGCCCGAAGAAAGGAGTGCGAAGATTTGAACAAACTTAATACCTCTACTAAGATCACAAAACCGTTCAAAACCACACATTGCATCCACCGAAAGATCAGCCGAGGTATATTTTTTTTGGATATCGGTCCTTTCCATGGGGTGACAAAAAAACACATCGTTTTTGCTTTGCACCTTAATTTGTTTGGCCGCTTTCCCTTCAGCATCAAAAAACCAACCACGGACATAAAACTTTGAGTTTTTTAAGTAAATAAAAGGTTGAGTGGGTTTTTCAATAGAATAAAAAGAGTGGATCCCTTGAGAACGTGCGGGAAAAATCATTCAACTTGACCCTTATAAGCAAAATGAAAAGGAGGGTCAACGCATTTTTAATTTCTTTTTTCAACCGTGCACTTGGCCTCAAAAGAATGATACTTTTCTGTGTTGTTTGGACTTATTGGAAGTCAACCTCTAAAAGTAAGTAAAATTTCAACAACCTTTATGCCTCCACAACTCTAAAAATAATGAAGGGAGCCTTTTTCCTTTTCTATCTCTTTTGATCATCAAAAAAAAATAGAAGAAAAAAGAAGATAAAAAAGGCTACTAGAAAAAGCTCAGTAATCGAAAGAAGTTGATAAGCTAAAGAACTTGATTAAAGATTAGTCTATTGAGTTGATTGTAAAAGTCAACTACCCCGCCCTAAAGGGCGGAGCTTGTAAAAGCAAGCTAGGTTGATAGGTTGAACAGGGAAAGCGGTAATCAGTCCGCCACGTTTGCAACAGGTCGTTAAGACCCACTCCGGGATGCTTCCTCAGTCCCGGACACTGGAAGGTGGGGATCACGCTGAGCAAAGGCAAAGGCCCGAAGGTTCTCACCGACACCGCAAGGGGTGAGCCAGTTGCAGACATCCCTGAAGGGAGACGGGCAAAGATGCCCGCGTTACAAGGCCCCTTAGGGCTTAGAAAAGCGGGCGCGGACGGTTGATGGATCGTGGAGGTGCCCGCATGAACCAAGATAGCATTGGAGAAAGGAGGTGCGGGAACTGGGGCGGCTTACGCCGCCGCGCTATCCCTCCCAGGCATGTATGCCAGGGTCTCCCGCGCAACTGAATGAAAGCAATGGTCTTAGAAAAACCAAAAGCTCCTTTGATCTTAAAGGATATTCCGATACCCGATCCAGGTCCTGGAGAAATACTCTTGGAGGTCCTTGTTTGTGGAATCTGCCGGACAGACTTACACGTAGTGGATGGAGAGTTGCCAAATCCAAAACCTAACTTAGTTCCAGGACATGAAGTGGTTGGCATCGTTAGGAAGTTGGGAGCCGGTGCCAAAAGGTTTTCTTTAGGTCAAAGAGTTGGCGTTCCTTGGCTAGGCAAGACATGCGGGCAATGCAAGTTTTGTATCTCTGGAAAAGAAAATCTTTGTGATCATCCCGAATTTACCGGCTATACGCTTGATGGTGGCTATGCAGAATGGATGAAAGCAGACGAGAGGTTCTGCTATCCAATACCAACGCTTTATACTGACAAAGAAGCAGCTCCTTTGCTTTGCGCCGGTTTAATTGGTTTTCGCTCCTATAGACATCTAGCAAATTCTGAACGCATTGGTTTCTATGGATTTGGTGCTGCAGCCCATATCCTTATTCAGATCGCTAATTATCAAGGAATAGCCGTTTATTCTTTTTCAAGGCCTGGAGATAAAGACAGTCAACAATTCGCTCTTTCTCTGGGAGCCGTATGGTCAGGTGATTCCACTTCTCCTCCTCCCGTTCTGCTTGAAGGCGCCATTATTTTTGCTCCCGTTGGATCCTTAATTCCACATGCCCTTCAAGCCGTAGAAAAAGGGGGAAAAGTTGTCTGCGCAGGGATCTATATGACTGATATTCCCTCTTTCCCATACAAAATTTTATGGGGAGAACGCCAAATAGTTTCTGTGGCTAACCTCACAAGACAAGACGGTGAAGAATTTTTTAAAATCGCATCCAAATTTAAGATTCAAACCCATGTCGAAGTCTTCCCTCTAAGTGAAGCCAATGAAGCCCTTGAACGACTTAGAAAGGGAAAAGTTCAAGGAGCCCTTGCCTTAATTCCTAACTGGAAAGTCTAGATGAGAAAGGCTTGAGATGCCTCCTATTTGACCCCTCGTCATTTTGTTTCTAGTAACTCTTAGTAATCAAAAAGGGCTTGAACAGTTTCTATACAAGTTACTTTTTCCTTCTCATAAATGTACATTCTAAACCTGTCGCCCAAGCTAGTCAGCATTCAAGAGGCCGCCGAGTTCCTGGGGGTTGTGCCGTAAACACTACGGCGCTGGGAGCGCGAGGGCAATCTCCTACCCGATGAACCCACAGCAGGGGGGCGGCGACGCTACGAC
>Ga0080006_1214989_pt1 | contig 11936 bp, 13 predicted proteins | sample RS3BMetagenome_FD_69209 | JGI IMG/M metagenome (GOLD analysis project Ga0080006, IMG submission 69209) | Ferric oxide microbial mat and aquatic microbial communities from Rainbow Spring, Yellowstone National Park, USA - RS3B (SPADES... ...
GACGCTGTTGACGGTACGAATTCCAGCGGCAAAGCGTCGATTGCGTCACTCCGAAACCACAATCCGGAATCCTGGAACTGCACATGGATCCGTGAGCCCTTATTGCATCCATTTGGACATCGATCTGTACATCTAAAGAGCGTTCGGGAAACTAATCGAAAAGCAGGATGCGAGTAAGCAATTCGGTGCTCCATCTTCATATGAAGCGAGTCGATTTTTTCGAATCATGCATACGAACCACGAGTTCCGCCATCAAGCGATAATTATTGAAACCAGGAGAGCTTGCATTATCATGCTGCACAAGACCTTGATATTCCGCCAGCATCCACCTTTAAATCCCTCCGATAATCGTGGCTCGTTCGTATGCGTCTCCCAATGCCTGCCACTAGCAGTCGCCCGCGAATGGTGTCTACCCATCTACGAAACGTCGTTCGCGCAGGAGCTGACAATGCGGGTCTCGTGGACGCGCCGCCTCCCAGTGCGTGGAACAGGACCTCGTTATTCTTGCATTCGCGCTGCACAGCGAGGCACACATCCTCGCCAGTAAGGATCGCTTTTTATCTTTCTCGTATACCACGACTGCTGTTTGATTAGGTACGGGGGCCAAGTCTTCAAAAAATGCGCTGCGGCCGTCGTTTGATTTTCGTGCTTCTCTCGGTACTGCTGAGTTTCTTGGGCGGCCTCCCAGTTCAAGTCCTGGTAAGCAGCACCGACCTGGACCCTTTCCAGTACGCAACGCGGGGTGAGGAGCCTGCTAACATTTTGAGTTTGATCTCAAGCCAAACGATTCCGCGGGAGGACGAGGATATTGCTGCGCAGGAGTTCCACTCGGGAGCTTTTCTTGAGAGCTTTGACAACGAAGGCGTCGACGCCGCCGTACTTTCCCACGAGCCCGCTCGTGGAACAGCGACGAAAGCCTACGTCACCCGTATACTGAACTGGAGGCACGAGCTGCCCGCAGCGTGCGCGCTTGCATACTCCATTGCTTCGGTCGTGTACGGCATTGAGGATATTTCCAGAATCAGTGCCGGTGACGTCGAGCTTGTTGCTCTTGTTGAAAGTCAGCGGCTGCCGCGATCTGCCAGGTTCTACCTGGAAAAATGCGGGTACCGCGTAGTGCCGGTCCAGCCGCAACTAGGCATCCCAGATTTCCTGCGCTTGCCGCTTGCGTCATGGTCTCTCACCGAGTACAAGGCAGTTATCTTTATTGAACCCATAAGCCTGGTTCTGAGCCCCTCCGTGCAGGAACTCTTTCACTGCGGCTGCTTCTGTGCGGCGGTTCAAACAGGAGAATATTTCTCTGCTGGGGTGTTTGGCTTACGTCCAAGCTTGAAAGTTCATTCGCGAATGCTGGAGTTCCTCCGCAGGGATGTCATCGGCCTGGACTGGCCCCCCGCGCATTATGCGGAAAAGCACCGGCATCTTTTCACAGAAGCGAGCAGATCACTGGGTGCTTTCTTGAACACGTACTTTCGAGACTTTTTGCGTGCGCCGTATTTCCCTCAAAAGATTCCAGCTGAGCACATTGATGAGGATGATATGGAGTACGGCGAGCTCATGCGCAGCTGCTGTGACGATCCGATCCTGCTGGTGTCGAGCCTGCGACTAGCGTCGGACCCCAACTCGGTTTGTGTACGGCGACTGCCGATCGGGTACAATGGCGACCCCGTGTTTCATGGCGTATTCTCCAATACCCGTGTCATTCGATTCACAGTGCCACTGACGCCGTACGCCTGGTGGAGCGCATGGGTAATCGGTAATAAAGCAGCATGGCGAGCATCGCGCCGTGCTTTAGGAAGTGTTCGCGCTCGCTTCTGGGCTGCTGGGCCGCCCTTTCTGGGGCCGCTCATGTTAGGCAGCGGATTGATGGGCCTCGCTGCCGCCATTGTGGTACTGCTTGTGAGCTGGCGAGAGGCGCGACACCCGTTTCTGGGCCACTGGCTCGCGACCGTTCTGGGTACGCTTGCCAACGTGCAGCGCAACGCTCTCATCGAGCGCGGAGGGCAAAAGCGCGATCGCCCATTCAGGTTTTGGAGTCGACTCAGAACCGCGAGACGCCCGTCTGCGAAAAGTACTGTAGACGCTGGCTCGTGCGACCCCGAATCGAGCTGTCGTCTGGAGCGCGCTCCATCAAGTCGTCGGTCGATGTGGATTCGGTGTATGAACCTGCTCGTTGGGAACTTATGTGGTTTGGTCGGTGGATTAGTCTTGCCAGCCACAGCCTGGCTCATGGTGCCGACGTATCTGCCAGCACCGGTAGGAGCAGCGCTGTTCGCTAGCTTGTGTGTGGCTTTGCAACACTGCACGTTGAGTGTTCTCCGCTTTTATTTCCAGCGTCGATGTTTTTCGCAAACCATACCACCACCACCACCACAGGGTGCAGCTTTCGAGGGCGCACGTCATCACGCCAGCGAACGAGATAGTAGCGACACCATCAACGCCATAGAAGAGAAGCAGAGTCGGGGCTATCCGCGGCTGGGTGCTTCTAGCCGCCATAGCGCTGGACTTCAGCGCAATGCTGCACGCCCGCTTCTGCTCCCGCGGTACGTTCACATCGCTCATTTCATCTGGTGGATCGTCGCTCCGCAGATACCGATTCTCTTTACGAGAAACATTCCGCGCGTGATAACAATTTGGGTCTCGTCTTTATTTATTTATGACATGATCTGTTGTCTGGGTTTCGCCTTTGTACTCCAGAGCGATGCACAAGAAAGCTGTTAATGGGCCCTGGAGCAGCGGCCGTAGCCCGTAAACATCACTCATCACAAGTTCGCTGGGCGGGACTCGACTCCGACCCAAGGCGCTCTCTATCGCGCCATGAAAAGATGCTTGTGTGCTGCGTATCGCCAAAGGCAAGCACTTGCGCTCTCCCATGCAAGATGAACTCCAGTATGTCGACGCGGAACGCTTCTCACCGATGCACGGTACGCGTGCGGACGTCACGCATTCCAACGAAGATGCCGGGATGCTGTCCATGGACAACGACAGGAATGGATAGGAGCCTGCAGTGTTGGCGTCAAACGCACATCAACAACGAGCATGGACCCGAAGCACCGTTCAAAGTCCGGGAGCATTCCGCTTCAAGTGTCGCTCTCCAGCATGGCCAGGGCACGCGCCGATTCCTCCGCTTGCTCTGGTGTCGTCGGGTAAACGGATCTCAGAGTGTGCGAAATGCCGCTTGTCGAAACCGTGCAGGGAACTTGAAACAGGAACGTCATCGTGTTTGTAATGAGGTTCGCATCTTCGATGAAAGCTATCCGAGCGGGACTCGCTCCAGCGCTCCACAAGCGCACCGAGAGACGGACTGCGACGCGGTCACCACGGACGCCAGCAATACTCGAACGCATCTCCAGAATGCTGCCCACGGGAATCGGTCGATGGAAGTCGATATCGCCGATAGCGACGAGGCGGGGTACAATACTAAGGCCGGCGTCCTGGCGAGCGCTCTCTTTCGATACGGTCAGCGACATGGAAGCGTGCTGAAGCACGGTCAAATATGCGAGCTCGAAAGACCATAAAAGCACCGTGCCTCCAAACATGAAACCGAACAAGTTCCGAACATCGGGCTGTACGATATGCATCGTGCGCATCGTGGTCTCGTCGATAGAGACGGAGTTCGCGCTCGATTTTGGTGCTACTGTCGATGAGTCCAAGCGCGCCTTCTCAGATTGACCAGATGCACTGGCATGTTCTGACAAGCTCTCCCTGCTCGACTGGTGTGATGTGGACGCAGCCAGGCCAGCGTGACGGTGCTGTTGGAGCCGGCTTTTGCGGCGTTCTGCGGCCAACTTTTCTCCACGGGCGAACGCCTCACGGTCAGCAGCTGTTGCCAGCAGCAGGCCGGGTACCGGGATGGACTTGTTTCCGGAAGCGTCTCGAGCGACGAATACGAACACGGCCTCGAGGAATGGCGGGCTGTCCCTATCCGCCCGAGCGACTTCACAGGAAATCGTCATAGAAGTGTTTCCAACATGGAACAGATGACCGTTGTACAGGAGGTCGAAATGGATAGCGGACCAAGGCGGAGCACTGCGGGCTGGTTTCACGGATTCTGTCGAGATTCCTGTCGGCTCTGACTGATGGTGCTGTAAAATGCGGATTTTGTCGACACAAGCGGTTACCGTGTTGATATCTGGCAGTGCCACATGCCGCAGGGCGATAGAGCCAGCCAGCGCATCGAGGTCTTCGAGCACTCGACCGATTCGAAGGCTACCCCACGCATTCGTATAAAACGAGCGCAGTGCTGGCGACGTGGACAGCTGCAGGCGCGTGTGCAGGCGCTGCGGGTGCCGCTGGGCCCGCCCCAGAGCACCAACTGGACTGCTCGGTTGTGTTGCGGTCTGCACCGGGTGCGCGTCGTCGCTCCCTAGCCCAAGAATGCGCTCATTATCCAGGAATTCTGACACAGAGCCGGCGTTATAGAGCGGAAAGGCAACAGCTCGGGCCGTGATGGCGTCTTGCATTCTGGGGTGGTACGCGCAACGCTGCTGGTACAGTGTCGAGCGCGCACACGACCGCAGGACGTGCGCACCAGCTGACGTCAACACGGTGCGCGCTGCGTCAGAGCGGCAGTCCACACAAAGCACGCAAGATATTCGGGCAACCGTCTGTAAGCGCTTCACTGAAAGCATTTTCTCAGCAAGACTGGCAAAAGAAAGGAGGCAGTCGGATTTGAACCAACGACCTATCGGACTGCAGCCGATTGCTCTACCACTGAGCTATACCTCCTGAGCGGCTTGCGTGAAAATGAGCACAAATTTCTATATAAATACGTGTTCGACGTTGATCGCATCCGCGGCGCAGCCGCGAATCCCCGCTGGCGCACGCGATCCGCTGCAGGTGCTCGGCGCGTGGCGGCGCGCTGCGCCATCCCTTTGACAAAGCGAAGAAGCGACCTTGGACCCGAGCGTGCGATAATGATCAAGTTTCATGGGGGAACGCAAAGCGGTACGGTGCGCGCTTGCAACTGCCGTGGCGATTTCGCTTGGAAAGTGAGCTCTGAGTCATAGGTGCTCCTCATGTTGTTTCCCTGCGCATGGCGTCGAGCATGAAGAAGCGTGGATAGATTTTTTTAGTTTGATTTATGCGCGCAGCGAGACCTGGACGCATGTAGATGCACCCTCCTTCCTGAATGCAATGCAGGGCCGAATCATACACCTCGTATCTGGAGTCGGGAGCCCCCTGCATCGAGACGATGGCGCATGGATCGGGTCGCTTCCAGCGTTGTGATGACCAAGACAAGCAATTTCAGCAGTGCAGCGTAGAGCAGATGACGCGCGGCCCTTCTCTGAATACTCAAATCCTGCTGACGCAACCACCACGAGAGGCTTTGTTTGCTGCGAATGTGCAGGACGGCTCGGTACAAGCTCTGAATTTCATTCATCATGTGTTCGAGGTGCTCTTGTTTCGCTGCAGCTTCCAGTTCTTTCAGAGATCTCTCGGAATTCGTGCGCTCCCCGAGACCGCTGAAGACGGACTGCCATTCAAATCGCAACAGAACCACACTAGCTGAGCTTTCTTCGATCCTGCTCAGGCAGAATGCATACGTTCCCGCCTCCGCTACTCTGATATCGAATCTTCCTTCCGGCTCTGAGGTCTCGAAAAGCGGAACCCCTCTATGTGATATCACGCGAACAGAGACGGGTTTCTTATCGCTCGTAGTGACCAGAAAGCTACCCACAAGTGAGTCGCCTTCCAATACGTCCTCGTAAAAGCACTCGGGGGACGCCTCAGAAAGCTCTACAAGGTATGCACGGCAGCCAGCAGCGATAAGAAATAACAGCTGAAAAGCGCAACAGACGAGCACGAGACGTGATCGGCGCATAGGCAGCACCACAGCTATCTAGACGCGCCGCTCAAGCGGTTTTGCTGATGCACGAACGACGCAGCCGATTGTTGTCCGCTACCGGTCGGACGTTTTTTGTGAACAACGCCTGGTGGCAACCGAAGAACCCCGAACCTAGCACTCGTGAATGCGTCTGGCGTGCGTGCGCGCGCAGTGCAGGGCGTCGCGTTCGCCGTCCGGTGCGCGTGTCCGCAACGGCGACGGCGGGTACGACGGGATCACCCTAGTCACCGCACGTCGTTGTGGAACGCATACTGGCCATATCGTTTCTACGACAGCCCGAAGAACTTTTTTCCCTGTTTCAAGTAGAAAAATGGTCAGGTGTTTCCTTATCAGCAATGCAACGACCGGGTTATCGACTAGGTCTCCGGGCTATGGACTGCGTCGTCCGTTTTCGATTAGGTAGGGCATCGCGCATGATTGCACGCAGAGCGCCGGGCTCGAAAAGCTCGATGCCCAGGATCCGAAACAAGTTCTTTTATTGCCGTGGATGCAACTGCTCCGTAACCTTCCCCGTGAGTGGGATACGGCAATGTGTCCGTGCAGGCCGTGGGTCGCCCGATGAAATGCCCATGATTTGTGGATCGCTCTCTACCCTGGCGTTTCATTGAAAGCGTCGAAGATCGTTGGCAACGACAAACCACGCACATCCACGACCGCACTTGACGGCAGCAAGCGAAGCGAGTCGACGGCTGCTCCACGTCATACTGGCGCCTTCTATCGAGATTCTCGCTCCTGCAATACTTGAACTCTTTCGCGCTCTGTTTCGTTGATGTTCTGGACGGATGCGGCGATGGGTGGACCACGCTGTCACCGTGCCCCCTGCTGCCTGCTCCATGAAACTGTGTTCGCGATGAAATCCCCCTGCGAGCGGCGAGCCCGTGGTAGCATCTCGAGCGAGAGCTCGCCCCAGGCTTCCATATTCACGCACCGTATTCGGGACGTCCGTGGATCCACTGCCAGCAACAGCATGCAGATACGGGACATTCGGGGACGGTTGCCTCTCGATAGACCAGCTCTCGTCGACGTGTGCAGCGCAGCGGGTACGCGAACGGGTGCGATACCCGCGCCTAATCTCAGGTGCACTTGCGCGCGCGCTCTCTGCAGAGAAAAGGCTGTTTCGCAGGGCGCCTTGTCAGAAGCGACCTCACTGTCTAGTTCAAAGGCTTGGATGCAGTTCTTTCTGTTTTGGTCACCTGGTCAAACGGTTTCCAATATCGGAGCTCTCTGAGGATAAACAGTCAGTAGTGATCCTTTTTGACGGAGCGCAGACGTGGCTGGAGGCGACGGGTTCCTTCGGGTGCAGCGCTCGGCGACGTTGCCTCGCGAAAAAATCTTTGAAACAGTATGCCGCTTTCCATCGGATCGCTGCTTCTTTCCTTCTTGCTTTGCACGAATGCGGTCGTTGTGTTGAACGAGGAGAGGTTCCTCTCACGTGTGGGTTGGCAGCGGGCGCAACCTAACGAGGCTCGGGAGACCCTCAAGGGGCGTCTCGTCGCACTGCTGTACGCAGTGCAGATGCTTCTCCCGATCCCACTCATCTTAGCGAATACCGTAGCAGTCACGTTGTTGCTATTGTTCGGATAAAGACTCCGGAGCATACCTGGCCTGCTACCGTTGACGACGAATCTGTCCGGAATAGAGGTGATTTACCAGTACCCACAAACCCTGGTACTAGGTTTTGCGTGCTTTGCGACATGTTGCTGTCGTCTACCGTTTGATTCCAAGTTATCTGCTTTAGACGAAAAGCATGGTATGTCCTACGCTTGGTGACAGCCCTGTCCCGCTTGAGCCCCTTGAGCATCTGTGCCGGCCTTGGCCAGCATCTACGACCATGATTTCGCGGTCAGTGTTACAGGCTCGTTACGACTCAACTCCCCGGTGCAGAAAACTTCGCAGAGGTATGGACGCTCGCGGCGGACGTTAGCAAACTGAGCAAGGCGTCCGCCGTACAGATCCGGTGCCTGCACGACTCGTAACCTAAACATAGATCGATTCTTCACGTGATGCGCTGTCTATGCTTTTGCCTTCGGATAATACGCCAAGAGACGATCCATGTCCGTCGAAAACGTACGCAGCCATTTGCGAACCGCATCAGTTTTGCGTGGTGTTCGACGGCCTTGGTTGCCACGTATACGCGCCGCCGTCTCTAACTCGCTAAGGTCCTGAAGTATGTTCCGCACCAGACGATCCGTGCGTTTCTGTACCTCTTCATCGAAGTTCGTATCGGCAACAACGTTAAGCACGTTTCGCAAAGTGTCGTACCGAAATACCCGCTCAAGCTCTCCAAGCACGTCGTAGGTGTCAGGGGCTGCCTCGAACTTTGCACTTATGTCGCTGACAGCCTGCCGATACTCACGCAACGCAGCCAGCTGCTTTTGGACACGAGCCACGTCCTGTTCGGAAAGAGGCGGCGCCTCAAACTGCTCCTCAACGTTGTAACCAGGCTTTGGGTACAGCTTCTTCGTCAGCGCTGTACCTGCAGCCGCGTTGCACGCGCGCGGGGCCAGGCTACCCGCAACTGCGACGGTGAGCCACGTGAGCAGCGCTCGTCGCGTGACGTCACCACCCGGAACCGTCGCTTTGAGCGTGCTGAACGTGTTTCGGGCACAGCTGGTCCGAAATTGGGGTATGTTGCGAAGTCCTCGTTGAGTAAGGTTTAGACGTAGGCAATGTGTAAACATTTCACCCGAGACGCTTGTACCTGCGCGGGGAGCGTCAGCAGCAAAGCAGGGACGCGTACGACGCGCCGCATTGACGACCCCAGCCGCTGGAGCCGTGCGCTCCGCGCGAGCAGCGCCGCTCACGTGCGCTCCGCGCCTCCGTTCAGGGGCGTGCAGCGCTGCCAGCATCTCTGACAATGCACACGGGGGAAGCGTTTGCACGCAGAGACTCTACACGGCGTACCGTATGCTCAGGTAAGGAACAAAGCAAGCACCGCGGAGACGGAGGTATGCTTGTGTGACGTGATTCGTCAATGGGTGCGCTTAAGTGACGAGTATCGGGAAAGCGACAAGTTCTGCAAGGAAACGCAACCCTACAAAAGAACTGTACGCCCTGCCTGCAAGTTTCGTTCTTCTTTAGGGACTCCCTGACGTTTCTTCCACGAATTGCTGTGCTAGTTCGTCGAACTCTGTCTCCGGCAGCGCTCTTAGAGTGTTTGCGGGAACGCAGCTGTCTGCGATAGTGCTGGACAAACGCGCAGGTGCCAGTAGAGCCAGTGTCCACCGAAAGCTCCGTGTGTCCTCGTATAGGAATTCTAGGACTGGCCAATTGATTCTGATAGTGGTTGTCTGGTTCATGAAGAACGACCGAATAAAAGCAAGCGGATCAGTTGCTGACATTTCGTGAAAAATGTCCTCAGTTATATCGATTAATGAAACGAGATTATTGTTCAGCAACTGCGTGGGAATACCATGCCGCGCGTATCTATCCACGCCGCTTCGTCCGCTCTAGATTGCCGAACGTGCCATACCAGTGACCGGCCTCGGGCAGCAATCCAATGCCTTGTCTCTGGGTCACTGGTTCTGCTCATCGAGAGTGCTCAGCGCCTCAGGGCAGTGCTCAAACCCAGTCCCAGACGAACTGATCGAATGTTCGCTCGACCCACAGCCGCTGGACGCCCCGCGAGCACGGAACATTGCCGGATGCTGATCGACAGGTTCATGTCTCGGTACAGAAAAGTGCTTGCGCGCCTGGTTGCTGGTGCAGTTCCAAGGTGGCAAGCCTCTCGCCTTCGATTGCCTCGCCATCTGGCGTTCGGCCAGCATACCGCACACGGTATCGTGCATCCGACGCTGGTCCCGGCTCGTGTGCTCTACCGGTTTCAGCATGCATATGTTCTAGTCAGGCGCGTACGTCGTCATGAGGGCGTCAGTGAACGACCTTCGAAATCGATGCCTGCACTCACTTGAAGCGCTCTTCGACGGGGCACTGGAGCAACCGATGTTTGCTGGAGGATGTTCATCGCGGTGGGCTACCACTCAACGACGCGACTTGCCGGTCATTCCCTTTCCACAACCGCTTGACTAGGTGCCGAGTGCAAGACTACCGGCCTCCGCACAGACGAAACTGCAGGCTATCCGAGCACAGCGCCAGACACATCTGCCGTCGATCGTCTGTACAGGTCAGTCGCACGCTCGTGTGCTCTCTGAATGACGCGCATAAACGCATCACCGTCTGCACAGTACAATACGACGCTGAGAGCGTCGCGATGCGCCCTGATGCCGTCATTCCACTTTGTGGTATGTCGCCTGGCGTCCATGATGCCCGGGCCCCGATGATGCCGCGCTCTGGAAGAATCCTGTCGCGGTGCCGATGGTGTCCCGAGCAGCCGCTGTGCTGCCGCACGAAGGTTTGATCGAGAACGTCGAGGCGGGTAAGGACAGCTGGCTGTCGTGCGTACGGAACGCGCTCGAACAGCCGCTCGACGAGATGCGCTCCAGCGAGAGAGACGAGGGAAGCGCGAGCAAGTCGGCACACACGAAGCTTGAGGCCATCAGCGAATCTTTTCGTTTGGCCGTTGGTAGGCGACTGAACGGCTGCGTCACCACAAGGACCGGTACTGCCGCCATTCAAGCTTGTCTCTTGTGTATGAAGTGCAGCTCGCGTCTCTCTGAATGCCGATACAAAGCTGTACCGGTTATTCCGAGAACAGTCTCATCCAGTGAGACGAAACCCCGTCCCTGCTGGAACCGGTGTTTGTGTTTCATGGGGAAGCTTAGCGAGCGAAGCTTAACGGGCGAGAGCTGCATACGGAAACATACTTCTTAGTACGAGTTCGTGTCTCTTCATCAATGCTCGTCTCAATAGAGCGGAAACTTCATATCCTGTCGCTTCTTTGACAAAACTGGTCAGCAAAAGTATGCTATAGAATGCGTTGTCGAGTGAATGCGCAGCCGTACAGACAGCGTTTGCGAGGATCAGGGTAGGGTGCACGGCATCCGTTGCACGGACGACGAGGACAGAGGATTCATCCGCCTACTGAGCGTAGAGTGACCGACTTGGACCAGTAATGTCGTTATCTCGCCAGCTAGCAGCGACAGCACAGAGTCTTTCCAGGACCGCTTCTCAAACCGAATAACACGTCCCGTTTGCTGAGTACCTGAAAGTAAAATAGTCTCAGATAATGTACTTGAACGTGTGTTCCGGAATTCTCTGATCTGGATACGGCGCTTCGAGGATGCAGTAGTTTCTTGGTTCATGCTTTGAGCGTGCACCTGGAATCGAATCGCCCGGGTGAGCGACACACCCCGCTCGACCAGATTTCGTTTGCTTGCAGACGCTACAGGAGCCAGAGCCTCGTGCCCTGTGCGGTACAGGGCGGACTTGACGCTTGTTTCGCACGAGTTGAGCGTTACGCTGACGAGCGAGCCACCGGCTTGCGTCGCTTAACAAGGATGGGTGCGAACGCGTCCACTTTGCTGGACGACGACATAACAGAAATAGTGGCCTCGTCGTCTTTCTCGAAAGATGAAATCGAGCAACTGTATAGCCGCTTTCAAAAGCTAGACCGCAACGGATCCGGAACGATCGATGCTTCAGAGTTCCTGATGATTCCGGAGCTCGCCATGAACCCACTTGTGCCGCGTATTGTCCAGCTTTTTGACGGTGTTAACTTCAAAGAGTTTGTGCGGCTGCTCTCGGCGTTCGGAAAAAACGCACCTCGGGAAGCACGGATTGACTTCTTGTTCCGCTTTTACGACGTTGATGGGGATGGGGTGGTCAGCGAAGCAGACGTCAACAGTATTTTTCGGTTGCTCGTTGGCGAAAACCTGGACGACGCCACCTTGCGACGAATCGTACGCCAGGCTATGCTGGACTTTGGCGCTGGCCTAGAAGCTCTGGATGGCGGAGACGAGAGCGAAGAGCTGAACGGCTGTAGCGTTCAGTGCCGACCGCTCACGAGAGAGGACTTCTGTCGAAAGCTTCAAAACGTCGAACTCGATCGCATTTTACAAATATCCGTTTAGGACTTCATTCCGGTGACCGCATTCGCTATGCTTCGTCAATCGAGCAGGGCATGCACCCCCAGGAGCCGCCTGCGTGGCTACGCCTCCCCGCTCATGCTCTCTTTTTCAAGGCGATATCA
>Ga0080006_1175750_pt1 | contig 11927 bp, 8 predicted proteins | sample RS3BMetagenome_FD_69209 | JGI IMG/M metagenome (GOLD analysis project Ga0080006, IMG submission 69209) | Ferric oxide microbial mat and aquatic microbial communities from Rainbow Spring, Yellowstone National Park, USA - RS3B (SPADES... ...
CGGACGCGCGCGATCACGTCGGCAAGTCGGTGCACGGCATTGTCGCCCATCCACGGACGTGCGGTGTGGGCCTCGCGCCCAACGAGCTCCACGCGCACCCGCGCAGTGCCTTGGCAACCTGCCTCGACCGCGCAGGCCGTCGGTTCGAGCAGAACGGCGGCGTCCGCGCGAAGGAGCTCGGGCCGGGTCGCAACCAGGCGACGGAGCTCGTTGCCCGAGGCATCCCCCTCCTCCCCCGCGTAGCACACGAACGTGAGCTCCACCGATGCTCGAGCTGCGTGGCGCGCCAGCTCGAGCATCACGGCAAGCCCCCCCTTCATGTCGACGGCACCGAGCCCCCGGATCACCCGGGTGTCCGACTCCGCCACCGGCGGCGCCAGCCATCGTCCCTACCGCTACACCACATCCGAGCCCACGGGTTGGCGGGCGCCTACCAGGCGGCAATCGCACCGTCTGTGCGCGGCTCCGTACCGCCGGCCAAGACGCCCGCGGCGTCGCGAAGGATGATCTGCCCACGACCAAAGCCGCCGCCATCGAGGGCGACGGAGATGCCATGTCCCCGGCGCGCGAGGGCCTGCGCTATGTGCGCCGGCATGTGGTGCTCGACCTCCACTTTCTTGCCCTGCATCCACTGCCATCTCGGCGCGTCGAGCGCGGCTTGAGGATTCATGCCGAGGTCCAGCAGATTCATGACCACTTGCAGATGGCCCTGCGGCTGCATGTATCCCCCCATCACCCCAAACGGCCCTACAGGCTCTCCACCGCGTGTGACAAATGCAGGAATAATCGTATGATAGGTTCGCTTCCCCGGTTCCAGAGCATTGACGTGGGACGGGTCGAGGGAGAATGTGTGCCCCCGATTTTGCAGGCTGATGCCGGTGTCCGGGATACAGACGCCGGCTCCGAACCCCATGTAGTTGCTCTGAATAAATGACACCATATTGCCTTGATCGTCCGCCGTTGCGAGATAGACGGTGCCTCCCTGCGGCGGCAGGCCAGGCAATGGCTCTCCTGCCATCTCCGTGATAAGACGAGCGCGCTCCTTGGCGTACGTTTGCGAAAGCAACTGCTCAGGTTGCACGCGCATGTGCAACGGATCTGTGATCTGCGCGAAGCCGTCGGCAAACGCGAGTTTGATCGCCTCGATCTGCAGGTGAGTCAAGCGTTCACCTGCGGAAAAAACGTCTGGCAGCTGGTTCAGGATCTGTAGCGCCTGAAGGGCCACCAACCCCTGCCCATTTGGCGGCAATTCCCAGACCTCGTGCCCGCGATAAGACACCGACAACGGCTCTACCCATTGCGGTTCAAACGCGGCCAGGTCTTCTCGGCTGAGATGCCCACCATGCGCCCGCATAAACCGATCCATTTTTTCGGCAAGATCGCCAACATAAAATGCTCGGGCCTCGGTCTCTGCAATCTCGCGCAGTGTACGAGCGTGACCCGGAGAACGCCACAGTTCCCCAATCGCTGGCGCACGGCCTTCCGGAAAAAATGTGGCAAAAAACGCAGCGTGAGCGTCTCCTTTTAGCGCCTGTTTGTAGTTGCGTGCGGCTAATCCCCAGTAATGTCCAAGGGTCGGAGATAGCGGATAGCCATCTTGCGCATAGGCGATAGCCGGGGCGAGCGTTTCCGCCAGGCTCAGTTTGCCGAATCTTCGGGACAACGCGGCCCAAGCGGCCGGAGTGCCCGGAACCGTCACCGGCAAGACACCAAATCGCGGCATCGTCTCATGGCCTGCAGCCAGGACGGCCTCACGCGTGAGGGTGCGGGGAGCAGGCCCGCTGGCGTTGAGTCCGTAGATACGACCTCCACTATGAACGATGGCAAATGCATCACTGCCAATGCCATTCGACGTCGGTTCCACGACGGTCAGACAGGCCGCTGTAGCGATCGCAGCATCGATCGCATTGCCTCCACGGCGCAAGATGTCAAGCCCCGCTTGGGCGGCGAGGGGTTGCGAGGTGGCGACCATCCCGCGCGCGGCATAGACGACGTTGCGACGCGAGGAGAAGGGATAAGACAAAGGATCAAAAGCCATCGTCACACCTCCGCAAAAATAATTCTCTGGTCCAGTATAACGGATTTCGAAAGATCAAGCCCAAGAGGTCTAATCCGGCCTCGACCGCCTTCTCTACCGTTGGCCGCGATCAGCGGGATTCAACTCTTTCCACTAGGCCCCAAGGCACCGTGTGACGGCAGACCCGAGGTGGCGACCGCTGGTAACATGACAGTGAATACGGAGCCTTGGCCCAAGCTGCTACTCACAGTCACGCGCCCGCCGTGCGCGGTCGCGATCCACTCTGCGATAGCCAGCCCGAGCCCGGTACCCCCTTGCACTCTCTCGCGTGATTTGTCGCCGCGAAAGAAACGCTCAAAGACATGCGGCAGGTCCTCTTTGGCAATGCCGATGCCCGTGTCCTCGACCTGAATGCGAATGGCCGCACGCGTTCGCGACAGGCGGATGGCAATGGAACCGACATCCGTGTACTTGATGGCATTGTCGATCAGAATCACCAGTAACTGATAGAGCCGCTCGCGGTCAGCGTGAAGAGTGTACACATCTGGGCTGTCTGGCGCACACTCGTAGCGCAATGTAACACCTTTCACCTCTGCCAGGGGGGCCAGCGAATCAACAGCCCGCAAAACAAGCGCCATCAGGTCCGTCGGACCGCGCTCGATCTGCGCCGCTGAAGAATCGGTTCGTGCCAAGGTCAGCAGTTGCTCGGTCAGCTTGACCAATCGTCGCGACTCGCCTTTGGCGTTGCTGAGCCACTCGAGGTTGTCCAGTACCGTGCCATCGGCATGGCTCAGCACCACGTCCAAGTTGGACTGGATAACCGCCAGCGGCGTCCGCAGTTCGTGTGAGGCATCCGCTACAAACTCTTGCTGTCGCTTCCATGATCGAGCGATCGGTTGCAGCGCCCGATCCGAAGCGAAAAATCCGAGCAAGAGGGCCAGCGCAGCCCCGAGGGCTCCCACCGTGCCAAGAACTTGTCGCAGGCGGGTGAGTTCAGCAGATTGCTCCTGCATCGACATCCCGATCTGAATGAACCCCGTCGCTCCCACTTGCGGCAACAAGACGGGTACGGTCATCACGCGCAGTGGCTGGTGCGCACCTGACCAGTACACCGTGTGAAACACGCGCGCCAGAATCTCGGCTTGCGTCGCGGACTGGTTCTGTGTCACCCCGAGCGGTGGCGCGATCAAAAGCGGTGCCAAGAGAGCGGCCAGCCCGGCCTGTGACTGATAGATCGTCTGTCCCTTGGCATCGCGGATGACGAGGTATGGATCCTGCAACAGTGCCGACTGCGCAAAAGCTGGCGGCGTGACTCCGGACAATTCAGTCGTGGCCATGAACAAGACCGCCCGTCGTTCCACGGATCGGGCGTTCACAGTCAGCAGGGTGTCGACCTCAGACATGGTCAACTGATTCATCCACTCGTAGACAGCCACCGCTGTAGCAACGTACAACATGACGACGATCGCTACCAGAAGTAGCGTCAACTGGCGCCTGGCCAGTGAGAACATGCCGCGCTCGCGGCTTTTGACACTCATCGCTGCCCCCACCTTCAGACGCGCAACACGTAGCCAACTCCGCGCACCGTTTCAATGTACGACGCCCGCTCGGTCCGCTCGCCAACAGTGCGGCGGGCATCGATTTTCTTGCGCAAAAAATGTACATAGATCTCCACTGCATTCGTATCTTCCGGTCCTTCAAAACCCCATATCCGATCAAGAATGAGTTCCTTTGGCAGGACCTGTCCCGGATTTCGGAGAAACATCTCGAAAAGTTGAAACTCCTTTGCTGTCAGCGCGAGCAGTGCGCCATGATGCGTAACCGTGCGACTGACCAAATCCAGTTCAAAAGGCCCCACGACCTGCGTCTTTGTCCCCATCACATCCCCGGTGCGCCGAGTCAATGCCCGCACTCGCGCCGTGAGCTCCTTCATCGCAAACGGTTTTACAAGATAGTCATCGGCGCCCGAGTCCAACCCTTGCACGCGGTCGTCCACAGCATCTTTGGCAGTCAGCAACAGGATCGGCGTCGAATCCCCGGACGTCCGCAGGGACTCGACAATCTGATACCCTGTCATACGCGGCAACATCACATCGATCACAAGGACGTCATAGCCACCCGCCTGAGCGAGTTCGAGCCCACGCTCACCATCTTTGGCCGTGTCGACCGCATAGTGGAGTTCTCCAAACGTCTGCTCGAGTGCCCGAAGTAACTTGACTTCGTCGTCAACGATCAGCATGCGCACAGGCGTTCACCTTCCCTTTTGGCGACGGTCGGCGTGGGGGCGTGGGGGCGTGGGGGCGCATCGTCATGCCGGATCGGTCGCTTCGTCATAATGCGCATCTGCCGCCCGAGCGGACTGAATGTCCAGTTCCGTAAGGCCGGATGCATGCCAGGTCGTTAAACGCAACGTCACGTGTTTGTAGTCGATCGAAATCAGCGGATGATGGACGAACGCCTCTGCTTGCTCTGCGATGTGATTGACAAAGGCAATCGCATCCATGAACGAAGCAAAGCGATAGCGACGAACAATCCACTGCTCTTCGCGCTTCCACATGGGCAGCGTCGCCAGTGCGACAGACAAACTTTCCTCGTTCAGCTTCACCACTTGCGTCACGTCAAAACCTCCTCGATACTGCCTTGATTCATTATACCTTGATGCCAGAGCACTGCATAAGATCAGGCACCCGTACCCCATACACTGGCATTCTCCCGCACCTATGCTAGAATGAAAACATATAATCCTTGAGTTTTCCTATAAAAGGGGCACACCCATATGCAGGAAACAAAGAATTTATACCGTTGGTTTTTGCAAAGGCTGTTACGAAACTACATTGTCGGATCCCTGATCGCCGTTCTCGGAGTTGGCGGAGCCCTTGTGTTTTCCACATTGCATCTCTCGACTTCCGGCAGCCTCATCCTCCTTGGCACCCTGATCGTCTCTGTGATCATCATGTTCAGTGTGGAATCGATCGCATTCTGGCGACACCTGCGGCCCATTCACCGGGTCCTGTCTGGACGGGCCGTGGACCTCGCAGCCGTCCAGAGTGCGTACCTGCGCGCGCACCGGTTTCCCCTCCTGACTGTCCGGCGAGTCCTCGGTCCGCACCTCATGGGTCTTGCCATCCCTGAAATCATTTTCACAGCCATCGAGATCCATGAAGGATGGTTGCAGCTTCCGTACTCTCTGATCTTCACGGCATCGCTCGCTGGCATTCTGGTGGCTTGCATGCACTGCATGGTGGAGTACTTTTTGGCCACGACAGCTGTCCAACCGGTCATCAAGGCCTTACAAACCCTGTCCGTTACCTCTCTGAACACGGAGATCTCCCTGGAAGGTCAAGTGCTTGTGTCGATTCGCACGAAATTCCTTCTCAGTGCACTTTTTATCGGCATATTGCCACTGTTGTTGTTCTCCCTGGCGACACAGGAGTGGATCACGCAGATCTCGGCTGACAGCCACTACTGGCAGTGGGCGCTTGGCGTCCTGGTGATCGGCGTTGGCTTCGCCGCACTCGGTGCCTGGTTGCTCTGGGTGACCGTGCGTCACCCCATCTCCCAGTTACAGAATGCCATGCTCACCGTTCAAAAGGGCAACTTGCAGGTCCGTGCAACGGATTACTATAGCGATGAATTTTCCAAACTCGTGGCGGGGTTCAACCATATGACGCAGGGACTAGCCTGGCGCGACGCCCAGAACACCCAACTGCTCGACAGTTACTTCAGCACACTCGCCGCGGCCCTTGATGCGCGTGACCCCTACACAGCGGGACACTCCGTCCGAGTCGCCCAATACGCCCTGCAAATCGGTCGCGGTGCCGCGCTGCCCGCCGAGACACTGGCCAACTTGCGAAAGTGCGCACTCCTGCACGACATCGGTAAGATTGGAGTGAGCGACAGCATTTTATTGAAGGACGGTCGCCTGACCGACGCAGAGTTTGACCAGATGAAAAAACACCCCGCGCTCGGCGAGGCGATCCTGCGTCAGGTGCAACCGCAAGACGCGATGGCTCCCCTCTTGCCCGGCGTGCGATCCCATCACGAACGATACGACGGTAAAGGCTATCCTGACGGAACCAAGGGCGAGGACACCCCCCTGTTCGGGCGGATCATTGCCGTCGCTGACGCGTTCGACGCGATGACCTCCGACCGACCGTACCGACGCGGGATGCCTGTGGGCAAGGCCCTTTCGATTTTGTCCGAAGGCCGCGCAACACAGTGGGATCCCGTGTTCGCCGAACTGTTTATCACGTGGGCCAATGCCAATCTGTTGACCCTTGAACGGACCCGCGAACTCGCTCAGGTGATGGTCGAGGACCGCGCTGCGAACAGTTGATGAGTTCGAACCGTTTAGACGGTGCCATGGCGCTGTCGCGCCACCGTCTGCGAGAAGAATAATCGGCTGCGCCGTTTCCTCACGTCGATGTGTCTCAGGCCGGGCTAGACGCGCCGGCCGCCTCGCGAGCACGCCGATGATAGAACGTGCCCGTCCCAGATGCGACGAGCGTTCCGCGTTCATCGTGGATCTGGCAACGTGCGGCCACGAGTGTGCTTCCACACGACAAGACCGACGCGGTGGCGCGCAGGTTCTTTCCACGAGCAGGCTTATGGTACTTTACCCCGAGATCTACTGTGACGCCGGGGCGTCCCGAAGCAAGATGAGCAGCCAGTCCCATCGCGTTGTCGCACAGAACAGCCAAGACGCCACCATGGACCATGTTTGCAGGATTCCAGATCAACTCATCTTGTGGCATGGTCACGACGCACTCCCCCGTCTCTGCCCAGCGTTCCACATCGAACGTCTCGCGAAAAAAGGAATGCAAAAAGTAGAACTGCTCATCACGGGCGGCCTTCAGCGACTTGGCCGCGTGCAGCGCGACGCGCAGTTCAGCTTCCGCAAAATCCTCCAATTCGGCCAAGATCTCTTCCTTCGTCATTACAGCCCTCCCCCGGCTGCGACGCTTTGCAAACTGTCCAACGCGTTGTAGAGGGAGCGCTCGCCCCAATACGATTCCTCGAGACAAGCCGACACCTCGTCTGCCCGCTGCTCTTCCGTCCAGTCACACAGCTCCGCCATCGCCTCCGCGATCCGCACGATTCCGGCCACAGCCTGCCGACCACCAAACCAACCCAAACCAGTTCGGCGGACGATCACATCAGACAGGTGCACGGCCATCTCACGTTCGACCAAGTAAGCCAGTTCGCAATGTAGCAGAGGCACATCGGCGACAATCCGCGTTGCCTCGCCCTGACCGAACTGCATCACGGCGAGCGCTTCATCCCCGTAGCGCCGGGCTATCATCTGCGCATCTTGCTGTGCGATTGGCCCCAGGCCCACAAGCCGACTGGCCTCTTGCTCGATCCAATCAGAAAGGCCCTTTGGCGGAATGCTGAGCCCTCCAGGCAACGGCGAAATCGGCGAAAGCGTCTCTGCCCGCTCGCGCAGCGACGCGTTAACAGGTTGCCCCAAATCCGCCAGCAGGGTATAGACTGTCTCCATCACGTCTTCCGCCATCTTGCGCCAAGCGGTCAATTTCCCACCCGCGATGGTGACCAAGCGACTATCCGAAATCCACACTTGGTCCTTTCGGGACACGTCCTTGGATGCCTTCCCCGGTTCAAGAACGAGGGGGCGTACCCCTGACCACTGTCCGACCACGTCCTGCTTGACGACTTTAGCCGCAGGGAAGATCGCGTTGACCAGATCCAGCAAGTACTCAACATCGCGCTCCACGATTTCCGGATGGTACAAGTCCCCGGCAAAGGTCTCGTCCGTGGTCCCGACAAAGGTACGATCCTCACGGGGAATGATAAAGAGCAAACGACCGTCTGGCGTCTGAATCGCAAAGGCGTGACTGATCGGTAGCCGGGCATGATCAAACACGATGTGCACGCCCCTGCTGTGCAAAATCCTCTCCTCAGTCTCTCGCCGCGCCTCGCGATCGTCCCATCCCAACACTGACTCGATCCATGGTCCTGCGGCATTGACGACTACGCGGGCCCGCACAGTCATGGACTCGCCCGTCTCCGCGTCCTTGGCCGTCACGCCACAGACGCGTCCCGAATCATAGAGCAAGCCGGTAACCGGGGTATAGTTGAGTGACAAAGCTCCCCACTGCTCAGCCGCCCTAAGGACCGTCACGGTGCATCTCGCATCGTCCGTCAGGTACTCGTGATACATGACACCGCCCGTCAAGTCCTGGGGATTGGTCCCGGGCTCCCGTGCCAATACCTCATCGGCTGTCAGCACGACCCGCTGTTCGCCTGGTTCCACCTGCGCGAGGCGATCGTACAGCCAGACGGCGGTTCCCATCGCAAACTTTCCGTACTTCATCGATTTGTAAATGGGAAGCAAGAACGGCAACGGGTGAACCAGGTGAGGAGCTAGACGCTGCATTCCCTCGCGTTCACGCCCACCCTCGCGCACCAGTAAAAACTCGGCCCGCTCCAGGTACCGCAGACCTCCGTGAAACAGCTTCGTCGAGCGACTGCTCGTCCCGGACGCAAAGTCACGCGCCTCGAGCAGGGCGACTCGCAAGCCCGCCAGACTTGCCTCGCGTGCGATTCCTGCGCCGGTGATCCCGCCTCCTATAATCACCAGATCCCACTCTTGAGAAACCAGACAAGCCGTGCGTTCGGCGCGCTTTGAACGCGCCATAGGGATGGCATGCATCGTGTGACTCACCTCAGACCCGTGCGCGCAGTCAGCTTCGCGCGTCAACAATTTGCTTACATTATACCACGCACGCCCTATGATGCCCGTCACAGCCATGTTGCCGTTGTGTAAATTCGCGGAATCCACCATGCAAGCCCAACGATTTCTTGGTACAATACACAAACAGTCCCCTCAGGGCCGACACTTCGGGACAATGTCCTTGTGAACATTGGCGGGAGGTACAGTCGTGAACCAGTTTTTGGGACTCTTGCGCAGCCCGCATCGAGTCAGTTGGGCAGACTTCGTCGTCGCCATCTTTCTCTGTGGCGTGCTGTTCGCGTTGATCGAACTCGGTCGCGGCATGGTCGTTCCCCTGCCTGCAGTGGGCGTTACTGTGATTCACCTTTCGCCACTATACCTCCCCTACTATGCCGGCCGCTCGCTGCTGCGCATGTTTATTGCCTACTTTTTATCGCTCGCTTTCTCATTGGTTTACGGGCGCATCGCCGCCTATCACAAAACGGCCGAAAAGATCATGATTCCAGCGCTAGACCTGTTGCAATCGATTCCTGTGTTTGGCTTCCTGACGATAACCATCACTGCGTTTCTCGCTCTCTTTCCGGGCAATCAACTAGGCGCCGAATGCGCCTCCATCTTTGCCATCTTCACCGCACAAGCGTGGAACATCACCTTTAGCTTCTACCACTCTTTGACCACGATCCCGCAGGATTTGATCGAAGCCGCAGAGATCAATCGGTTGCGTCCCTGGGCGCGATTCACAAAGCTCGAGGTCCCGTACAGCATGATTGGCCTAGTCTATAACAGCATGATGTCATTTGGCGGGGCCTGGTTTTTCTTGATCGCCTCCGAAAGCTTTACAGTCCTGAACAAGACCATCACGCTGCCCGGCATCGGTTCCTATCTTGGCGAGGCCTTGGCTCGAGGCGACGTGGCCGCCGTCGTCTACGGTCTGATCGCCATGACAGTCGTCATCGTTCTAGTTGACCAATTGGTGTGGCGCCCTGCCGTAGCCTGGTCTTACAAATTTAAGCTGGATCAGAATGAAACCGCCGATCCCCCCTCTTCATGGTTTTTGCAGTTGCTTCGACGGACCAATTGGCTCAAGATCACGTGGTCGAGCGTGTGGACTCCCATCAGCCACACGACGGAGGCCCTGATTATCCGCTGGGAGTCCGGTTTGCGACCACGTCCGCGGACCGCCCGACGCGCACTCGCCTGGCGCATCATCGCGTGGCTGGTCTTGATTGCCGTACTCTTGTATTTTGGCCGATATACAGTGGGCGCCATCCGCGAGATCGCCGACATGGGACTGCTACCACTGTTGTCCGTCCTCCGACTGGGGTTCTATACATTCTTGCGTGTCATGGCCGCCACCATCCTCGGTGCCTTGTGGACGATCCCGCTCGGCGTCGCGATCGGCCTGAACCCCCGTCTCGCCCGGATTATGCAGCCTTTGGTGCAACTGGCGGCTTCGTACCCCACTAACGTGTTCTATCCGATTATCGGAATCGTGTTTCTCGCGTTGCACGTGAACTTCAACATCGGCGCCGTGCCACTGATCATGCTGGGCACGCAGTGGTATATCTTGTTCAACGTCATCGCCGGGGCGATGGCCATCCCAAGTGGGCTCAAAGAGGCCTCTGCCATCCTTCGCCTGCGCAGTGTCGAGCGTTGGAAGACCCTCATCTTGCCCGCCATCTTTCCAGCGCTGATCACCGGCGGGATCACCGCCAGCGGCGGTGCCTGGAATGCCAGCGTGCTCGCTGAGATGGTGGAGTATCAGGGTCACACGCTGATCGCCAGCGGCCTGGGTGCCTACATCGACCAAGCCTCCTCCGTCGGCAACTGGGCGCACCTGATTTGGGGACTGGTCGTGATGTCCACGTTTGTCGTTACGATCAACCGACTGATCTGGCGCCGATTGTATCGTCTGGCAGAGACAAAATTTCACCTGGATTAGGTGGCCGCGGGTCCCGTCCCGTCCCATCCCGAGCCTTACCGCACCGATCCACCGCGTCGCACCGAGCCAGCAACTTGCCAAAAGGGGGCCACACTGTGGCAAAGGGAATACCGCTGATTGAGGCACGCGCCGTCAGCAAGGACTTTGAAGGCGCCAACGGAACGCGATTCAAGGTCCTCAGCGACATCCAGTTACAGATTCACGAAGGCGAATTTGTCGCCTTGCTGGGACCTTCCGGATCCGGCAAATCGACCCTACTGCGCATCATTGCGGGACTTGTACCCCCGACGGATGGAGAGGTTCTCTACCGGGGAGACACCTTCCTTGGAACGAACCCGGGCGTGAGCATGGTGTTCCAGTCATTCGCCCTATTTCCCTGGCTGACCGTTCTCGAAAATGTGGAGATGGGCCTGCGCTACGCGCGACTCGGGAGAGACGAGAAACGCAACAAAGCGATCGCCGTCATCGATATGATCGGGCTGGACGGATTTGAGGGGGCATACCCCAAGGAACTGTCTGGCGGAATGCGTCAACGCGTGGGACTCGGACGCGCCCTTGTCATGGAGCCGGATATCCTGCTGATGGACGAACCCTTTTCTGCCCTCGATGTGTTGACTGCAGAAAATCTCAAGCGGGACCTACTGGAGCTCTGGCAAGAGCGAAAGATCCCAACCAAGGCGATTGTTCTCGTTACTCACAGCATCGAAGAAGCCGTCTACATGGCCGATCGTGCGTTGGTCCTCTCGCGTGACCCGGCCAAGATTATCAGTCACGTTCCCATCGCACTTCCCCATTGGCGTGAGCGCAAATCCGAGCCGTTTACCAGGCTCGTAGACGAACTGTATTCGATCTTGACACAACAAAAGGACGCTCGCGTCTCCTTGCAGGAAGAGGCAGAGATCAAGTTACCGAGAAAACTCACGCTCTTGCCAAACGTCGCGTCGGGTGCCGTGACAGGGTTCATCGAACTCGTCGACGATCTCGGAGGCAAAGTGGATTTATACAAAATCGGGGACTCGCTGGCACTGGATCTTGAGGATCTGCTGCCGATCGTGGAGACGTGCCGAATCTTTGGTTTTGGGACCGTGACATCCGGCGACTTTGAACTGACCGATGTGGGGCGCCAAGTGGCCGATGCCACCGTCCTCGACCGCAAGACGATGTTTCGTGAACAGGCGTTGCAACACGTTCCGTTTATGGAAAGGATCTTGTGGGTGTTGGAATCCAAGCGCAACAGCCAGATGCCGAGAGAATTCTTCCTTGAAATTCTCCAG
>Ga0080006_1145731_pt1 | contig 11925 bp, 16 predicted proteins | sample RS3BMetagenome_FD_69209 | JGI IMG/M metagenome (GOLD analysis project Ga0080006, IMG submission 69209) | Ferric oxide microbial mat and aquatic microbial communities from Rainbow Spring, Yellowstone National Park, USA - RS3B (SPADES... ...
ATCTTGGGGTTTGATACTCTGTAGTAGATACTGGTACCCTCTTTGCGCGTTGTCACCACCTGCCTCTGCCTGAGTACCGCGAGGTGCTGCGAAACGTTAGCCTGTCTTAGATTGAGCTCTTCTGAAAGCTGGCCAACCGTCTTCTCTCCATTACGAAGAGAGCCAAGAATCTCTATCCTGACGGGGCTTCCTAGCGTTTTGCAGACCTCTGCATGAAGTTCGGAAATTCTGTCCCGCATTACATTCAGCTCCTAGCTCCTAGCTATATGCATATATATGAATGTATTGTGAACCCGCTGGCGGCTAGAAATGAGCAAGAAATCCGTTCTCGTTCTTGGTGGAGGAGTTGGAGGGATAGTCGTATCGAGTCTGCTCAAAGACAAACTCAAGGATGATGTTGCGTTGCGACTCATAGAGCGGAAGAAGACATTCGACTTCCCCCCTTCTTATCCCTGGCTGATGCTTGGGCTCAGAGGGCCAAACCAAGTTCAGAAGGATTTGAATCTACTGAAAAAGAAGAAGAGAATCGATATCCTGAACGATGAAGTGATTTCCATAGATCTCGAGGGAAAGTCAGTGCTGACCAAGAATGACGGCAAACTCCTGTTCGACTATCTTGTAATAGCATTGGGCGCAGAGTACTCTCCGAACATGGTACCTGGTTTTCTCGGGCACGCTCACCACATCTATGACCTGGAATCAGCATTGAAATTCAGGGAAGCAGTCGAAGAATTCCAGGGAGGAACCATAGCCATCGGTGTCTCCAGGACACCATTCAAGTGCCCTGCAGCACAATACGAGGTAGCGCTACTCTTGGATGATCACTACCGAAAGAAGGGTATCAGAGAGAAGGTAAAATTCGAGTTCTTCACTCCAGAAAGCATCCCGGTCCCTGCGGTGGGACCGGACATAGGCAACAAGGTTCTCGAGCTTCTCAAATCGAGAGGGATAAACTATCATCCAAAGCTAAAGCTCAGTGAAGTCAGATCTAGTGAAGTAAGTTTCGAAAGCGGTGAGAACATGCCCTTTGACCTCCTCTTCTGCGTGCCACCACATGCGGCTCCCGCACCTGTGGTCCAAGCCGGTTTGACCGATGAAACTGGCTGGATTCCAGTCAATCCAAGGACTCTGGAGACAAACCACGAAGGAGTGTACACAGTTGGCGACGTGACTTCAATCTCCACCCCTAATGGGTACATGCCTTTCCTGCCCAAGGCGGGTGTCTTCGCGCACGGCTAGGCCGAGGTCGTCGCGATTAACATAGCCGCCAAGATCAAGGGCAGGGGAAAGATGAAGGAGTGGGACGGGCAGGGCTCCTGCTTCCTCGAAGTGGGTGGAGGACAGAGCGCCTTCGTGAAGGGCAACTTTCTTGCCGAACCCAAGCCCGAGATAGAATTTCACATGCCTGGCAGGGTATGGCACGCTCAGAAAGTCATATTCGAGAAGTACTGGATGAGACACTGGTTCTGAGCGGGAGCGAAAGAAAGATGAGTGACACCCAAAGGGGGAGGCATCTCGCCATACTTCTCTTCACGACGCCCTACAGCTCGGAGAGCACCTCGACCGCAATCAAGCTAGCTAGGTCTGCGATGAGGAAGGGTCACAAGGTGACGGTCTTTGCCTACGGCGACAGCGTGCACAACTTCACGAAGGGCCAGAGGGCCACAGGAATCACGAATGCAGAATCAGAGTTTCAAGCCTTGATTGGGGAGGGCTTGAAGGTCCAGCTCTGCGGCACCTGCCTCGCGTTCAGAGGCATCAGGAATGAACTCATCATGAGCGGAGCGGAGCCGAGTAGCATGCGCAATCTCTGCAAGCTGATTGACGAGTCCGACAGGTTCGTCTCCTTCACGTAGGAGAGGTTGATCGATTTGGTCAAAACCCTGGCGATAATAATAACAAAACCGCCATTCGGAGCAATACACGCCGCAGAGGCGATCAGGCTGGCAAATGGCGCAGTATCATACGGCCACGAGGTCAAGATCATCCTCTTGGGCGATGGTGTATATGTAGCAAGGAAGGGCCAGAGGGCCGAAGAGGCGGGCTGGACGTCCCTTTCTCCCTTGCTTGAAAAGCTGGCCTCGAGTGGTCGTGCCAAAGTACTGGTTGACAATGCTTCCGCCGATGAGAGAGGCATCGCTCTGAAGGACCTGGCTGCGGGTGTGGAGCTGAGTGATGGTAGCAGCATTTCCTCAGCGATAGCGAACGCCGATAGGAGCACGGTCTTCTGAGGTGCTTGAAGATCTTGTCTGAATCGCTACTCGTCCTCTTCTCCTCGCCGAGAAACTCAGATCATACCGTCGCCGGCGTAAATTTCGTGCGCAACCCTCCAGCAGGGAAGCGTTTGATAATCCTCCTGATGCAGGACGCAGTACTCCTTGCGTTGAAGGGGTTGTCAGGCACCGAAGATGCTTTTAGTAACGTGTCGGAAGCGTACGTATTGGCGGAGCATCTGGAGAAGCGAGGTTTCAGTCCAGAGTCTCTGCGACAGCCTTTCAAGGTTCTGGATTATGAAGAAGTCATCGACTTGATGATGACGGATGGAGTTTCGGTCGTAGGTTGCTTCTGAGTCGTGAGGAGCGCCTGACCCGTCAAAGCCCTTCGACATGAAGGGTCATTGAGCCTCCGAGCACGATGAATAGAGGCAGGAACGCGCCATCGTTCACTAACTGCGAAGCGTCCAGATTGATTGCATGCTTACCCGAAGGGGAGTTAGACACAGGCCAAGGCTTCGAATCCAGGCCGGCCCGAAGCCACAGTAGGCCAAGGGTTCGAATCCCTACCGGTCCATTAATGCATTATGTTCCTGAAGGAATGTGACCATGCCAGACAAAGATGTGCTGATCAATACTTGAAGCCTCCTTACAAATTGAAACTATATTGCGTTTATTTAAGATTCTGATGTTGTAATAGGGGCATTTCAGAACTATTTTAAATTTATCTCTTCCCTGAAAAAAATTGTATGTGTTTCTGATGCAGACTTTCAGGAAGATCTTTCCGCATTGATCTTTTTAAAATCTTCAAAGTGTTTTCATTACCTATAATTTGGTATGAAGGTAAATAGTCTTATACCAATATACCATTTAAATTTATATGAAAGTAAAAACTAGTATATCTATCGATAAAGAGATTTGGATGGAGCTCAAGAATCTCGCATTACAAAGAAATAAGGACATAAGCTTTATCCTAAAGGAGGCTATAGAAAACGAACTGTATTTAAAATTAGACCAATCCTTAATTAAATATTCAAAATATGGCAAATCTGACCTAGATTTTGAGGCGATTAAACCAAAATGTGAAGTATCTGACCTGATAAGGAGCATGAGGGATGACAGAGAAAGTCGCATATCTTGACAGTAGTGCAATAGTAAAGAGATATGTGTATGAAATTGGCTCTGAATTTATTCGTGCACAATACAATGAAGTCTATCTGGGAAACATTCTGCTTTCATTTAATGTTTGGAATATAGGAGAGGTTATTGGGGTATTTGACAGGGCGCATAGGCAAAAAAGAATTACAAGGGAACAGTTGGATGAAGTTATGGGCAGATTCTCGAATGAGATTACGAGGCTTAAGAAGATAAGCAGAATAAGGATAATCACCCTTTCAGAAAGTATATTAGAAAGCAGCTGGGATCTTCTAATAAAGCACCACATCTATGTTGCTGATGCCTTACAGATTACAAGTGCTATTGAAATTGGATGCAACGAGTTTTACACCGGAGATGAAAAGCTTCATAAGATAGCGCTCTCCTCCGGCTTAAATTCTATTTATTTGGGATGAACATTATTACCTCAAAATAAAAAACCGTGCTTTAATTCCAATATATTTACCAGTATTCCCTTAAAACATTACTGCTCTTTAGGTTGATTGTTACCCATTATAAGTATTATGTTATAGAACATGTAAATAGTATTATGCAATGTATCTATAATGGCGTCCAGAAGGGCTGATTCCGGTTCTCATGAGAAACTTTCGGAGAAGGAGTGGAAAAGAAAGAAGGGCTATGAAATGCTTAAAAGTGGATTCAAGAAATCGGAAATTGCAAGAAAACTACATGTGGATCGGAAAACTGTTTATAACTGGTCGGTAAGAATGGATAGGGATATCCATTGGAAGGATAGGAAACAGAAAGGTGCCAAATCACGTCTTTCCAGGGAACAGAAACTTGTTCTCAAAAAGATCATAGATGCAGGTCCCAGGGAATATGGGTACGACACAGACCTCTGGACCCTGAAGAGGATAGCAGATGTCATAATGAAGGAGTTTGAAGTTCATTACAACCCGACCTATGTCTGGTGGATACTCCGTGAACTGAACTATTCGGCACAGATTCCAGCTGAAGTTGAAATGGAAAAGAATCCGGAATATGTGAAGGAGGCCGGTGAAAAGAATGCAACCATTCTGTTCCGGGATGAATCCGGAGTACAGAGCAGACCCAACATGAGGAGAACATGGTCATAGAGAGGAAAGAGACCGGAGATGAAGGTGATGGAAAACAGGGATCGGATATCAATCACCTCAGCTGTAACTCCCAATGGAGAATTATATTTCATGATAGGGGATGGAAGCACAGACAGCAATAGACAGATTAAGGAAGGATTCTCTTAGCTTACCGGTAATACAGATCGACAACGGATCATCATTCATTGCCGTTGAATTCAAATCAGTATTGAGGCAGAACAACCTGACGCAGAAACTCATAGGGCCCCATACACCTCAGCAGAATGGAATATTTGAGAGGGCCAACAAGACCATGAGGGAATCTCTGGTACCTGTGGTACTTACAGATTATGAACGGGCTAAACATGAGATATCAAGGATCGTGGATCATTACAACAGTGAGGAATGCCTTCTCTCACTGAACTTTCTCACACCGAAACAGTATTACAGGGGAAATCCTGAGGAACTCCTCAGGATAAGGGAATCAAAGATAGAGGGGGCAAGAGTATTAAGGAGGGAAAGAAATATGAAAGAACGGAATGGAGGTGAAAGGGCGGGAACTGTCTCTTAATTGTTTTCAACATTTGTCCGGAACTGTGAGAAACAGTACCTGATTTTAATCTCTCTATTTGGTTGTACAAATCTCTCATAAAGCAGGCAGCATCATCGGCCGGTTTAACAATTACAGATTTAGATAGCACAGGCTTGGGCGACTATCTCCCGTTTAAATGGTTTGATGCCTCAGCTATAAGGATCATAGAGAAACCAACTGCCCCTTTAAGTTTCCCTCCCCATATCTTTGCAGTGTTCCAGAATAGTACTTTTAGACCTCTTGTTGGACAGGAAAGTCTATTCGAATGCAGGACTTGTGGCAGAATTTTTCAGGATTACCCATCGGAAAATGAAACAATTTCATGCAGCTGCGGTTCGGTACTGGTCAATAAAAATGGAATTGTTACCTATAAAGAGAATAAATCCAGAGTCCCTGAGGAAGGATGACCTTCGAGATTCTTCAGGTTACGTTTTCTGTTAACCATGTTAACAGCCACCTTTGGAAGCTGTCATCCCAATGAATTCAGGGATGCTTGAACTTCCTGGATATAACCCTGTACCATCTATCCCGTTCCCTTTCGGTTCAGGGACTGCGTTTTAAGCATGGCCTGTTTTGCATGTGTTTTACGGCAGGTCGCCAACCTTATACATGTGAACTCCATTTGCAGTGGAGTCCTCATCACTGTTCATCGCCATTTCCACACCATTGTCTGAAGGACTAATGCAATTATGTGGAAAAGATCACCTGTTTTTATATCTTGGAACTATTCTATTTTTTGCCTCCAATCAGGAATTGTTAAACAGAGAATAACCAGTAGACTCCATATCCTATCTGCCTTCGTTATTATAACATAAAATATTAGATGTGTCTACCATTACTGGAATAGATGACTATATGACTTGGATCATGGTATTGAAAATTTAAATTCATGATGTTTCAACTTTTATATTCTATGTTAACCTTTGTGCCGTTTCCACAATGACTTCTCTGTTTTTCCTGATGGTGTTTGCAAAATTTTCAATGGCTTTTGAAGCTTCATCCAGTATTTTATTGTTCACGAATTCATATACAGGTGGGTCATATGTGTTAAATTTTTGTCCTGATCGGATCATGTCTCCAACCTTCCTGTATGACTCCTTCCATGTTTTGCCAGAACTGAATATTCTGTAGGCTTCGCCGGTAGCATAGATGCCGTTCTCCATTGCGGCTTTCCCTTCCTTTTCGTCTACTATAACCTGTGACAGAAATGTGTTAAAATGCCTGAAAATTTTTTCACACATTAAAAGTGCATCCATGGTTCTGTCCTTTGAAATCTGTAATTCCCTGTGATACCCAGAACTCTTGTTTCCCAAAATTGAAGCTGTTGCAGTGTGTCCTGCTAAGACAACGGCCGAATACCCCTGTATCATCTCCAGAAAATCCGGATTGCGTTTGTTTGCCATGAGAGAACTGCCTGTCGTGAAACCATCAGGCAGCTTTATGAAAGGGTGTTCCCCTGAACTGTATATTATCATATCCTGTGCAATCCTGGAAATTGATATCATTGCTTTCTCTAGTACATAAAGAACGCCAAGATCGTCCATTCCTCTTAAGAAAGATCCATAGATAGGGTTTCCCATATGCCTTTCGAAACCAAGACTTTGAACTACCGCAGTAAAATCTACCGGCGACATTGAACCAAATCCGGACCCATACCCAAATGGAGACTCTTCCATAAGTGAATTCGCCAGTTTTAGAGTTTCCTGCGACAATGCAACCATAACAGATGCAATGTAGTCATAAAATGTCCTTACGGCAACAGGCATTGCCTGTCTGTAATGTGTATGCCCGGGAATAGAACCGGATGATTCCATTCCCTTCTCGTGTGTAGTTTCGGCAATTTTAAGAGTCAGCCTGGAAACATTAAGAAGATGATCTGCCTGAAACATCCGGATATTTGTGTGACTCTGCTCGTTCCTGGACAGAAATATCCGAAGATTTTCGTATGATTTGCTGGATATCTCACCAACCATTGCCTCCACATACCCATGAACATCCTCAAATTCCGGATTTATAACCACATTTTTATGCAAAAGGCTAAGAAGTGATTTCAGTATTGATCTGCTATCTTCTTCCGGAATCAGGGACTGTTTGTAAATCTGAATATGATATGCCAGAAGTGACAGAACTTCATAATCCAGCAGTAAGGAATCCATGATCGTATCCTCGGCTGTCATTATATCTGCTATGTCATTCCCGCTGTCATTACTGGCACCGCCTTTCCATATTTTTTCTATTTTCTTAGTCATTTACGGAAATTTCCTGATTTATTTTCTTTCTTCCCCTGATTGTGGCAATTGTCTGACTTCCAAATACATAGATAAAACCTGGAGATTTGCTCTGGTCAAAGGTCTGTCCAATACCATATGTGGATTTCGAAAAATCATAGAGAGAATTGTAACTCTCCACGCCCATAGGTACGATGTTTCCCTTGTATAGCTTAAGTTTCACTTTTCCGTTAACCAGTGAATTGACACTTTTCTGGAACTGCATGATGTGTTCCATTGATGGATCGTACCACAGACCATTGTAAACCATCTCTGAAAAGGTCTGATCCATCATTTTCTTGATCTGTGATTCTCTTTTGTTCAGGACAAGTGTTTCGAGATATTTGTGTGCCATAATTATGGTTATAGCAGCTGGGCATTCATAGAATTCATGACTTTTAATTCCCACTAGCCTGTCCTCTATCATGTCTATTGCCCCTATCCCATTTTTTCCGCTGATGATATTGAGATGTGCAATAAGATCATTAAGTTCCTCTTTCCTGCCGTTAATTGCCGTGGGCAATCCATTCTGAAAATTGATTGTAACAATTTCCGGAACGGAGTTTGATCTTTCCGGAGGGGTAACCCATCTGTATGCATCATCCGGAACTGCTTCATCTGGATATTCTATGGAAGAACCTTCAACAGATCTTCCCCATATATTTTCATCCACAGAGTATTTTCCACCATAAGGCACTTCTATTCCATGTGATTTTGCATACTCTGTCTCTTCCTCACGATTCATATTCATATCCCTCACGGGAGCAATTACATCAAGGCTCTCATTGAGCGCTTTAATTGATACTTCAAATCTAACCTGATCGTTTCCCTTTCCTGTGGACCCGTGAACTATTGTATCACACCCATAATTTTCTGCCATCTGAACGGCTTCATAGGCCATTAAAGGCCTGGCCAGGCTTGTTGAAAGAGGATAGCGATCCTGGTACATTCCATCATTTAGTATGCCGGCCGATACAAACTCGTAAGCAAATTTCTTTTTTACATCTCTGGTTATTGTTTCAACTGCACCCAGATTTTTTGCCTTTTTGGCTATGGCTTCAAGATCATTTTTTTCCTGCCCTACATCCAGTGTCAGGGTCACAACATCGTAACCCATCTCCTCCTGCAGCCATTTTATCATGACAGATGTATCCAGTCCGCCGGAATATAGAAGCAGTGCCTTTTTACCCATAACCACTTATTTTTTATCTGCATATGAATATGATCGAAAATTATGTCATTTACAATATCAGAAAAGATCATTCAGATATAATAATGTTAAAATAGACATTATTTATGTTAAATTAATGCAAAATACCCAAAAAAATAAAGAAACAGTCGAAACAAGAGTGGCAAAGTTCCTATCCGAAAACCCTGATCTTTTAGTATCTCTCAGACAAGGCATAGTAAATTTGAGCAAACTTGCACAGCTCATTATCAGGGATAATAAAGATCTGAATCTTATTTCAGTGAGATACGCGCTCAACAGGTTAAGAAATGCCACTGGGTCAAATTCTGGAAAGAACCTTGCAGATTCGCTTCTGAAAAAAAAGTAGAGTGATGCTTCAGGATAAAATATGTGTGGTTACATCAAGAACTCCCCGTGATATGAAATACATATCTGCTACATACCTTGAGGACAGCATAGTTTACATCGTCGATGAGATGAACAGCAGGATTCCGGAACCATCCCAGGTTGTAAGGATCCACAGAGATGTGAGCATGATACATATCCTCTCCCCAAGGGAAATTGAGAAAACTCCTGGTTTTGTGATGAGGATAACTAATAAGCTATTTTCAATGGAAATTAACATTCTTCAGCTTATTTCATGCTCCAATGAGACAATAATAATCCTGTCTGGAAAAGATGCAACAGCTGCTTACCAGATTCTCACCTGATCGTTTTATTTGATCTGGATATTATATATTCTGTTTCATTGATGTGTTCTGCAAAACTGAGGTTTTCAATTCCCTTTCTGTATATTTTTTTTCTTAACCTTTCAACAGTATTCATAAAATCCAGAAAATATCGGTTTACATTGAAATAGACAAGTTCCTCATCAAATCTTATGGCGCATCCCGTATATTCAATTTTTTTACAAAAAGGATCAGAGGGATCAATCTCTATTGTTGACCTCTGCCTGATGAAATACCTGTGTATGAGACCTCCTCTGATTATTCTATAGGTTTCCCGGCTGTTTAACCTTGAGTAACATTTCCCAGCCATTTTAAGATATTTAGCATAATTCTTATTTGACTGCCCTGAACCGAACACTATGGCTTCTGGTTCCCCTTCCACTATTCTACCAAGACCTCCAATCATTTCAGAATAAGCAAAAAGACCAATTGCCGTAATTACCGGCAGTCCGTTCCTGATGGTTGTCGATATGTCGGTATACATACTTCTCTTTACCGTCAGATCTATAAAATCAACTATGTTCATTTCACTGGATTTATTGTGAGTACTATAACTTTATATAAAGATCTGTGGGGAATTTCGGATTAAAAAGCAACATTAACATGATCCGAAACAACAGTTTGAAACCACAAAGGTTTTTTATATACAGAACTCCATACTAAGAGGTTTTATCATGTTGAAGGATGGAATTTATGGGAACCTGATCAGCATTCTTGTTAAAAATGAGCTGGATAGAGTATCAGATAAAAAATTTATTCAGAAATCACCCGTAGATGCTGACGAAGCTACCGGGTTGCTCACCATTTATTTGAGTGAAATTATAGAGAGAAGTCTTGAAAGTGCAAAAAACCAAGGGAAAGGGATCTTAGGCCAAGTGGAAATTGTAAACAAAATACTGAGTGCAATTGGAAGCGATGAAGTATACAGACCTTATATTTATGGTGAACAGGGAAAAACTTTTGAGAAATTGCTTGCCCTTGTAAACAAAGAGAATGTTATTAATTTCACAGAAAGAGGTTATCCGGTGGAGAGACCAATATCTCCCATATCCAGGAGCTCACTCTTTACCGGATCAGTAAGAGAACCCAGCATGTATTCAGAACTGAAAAAGGAGGCTCTCTTCAACATTGAATGGGTATATAAACAACTTATTACCATTATCCCTGTAAAAGGGTTAGGAGATCCAGCTTTCCTGCAACGAGGAATATCATTGTATCCCTGTATTCATCTGACTTGAATCCGTACGAACGCTTGAATGCAGTCTTGATCTTGTTGTTTATACCTTCTGCAACGGAATTACTGAGATCAAGCATTATTGCCCTGATTATGCCTTCGGAATGTCTTTTCATGCTTTTCCCGTATCTTACAACCTCCCTTATGCCTGATCGGATAGCCCAAGCTATCCATCTCTCCAGATACTTCCCTGCCATTATCTTCGGTATGGTCCACAACCTCTGTAGTGCAATCCTCAGGTGGTATGCCTTCGCTGTCTGAAGATCGAGATACCTTATTGTTTTGAACCTTTTCTTCTCTTTCCCTGTCATGGATGAAGTGTTCTTCAGCCATGAGAATCTTGTGTTTTTCAACAATGGATTCTTTTTCTGTTCCCTCCTCCTTACTCCGTCAACAGTATCATTCATTCCCTTTATGAGATGGAAGTGATCGAAAACGATCTGTGATTTTGGAAAGTATTTCCCCACTCCAAGTATGTACCATCTGGCCATGTCCATGGATACGGTTTTCACCTTTCCCGGTTCCGGAAGCTTTTTCTTCAGCTTCCTGAACACAGTGTTCTTCTTTCCCATCTCAGTGTGTATGACCCTTCTCTCCCTATGGTCATAGAATATGGTCTCGTACTTATGTCCCTTCATTATTGCAATCTCATCCACTCCAATATTCTCAATGCCGGAGAGATTCATGTTCTCCCTGGCTTTGTCAACGTAATGTTTCAGTATCCTCCATACTGAATCCTGGCCTGTATGAAGAAATAGTGAAACTGATGATACTGGCATCTCCCTGCAGAAATCAAGTGCATGGTACTCAAACAGTTTTGTGAATCCTGAATCTTTCCCTGTCCATGGAACATTTACGGTCTTTATTCCATGTTCCCTGCAGTTTGTTCTCGGTATCCTTGCATGTATGTACGCCTCATACTGTAAGAAATCCAGGTGTCTCCATTGGCGTTCCATTGAATCATAATCTATGCATGGTTTTCCGCATACTGGACATGGAAGCAATTCTGAAGTCCTTCCCATATATATGTCAAGCCTTTTCCCGGATGGATCGAACTTAACTTCTTTTACATACTATGGTTTCTCCAGATTCAGTGCCATGGTGAATAATTCATTATCTGGCATGATAATAGGATGAATTTCCTATTTATATACCCAATAGATGTTCATTAGATCCAAAAAATAAGAGAAATAGAGATAAAAAGCCTTAAAAAATTAGTTAATTAATAAGTTTTTGAGGCGACGGAAGTCTCTAACTGGGCCTCAAGAACGATAATATTTAGAACAAACTGTTCTGTAATCGTGTTTGTTACTAAAGCTTTGTCACCAAGGATAGTACCGTTAGAAAGTGTTACATAGAAATGACCTTGTTGACCTGCCAAGTTCAGATAGTGTTCAGCCAGAGTAACGTTGAACTGGTATAGCGGAAGGTTACTTGGGTTGTAATAACCTTTAAAATTGGGAGTTATGGG
>Ga0080006_1153281_pt1 | contig 11925 bp, 16 predicted proteins | sample RS3BMetagenome_FD_69209 | JGI IMG/M metagenome (GOLD analysis project Ga0080006, IMG submission 69209) | Ferric oxide microbial mat and aquatic microbial communities from Rainbow Spring, Yellowstone National Park, USA - RS3B (SPADES... ...
ACACCCATTCTTTCGTCGCGATGACCCACGTCCAGAAATTCCTGCCGTTGAACCTGTGGGTCGTCTCGTCTTTGTACCTCGAAGGCGCAGACTTCACTTTTTCCAGAAGGTCGTCATAGTATTCGCCGAGATAGTCCTTCAGGCGTTTCATCGCATTTGTTATGCTGCCTTCGGAAACATCCATTCCGAACAGGTGCAGGAGAGCCTTTATGTCTCCGACCGACATCTTTGCGGCGATTGACAGATAGGAAATGAAGACCGTTGTGGTTATGTCAAACTCGGTTTTTGGAAGGGCATTTGGAACCGGTGGCGAGAATACTTTCCCGCATTCTTCGCACTGATAGATATCAGATTCGTGTTCAACGTTTTCTGCCTTCGGAAGTTGCATCTCAATTACGATGCGTTTTCTTGTGGAGGTGCCTCTTCTTCTTCCATGCCCTCCGCAATCAGGGCATATTGGATTATCCAATGAATGATGTTCTTTTCTGTCTACATGTTCCTGCCTTGCATTCCTTGGGTTGTCCTTTGGTGGGTCATTATCGTCATCGCCTTCAGAGTACCTGTTTACAGTGTCTTCCAACTTCTTCAAGTAAGGAGGAATCGAACCAGAGGGGGTGTTTTCATTATTGTACTTGCGAAGTTCATTTTCAAGTTTTGTTATTCTTTTGCTCTGCGCCTCTATTATCCTCTTTAGTTCCTTGTTTTCCTTTTGTAGAGATTCTACAATCTCTACCAACTGGTCGTATGTAGGTTTCATTCTGGTCGCAGATGAGATTCCACGTTGGTATTCAAGGATTTTATTGAAAAATGTGGGTAGTGGCAGTTTAACCCAAAAACGAGCTCCGACGGTAACATTTTTAAGCTGTTACAAAGTAGAAGAAATGCTTTTATATAAGTCCAGCATAACCCTCAACAAGGTGGATGACATGGAGGATGGCGTGGAAAGAATGATACAGCGGTTGTTAATTCCTCGTGATGACGGTCCCCCCAAAGGCTATTTTAGAGGATTCGGAGCGGGAGGTAATGGAGGATTTAGTGATGAGGCTTTTGATAAGCTTAGTAAAATATTTAACTTTGATTACATGGGTGCTGCAGAATACGAGTGGGGTGCAGTTCCAGAAGCTATGCGTGCTATAGAAGAGTATGCTTATAAGAATAACTTGACTAAAAACACGCTAGAAGTAAAGGAGGGAAAGATCTTCTACATCTGTCAGAAAGGATTTGAGGGAGAGGTGGAGGGCATCTTGAAAAGAATACTTCAAACAGAAGCGGTAGAGGAGCTCGGGGGCTCTATTTCAAATCCCATTCACGTACTAGGAGGTTATGCCGGGCTCAAAAAGGCTCTTGAAAATACGCATAGGAAAAAAGGAGATCTGGCTGGCTGGATTGACCTTAAAGGTAAGTTCATGTTTTTTGTTGATAGGCCCATGTTCGAAAAAACAGCAGAACTCTTCTCAAAATTAGCGGAAAAGCACACGGAAGAGACCAAAACAGAGGCATTTAAGCAAGGCTTGAGAAGCGAGAGTTCACCTTCGCAGCACACAAAGAGACGGACCGTAAAAGCAAGAGATTAATATCTCTAACCTAATGCCGGGTAAGCCCAACGAGAAGATGGACCACGCTGAGAAAAAGATACAGGAATGCTGTGTCGAATGAATCCTAGTCCTTGACGACGTAACCTATTTTATTGGCGCCCGACAATTCGTATCATGAGGTGACACTCATGGCCAGGCGACCAAATAAGTTTGGGAAAAGAGAATATAAAGATGATAGGGATTGGGTAAGGTACAACGAGGAACTCGTTGTGAGAGGAACGTTCTACCTTGACTTCAGTTTCGCAGATAACTGGGAAACGGAACTGAAGAAGATGAACGATGGAAAACGTGGCGGTCAGTACAAGTATCCGGATTCATTCATGCAATACCTGTCCGTTTGGCATCAGTGGATGGATTATCGGGGCCTTGAAGGGGTTGCACGGACTTTGGAGAGGCAGGGGATCATTCCTAGATCTGCAGATTATACAACCGCATGGAATAGGATACACAATTTCGTGCCTGAAATCAAACTGCCGTCGTACAGAGAGCTGAATCTTGCAACCGACGGTACTGGCGCAAGAGCTAGAAATAGCGGCAGGTACCTCGAATTGAAATATGGACGCAAAGGCAGGGACAAATATGTTGTGGTGATCATAACTGTCGACGTAAAACATAAGAAACTGCTGAAGATAGAAGCGCATGTGGAAGGTCAAGGCCCATCAGAACCCGAGGTTGCAATAAAGCACGGAAAGGAACTGATTGAGAAAGGATACAAAATAAACAAGTTCAATGGCGACGGTAAATATGATACGAACGACAGCTTCGAGTTTTGGCATAAACATAAAACGCGATGTGCGATACCGCCTCGTTCAAATGCAACAATATGGAATACAAGATGCAACTGGAGAAAACACGAGATTCGTCAGTTCAGAAAATGGGGGTACAAAAGGTGGAGAAAGATGAGGGAATACGGAGACAGACTTGCAGTAGAGGGAGAGAGCTCAGGAGTGAAAAGGGAATTCGGGGAAAACCTGCGTTCAAGGAATGATGATTCGCTTTGCGCAGAGGCGATTCAGAAGTTCTGGGCGTATGATATGCTGAAAAGTTACGGTGCAATGCAAATGTAGAAGTAAATTCTGTTATTATTTAAGGGGGAGCCATACACGGTATTATTCATTCAACAGAGCAATCCTTTTTTCAAAGTCAAAACCAATCCCTGCGCGTGGCTGCTTTCTCACCATCGCCTACCTGATAAAATACGCGATGCGCTGCTTTCTGATTTGACGATGTGCTTGAAGGCAAAGTCAGGAGCCTACAAATCGAAAAAGAGCAAGTTATATATATGCATATGCATATCATATAATCATGGCGAGAACGATAGCGGTCTCAGAGGAGGTGTACGCGCTCCTGAAGAAGAACAAGCTTCCGAATGAAAGCTTTTCCAAGGTAATCAAAAGGAGCATAAAGCCTCGAGTGAGGCTGCTTGACATAGCTGGCAGCAAGATACTGACAAGGGAGGACTGGAAGGAGGCAGAGAAGCAGCTGAGGAAGTCTGAAAGAAACGCTCTTAAGAAGATGCTGGGCGATTAGTTGATACTTGCCGATACCTCTTTTCTCATAGATCTGGTGGATGGGGATAGGGGAGCGATTGATCGCTCAAAAGAGCTGGAAGACGAACCCCTCTATCTTTCTTCGATTTCTGTCCATGAGTATTTGTTTGGTGTCTACTACCGATTCTCTGAAAACAGGAGCCTGCTACAAAGGAAACTGGCAATGGCTGAGAACGCTTTCAACGCGTTTAAGACACTTCCCATGTCCAAAAGCATTGCCAGAATGAGCGCAATGATTCAGGCATCGCTTGTAAGAGAGGGAAGGCAGGTAGATATTAACGACGTGTACATAGGCGCTACTGCAGTATACTATGGCGCATATCTGTTGACAAGAGATAAGGAGCACTTTGCAAGAATAAAGAACCTGAAGGTCATGACCTACTGAGAGTCTGTGGCTACGATTCAAGTCCCTGCAGGTGCAATGGAAGAGATATCATGCACAAGCCCTCATGGATGAACAGGGAGGTATTGCTCATCTCCCTCTCAGCATTCTTTGCAGACCTGGGCTACCAGGCTGTGCAGGCAATATTCCCCATCTACCTTGTGATCACTCTCTCGTCAAACGCGCTCTATTTCGGGCTCGCGAATGCGATAGCGTTTGGCGGAGGCGCGCTGCTCGCATACGTTGCTGGCCTGCTCGCTGGCAGGTACAGCAGGAAGTGGCTTGCGGTGCTTGGCAGCGCGTTCATGCTCCTGCTGCCGCTCATCGGGCTGACGGCAAATTCCCTGATCGCGATACTTCTCTTTGCCTGCGGCTGGTGGGCCAGGAACTTCAGGATACCGCCCCGGAGGGCTATGCTGACCGACTCTAGCAGGAAGGAGAATCTCGGCAGTGTGTTCGGTTTTCTGCACGCGCTCGACATAGGGGGCGGCATGCTTTCTGTTGCGGTATTGCTGGTGCTCCTGCACGCTGGCTTCGGCCAGGGCAGCCTGCTTCTCCTTACAGCAGTGCCCATAGTTGTCTCGACTTTCCTGCTGCTCATCATAAGGGACGCAAGGAGGAAGGCGCGCGATGGAGGGAAAGCGGCCAGGAAGAGCCCCGAATTCATGGTAAAGAAGGGCACATTCAACGGGATCATGGTGGCGACAGCGCTCTACGGCTTCAGCTACTACAGCCTTGGATTCCCGATACTGACCATTGCCTCAGGCTCTAACGCGCTTCTGGGAATAGGCTCTTACGGCGTGTACCTCGGCGTCTCTGCACTGGCAGGTTATTACATCGGCTCGAGGAAAGGGATCAGCAAGGTAAAGGTGCTGGGCTACCTTGGCTACGTGCTATCAGGGATTGGCACAGCGTTGCTTGCGCTCGGATATGCGCTGGGCAGCAGCGTCTACATCCTTTATCTAGGCGTGACGCTTATGGGTTTCGGGCTCGGAGTGGTGGAAACCATGGAGCCCACGATGGTGTCGCTTGTGAGGAGCGCTGTAAAGCTCGACACCGGAATGGGCATACTGCAGGGCTCGCGCAGCTTCGGGCTGTTTTTCGCCAACCTGATAATGGGAGTGCTTTACGTCATGAACCCGTCGCTCTCGTACATTTACGCGGCAGTTGTGTCAATCGCGGCAGGTGCGATTGTGCTGCGCGCTGGCAGAGACTTTAAGGGATAGCGCGCTTCGCCACGCTCCTCTTTGCTCCGTTGCCTAAACATTTTTCGGCACGTAAACTCTTCCGCTGCCGTTCACAAAGACGGTGTAGGTGGAGCCTACGAAACCCTGCCCTGCTGTATTGTTGAGCCAGACCATTACCGTATACTCTCCGGGTCCGTTCTTGTCTATCACATCGCGCATGCTGAACGCTATGTTGAACGAGCTTCCGCTCACCTCATACTTCTCAGCAGTTATCGTCTCTATACCTGCGTAGTAGTAGAGTGGGTTGCTCACAACGCCCGCGACGTTTTCGCCGTAGCCGTAGGATGATGTGTTTGCGAGCTGCGCCTTGGACATTGGGGCAATTGGGGGGTCGAAGCTTATCAGCACAGAGCCAAAGGTGAAGCCTTTCTGCAGTGTGCCCTGCAGGTACATCACTTCTGTTGAATTGTCTATTCCGTAGTTGCTCCATGAGATGTAGTTGTTGATGAAATCTTCGGTGAAATAAACGGAGCTGGAATTGTATGCTATGCCTATGCTGACTTGGTTGTGGTTCGGATCTAGAATGTTATCTCTGTGGCCGTTGTTGCAGCACGCGGAGTCGTTGTACATCATGTCGTACTCCATCTGCTGGAGCGCCTTCTTCACATCTATGTTTCCGCTACATCCAAGTATGCCGCATGACTCGCTCTCCCTGAAAGCTATGTTCTCGCTCACCGCACCTGTGCCCCCTAGCAGCGTGTAGCGCATGTAGGGCTTCATGCCGTAAATGTCCCAGTGGCTGAAGTAGCCGTTCTCCAGCATGCTCACAGAATGCTGCTGCCCCGAAGGCTCGCTAGAGAGGGTCACGTTTCCCAATCCATACTTATGCCTGTCAGCATTTATCAGGCTGAGCGCATAGGCGTCGAGCTCGGCGCTGGTCTGCGAGCTGTTGAAGTTCTGCGCAGTGGTTGTTATCAGGGTGCCGTTCTGGGAGACTGCGGCGATAGTGGATGTGACGTTGAGGAAGGATGAGAGCGGGTTGTTCAGGTTATGCGAGAATGAGACGAAGAGCAGGCCGGAAAGAAGAAGCAGCGTGGCTATGGTTATTATGTTTGTCACGAGCGATGTGGCTCCGCCCATCAGATCTTTTTAACGATTGGCGTGAAAGGAATATGAAATGTGCGCTGCGCTAAGGCATTCTTGGCTGTGGTGTGCCGTAGCCCCTCTTCTGTTTTAGGTGGCATTCGACTAAGCGGCGTCTGCCTTGCACGCTCACTGCATGCGCATCGGCCGTTTCAAGCACACATGCACGCTCGTCTAGTCATCGCTTCTGTGCACCAGTGCTGGCGTTTCTTTTCCGAATCTGGCCTTGAGCCAGTGCACGCTCTGCGTGGAGGGAGCTTCCTCGGTTCTTAGACCGTAAGCCACCCGCACACCACACTACTCTTTTTATTGCTGATGGTTTATAATGCTATGCGGAGGTTGGATGGCAATAACAATATTTGGAACTGCGCTTTCTGGCATATGGCTAATTATCGCTGCGGCAATAGCGATTTTAGTGATTTGGAAGGTGGGCAAGCTCATCTTCAAGATAATCTTCGGGATTATCACGAACACGATACTGGGCTTTGTCACCCTTTTCCTCGCTAACAGCGTCTTCGGGCTTTCGATACCCTTCAGCGTTCCTGTCATAATATCCACTGCGCTGTTCGGCATTGGAGGGGTCGGCACTGTGATAGTGCTGCAGTTCTTCGGGATACCTATTTGAGCCAAACTGCACGCGGCCAAAGCGAGTATGCTTCCTCCAATCTGGACTAACGCGCAAGCTCAATGTCTGACTTCTGCACAGTCTTCCTCTTTGCGTGCCTGGCCAGCTTCACTGCCTTCTTTGCTATTGAGTAGGCGTAGGCGTTGAGCGTCTCGGCGAGCTCCAATGCTGCGCTCTCGCTTATCCTGTCGCCACCTACGCTCTTCAGTATCTTCTTGGCTGTCAGCTTAGAAATCGACATGCACAATTATTAAAATAAGAAAGCTTAAAACAATATTTGAATTAGATTGAATGCAGATCAGGGAACTTGAGGAGAAGGACTTTGAGGGGCTCTGCGCGCTAATCCTGCAGGTATACGACGAGATGCCCTACGCTACGACTTTCGAGAAGAGGCCTGACCGAGACATGCTCTCGGAGCTGATGCGCAGGAAGCTGGAGGGGATGCGCAATAAGACAGTTGTTGATTTTGTGGCAGTTGAGGGCAATAGAGTTATTGCTGACTGCGAGATAGCAAAATCCACAGAAACCGGAGGAGTTATTGGGATAATAGTCGCCAAAGACAAGCGGCGCAGGGGGCTGGGCAGGCGGCTGGTAGAGAAATGCCTGGAAAAGGCAAAGCTTCAGAAGATGCTGGAGGTTTATGCTGAGATAGACGAGAGGAACGAGGGCGCAGAAAGCTTCTTCGCCAAATGCGGATTCGAGGAGCAGGAGGGGGAGGATAAGCTGGTAATGGTCAGGGCGCTCGACCGGCTACGCTGAAGAGTTGTAGGTGCTGAGCAGCGTGCCATTAACGTCGGCAAGCACGGCGTGCACCGAATAGTTTGCGTTAGGGGAGCTGTAGACAAGAGACCACGACCCTCCGCTGGTGGCGTTGCTCTGGTATTTGGCGGAGGCTGCGATGCTGCTGTATCCGAACCTCGAGATGTAGTCAATCACGCTCACTACATGCTTGGAGGCCCAGGCTATTGCCACCGGCGCTGAACCAAGCTTGAACGCGGCGTTCGGGGAGAAGACGTATATCTTGCAGTTTGAGGTGTAGGTGTTCTGAGGCGTGGAGACAAACCTGAACTGCGGATAGTCATATGTATTTATGAAGTACGACGGGCAAGGCGATGTTGCGTTCTCGGTTACCGAAGCTACAATGTGCCAGCTGCCCGCATATGGTGAGGGCGCAACGCTCGTGATGTTCACTACAGCGTTTGGATATGCGGCCTGAAGGTCAGATGTGATCAGCGCGGCAGCCTGCTGCCCTGTTATCTGGCCTGGCGCTGAGGCGAAATAGTTGTATGCGTAGTAGGCCGCGAGAACCACAACTATCACTATCACTGCAAGAGTCAGTACGCTTGCAAGCAGCTGCATAATTAAAGCTTCAACCAGAATATATTAAATGTTTGCTTGCTGGCTATTGATCCTATCGGACAGTGCGATGCTCCTGCCAACAACCTTCCCGATTCCTATCCTCTTGAGCATCTCCTTAATTTCCTCTGGGCGGGTGGCGGTTTTTGGGTTCCTTGAGTTTATTGAGCAGACATCCTTGTACGGCTTGATCGACTCTTCAAATGTCCCAATCCTTTTTGCTGCTGCTACTATCTCTTCCTTGTCAAATCCGATGAGGGGGCGGATTATCGGCAGCCTGATGCCGCACTGCTCCGCCGCAATGTTGCTTGAAGTCTGCGATGCGACCTGGCCGAGGCTTTCTCCGGTCACAATCAGCCCTGCGCCCTCCTTTTTTGCCACACTTTCGGCAAGCCTGAGCATGAACGCCTTGAGCAGTATCAGCTCGTATCTCCCGAACCCGGTTGAGCTTGCCTGGAAGACATAGGAGGGGACGAAGTAGGAGCTGCTGCGTGGGCAGAATTCAGAAAGAATCTCTATGATTTTCGCCACCTTGCTCTTTTCCGCGTCTGCGTTGTCGCGAAACGCGTGTACATGCAGATAGACCGGCTCCAGCCCCCTTTTCATCGCGTACCATGCTGCCACAGGAGAGTCAATCCCTCCAGAGAGCAGCACCACTGCCTTCCCCGAGCTCCCGACCGGAAGCCCTCCTGCACCCTTTTCCCTGCTCATGGTAAGGAACGCCGCGTCTCTTGTTATGCTTATGTCTAGCTTCCTCTCGTATCCCTTTGTCTTGGGCTCAATGCCGAGCCCGGCTGCAGTTTTCCTTAGCACGTTGGCAACATCCAAGGATGTGAATGGCAGCTGCTTGAACGATCTGTGCGAGTCTATCCTGATGCTCTTCGGAGCTGGCTTTTCCGAAAGCAGCTCAATTGCTGCTGCATTGATTTCGGCAAGCTCGGGCCTGGCAACCCTGGCAATCTCAAGGGCACTTATGCCGAAAACTTTCCGCAGCTTTGCAGCCAGCCGTATAGCGTCGGACTTTTTGCCAGGCCTAAGTATGAGCCTGTCAAAATGCCTCTCGAGCTTGAACTCCTCACCGACAAGCTGCCTGCCTATATTCTTCTCAAGGAGGCGTATGTAGTCGCTCCTGTTGCGTCCCTTCAGCCATAGCTCACCGAAGTGAACTACGATAAGCTCTTCGCCCTGCTTGAAATCCATAAACAGAACTGTCTACTTCTTTGCTGCCCTGGACAGCTCCTTTATCTCCTTGGGCCTTTGCCTTTTATGCTGGACCACATCGAAGTTGTAGCATCTGTCGGAGCAGTAGTACTTTATGGCTCCTATCTTTCTCACGTACATAACGCCTGTTCCCTTCTCTATCTCTCTTGTGCAGTAGGAGCATTTCATAGAGCCACCACTACTTGACGTTTATTGGCTTGTCCTCCCTGCTCGTGTCCCCGAGCCTTATTATGTCGCCAATCTTGACCCTGCCGCTTATGTTGCGCCTTATCACGCGGCCCTTGTCTTTGCCCTCCATTATCTTGCACATTACCTGCATTATGGAGCCGAACATTCCTGTCCTGCTTGGTTGTATATCAACTATCTCTGCAAGATAGCCATCGTACTGCTTTGACTGCTGCTCTTCCACCATGCCAACATCCGTTCATCATTGCGCCGCTGCAGGCTCCTGCTTAGGGGCTTGCGGCTGCAGCGCTGCTTCTGGCTTTGCTGCGGCAGGCTGAGCTGCCTTCTTTCGCGCTGCCTTCTCCTTCTTGGGCGCTTCAACCGCCTTGGCTTCGGCCTTCGGGGCCTCCTGCACAGCAGCGCCTCCCATCTTGCCCGAAGCCCAGTTCGCAACCTCCTTGAGCTGCGATTGGCCCTCCCCCGCCTTCTCGATTGCCGCGGCTGCGCACGGCACCCCAAGTCCCGCTGCCCTGCCAAGATCAAGCTTTGCAGGCACGAACACGAAAGGTATGCGCTTCTGCTCGCAGAGCGTGGGCAGGTGCATCACCACTTCCTCAGGCTCAACGTCGCCTGCTATTACAACCAGGGATGCTATCCCCCGCTCAACAGACTTGGTGACCTCGTTGACGCCCTTCCTGACAGAACCGCTCTGCTTCGCTAGGCGAAGCGCCTCGAGCGTTTTGTCTGCTATGTCCTTTGGTACCTCGAATTTCACGTATCCTTTTGCCATATAGACACCTCGTTTCATCGGTGCAGTAGAATCAGCACCTGCAGCGGGCCAGCTCTGCCCGCCCAAACACTAGATATACGCTGAAAGGCTTTTTAACCCTATTTATTGCGGGGCTCCTGATGCTGTGGAATTATTTGGCCCACATAGTGTCGGATTCCTAAAAATTCGTTGGTTTGATTTTGTTTTGATATGATTTTAGTGCAGTTAAAAAGTGCTGACCAAAGAAGCAAAAATTACAGAACAATGTAGCATATTAATACCCACTAGAATTGGAAAGGTATAAATATCTTTATCCCTAAATATCTAAATATGGAAACAAAGGTCTATGTTGATGATAAAATAGCCGCGAAGTGGAAGGAGCTCGCGATGAAGCGCTTCGGCTACGGCAGGGGCTCGATAAGCAAGGCTGCTGAGGAGGCACTTGCAATATGGATAGAGAACGAGGAGAAAATAGCCGCTGCGCTTGAAAAGCTCAAGGGGCTGGCTGAGAAGGAGAAGAGCATAGTGGCATTGCTTCTGTTTGGAAGCTATGCCAGGAAAGAGCCCTATCATGATCTAGACATAGCGGTTATCGCTGCTGAAAAATCAGACTGGCTTAAAATTCTTTCAACGCTAGAAGGCGCTGTGCCTGAATATCTGAGATTTGACTTTTCATTGTTCAACGAGATGCCGGCTAGCATGAAAAGCAGGGTGCTCAGCGAATGCACCGTGCTTTATTCTAAAAAGAACTTTGACCTGATGGAATTGAGCTATAAGCTCATTGAGGAATGGTCTGATATAAAGCCAATGCTTGACGCTGCGATGGTTTAATGGACAGGGAGCGGATCTTAAAGAGGCTCGGCGACATAGAGCGCTACTCCAGCGTGCTCGGAAGCATAGTGCCGGGCAGCTACGAAGCATATGAAAAGTCTGCAATAACAACAAAGGCCGCTGTTGAGCGGTACCTGCAGCTCATAAGCGACCTTGAGCTTGAGGTCCTTGCGCTTGCATACAAAGGCTTGGATCTAGGCATAGCCGGCAGCGAAGAATCCCTTCTGGGCAAGTTTGAAAAGATTCTGAGCAAAAAAGCAATCGAAGGATTCAAGGAGAGAAGGGCGCTAAGAAACATACTTGTTCATGCATATTTCGACATGCATTACGACAAGGGGGCTTTTGAGCAGGCTAGCAAGCGTGAAGATGTTGAAAAGCTCATTAAGGAAATAAGAAAGATAATAAATAAGCAAGCCTAGCCACACGCTAGGAACCTACAAATTAATAATTGCTCTGTTGAATGAGTAATACCGCGTGTGGCTCCCCTCAAATAATAACAGAATTTACTTCTGCATTCGCTTTGCACCGCAACTTTTCAGCATATCATACGCCAAAACCTCTGAATCGCCTCTGCGCAGAGCGAATCATCATTCCTTGAACGCAGGTTTTCCCCGAATTCCCTTTTCACTCCTGAGCTCTCTCCCTCTGCTGCAAGTCTGTCTCCGTATTCCTTCAGCTTTATACTTTCTTTTCCCAAACTTATTTGGTCGCCTTATGATACGAATTGCCAGGCGCCAATAAGTAGGTTACGTCGTCAAGGACTAGGATTCATTCGGCACAGCATTTATTACAATATTTTTCTGATTTCTGAAGCATATTCTTTTCTTAGCTTTGAAAATCCGTTTTGGTTTAGATTCAGGTATTTTATAAGCGAAGGATCAAAATTTTCTATAGTGCTCAGGAGTGCCCTGCTATAGTTCATTAAATCATATTTTATTGTTAACTCCTTGAAAAAGCCAAGATCGCAATTGGCAAAGAATAGCATGCCTGCAACGTCTATTGCATCTTTGCTTCCTTTTATGCTCTCCTTCCTGTCAATTAATGCGCCCAACTTCAGTAATAGAAGAACTTCCGGCCTTGGCACTGTAAAACCCTCTTTGG
>Ga0080006_1128321_pt1 | contig 11924 bp, 4 predicted proteins | sample RS3BMetagenome_FD_69209 | JGI IMG/M metagenome (GOLD analysis project Ga0080006, IMG submission 69209) | Ferric oxide microbial mat and aquatic microbial communities from Rainbow Spring, Yellowstone National Park, USA - RS3B (SPADES... ...
CGATCCGCCGCCACCTGCTTCGCCTTTTCATATCCCGCATCCGCATGGCGCACCACGCCCATCGCGGGATCGTTCGTCAGACAAAGCCGCAGCCGCTGCTCCGCCTCATCGCTCCCATCCGCCACCGCCACCAGGCCGGCGTGCTGGCTATATCCCATCCCCACACCTCCGCCGTGATGAAAGCTCATCCATCCCGCACCGCTCGCAATCCCCGTCGCGAAGTTCAGCAGCGCCCAATCCGAGACCGCATCCGACCCATCCAGCATCGCCTCAGTCTCCCGGTAAGGACTCGCCACCGAACCCGCATCCAGATGATCTCGCCCGATCACCACTGGAGCCTTCAACCGTCCATCCCGCACCATCTGATTGAACAGCAACCCCGCCTTATCGCGCTCGCGATATCCCAGCCAGCAGATCCGTGCCGGCAACCCCTGAAACGCCACATGCTCGCCCGCCCACGGAAGCCATCGGTTCAACCGCGCATCATCCGGAAACAACTTCAGCAGAGCAGCATCGGTCGCAGCAATATCCGCCGGATCGCCCGACAGCGCCACCCACCGAAACGGCCCGCGCCCTTCGCAGAACGAGTCCCGAATAAACGCCGGCACAAACCCCGGATAGTCGAACGCGTTCGCCACGCCGGCAATCTTCGCCTGCGCCCGCAGATTGTTACCGTAATCGAAACAAATAGCTCCGCGCCGCTGCAACTCCAGAATCGCCTCCACATGCCCCCCGATATCCGCGCGCACCCGCTCCAGATACCGTTCAGGATTTTTTGTACGCTCCCCCTTCAAATCCTCATCCGATTTCGCCACCGGGAAATAGCCATACAGTGGATCGTGTGCGCTCGTCTGATCTGTAACGATATCCGGCACAAATCCACTTCGCACAACGCGCGGCAGCACCTCGGCCGCATTCCCCAGCAGCCCGATGGACACGGCCCTCCCATCCTTCGCCGCCGCCTTCGCACGCGTTATCGCATCATCGAGCGAACTCGCCACCTCATCCAGATACCGCGTAGCGATTCGCCGCTGAATCCGGCTCTCGTCCGCCTCCACGCAGATGCTCACGCCACCCGCCAGCTTCACCGCCAGAGGCTGCGCGCCGCCCATGCCGCCCAGCCCGGCCGTCAACGTAATCGTCCCCTTCAGCGAGCCGTCGAAGTACTTCTGCGCCGCCCCCAGAAACGTCTCATACGTACCCTGCAAGATGCCTTGCGTGCCAATATAAATCCAGGACCCCGCCGTCATCTGGCCATACATCATCAGCCCCGCGCGATCCAGCTTGTCGAACTCCTCCCAGTTCGCCCAGTGCGGCACCAGGTTCGAATTCGCAATCAACACCCGCGGCGCCATCGGATGCGTCTCCACCACCGCGACCGCCTTGCCCGACTGCACCAGCATCGTCTCGTGATTCTGCAAACGGTCCAGCGTACGAATCAGCGTATGGTACGCCTCCCAGTTGCGCGCCGCCTTGCCCCGGCCCCCATACACAATCAACTCCTCCGGCTTCTCCGCGACCTCCGGATCGAGATTATTCATCAGCATCCGCTTGGCCGCCTCCTGAATCCATCCCGGAGCCGTGCGTGTGTTACCGCGTGGTGCGCGAATCGGTCGATAGTCGCTCATGCAGACAGTGCCTCCGCGGCATTTCGAGTAACATTGCCGTTTAGAATAGCCTCCCACGAAACACCTGCAAGAAATCCATCGGCGTCCGCCATCAACCCCGACAGAACGCAGTCGTTCTCCCAACCCGGGCAGTAGCCGCGAAACGCATCCCGCGCCGCATCCAGAATAGGCGACACCGTGTGATCTCCCCGGATATCCAACGCGCGCGTCGCCGTCAGCCACTCGATCGCCACCACCATCCTGCAGTGCGCCACCGTCTGCATCAGCTTCAAAGCGGCCGTCATTCCCATACTCACAAAGTCTTCCTGGTTGCCGCTCGTCGGTATCGAACACGCCGAAGCCGGCGTCGCCAGCACCCGCATCTCCGCCACCAGCGCCGCCGACGTCACCTGCGCCATCATCAACCCCGACTCGATGCCCGGCTTCGACGCTAGAAACGCCGGCAGTCCCTCGTTCAAACTCGGATTCATCATCCGCTCCGTGCGCCGCTCCGAGATGCCCGCCAACTGACACATCGCTATCGCAAGCTGATCGAGCGCCAGCGCCAGCGGCGCGCCATGAAAGTTGCCGCCCGAAATAAAGTCATCGCCGAACAGCAGCGGATTGTCCGTCGCGCCGTTCAACTCGATCTCGAACACCCGCTCCGCACACCGCAGCGCATCCCACACCGCGCCATGCACCTGCGGAACGCAGCGCAAACAGTACGCATCCTGCACACTTGTGCTCGACCGGTGACGCGTCGACCCGCGCAACAACTCCCGCAGCGACGCCGCGCTGTGAACCTGGCCCGGATGAGGCCGCGCCGCATGAAGCCGCTCGTCATACGCAGCCGCCGTCCCGCGCAGCGCCTGCAGCGTCAACGCCGCGGCAAGCTGCGCCGACTCGAACAGTGAATCCATATCGTGCAACTGCAGGCATCCAATCGCCAGCATCGCCTGCGTCCCGTTCAGCAGCGAGATACCCTCCTTCGCCTGCAACGTAAGCGACTCCAGCCCCGCGCGTTGCAAACACTCCGCCGCCGCCAGCCGTTCGCCGCGATAGAACGCCTCGCCCTCGCCGATCAGCGCCAGCGCCATGTGCGCCAGCGGAGCAAGATCGCCGCTCGCTCCCACGCTCCCGCGCATCGGTACCACCGGAGTAATGCCATGGTTCAACAGATCGCAAAGCCGCTCCGCAACCACAGGCCGCATCCCCGAAAGTCCCATCGCCAGAATATTTGCTCGAATCAGCATCATCGCGCGAACCACATCCGTGGGAAGCGGATCGCCCACGCCACAGCAATGCGACCGCACCAGGTTCAACTGCATCTGGTGAATCTCTCCCGCCTCCAGCCGCACAGTCGCCAGCAGCCCCACGCCCGTATTCAGCGCATAGACCGCATCGCTGCCTCGCAGCGCCTCTTCCACCTTGCTCCGCGAAGCCGTCATGCGGGCAAGCGCATCCCCGTCAATCGAAACCACGTCGCCGCCGCGCGCGATCCGAACTACTTCAGCCATCGTCAGCGCCGTTCCTTGTATTTTGACCATAACGCTCAGGATAGAGCAGCACGCCTCCCGCCGGCCATGCAAATTCGCGGTAATATATCCACTCATGCCCGCAATTCGGCGGACGCAGACAGAGCCAGCAGAGGAATCGAGTGAAATTCATCTTCTGTTCCGTGGATCATCGTCTGGGCAAAATTCCGAAAATAGTGCATCCTATTCTCTACTCGGACAAGTTACTCAGCGCAAGGACACTCCAACTCCATGGCAGCGTCTCATGATCTGGATTCGATCGACCGCAACATCGTAGGCGCGCTGGCCGCCGACGCCAGGCTCTCCTACGCCGAACTCGGTCGCAAAGTCGGCCTCTCCCCATCCGCGGTAGCCGAGCGCATCCATCGTCTCGAAGCGGAAAAAGTCATCCTCGGCTACCGTGCGCTGCTCGATGAAAAAGCCTTCGGCTACTCCGTCATCGCCTTCATCCGTCTCACCTGCGACAACGCCCACTACCGCCCCTTCCTCAAATTCCTTCCCACCCTCGACGCCGTCCAGGAGTGCCATCACATCACCGGCGGCGATGCCTTCCTCATCAAAGTCACCCTCGAATCCGTCGACCGGTTGGAGGCCCTCATCGAGCGCCTCCTGCCCTACGGAATGCCCACCACCAGCATGGTCCTCTCAACCCCCATCTACCTCCAGCAGGAAGCATGGCTGCTCAAACGAGCAGGTCTCACCTCCCGTACCAAGCAGAAGTAACAAAGGTGCCCGCCGTCTCGCTCGTTCTTTTTTGTTGTCATCCCCGAGAAGGGGATCTGCTGTTTTCCTGCTGGGTCAATTCACCGGGTGCCCCATCCTTCGCGGTACTTTGCGAAGGGTGGGATTCAATTCCTCTACCGCGAGAGCCTTTCATGTCCGCGAAACACCAGTCCGAAGTCGCCCTTCACCCGCAGCCGCACCTTCGACCCGAGCACCGCGCACCACAGAAAGGCCCCATGAGACCGTCCCGCCAATCCTCTTCCCTACTGCCGGCCCTCCTCCTCGTCCTGACCACCTGCATCGCCGCCGCCCAGACAGGCCTCAATGACAACTACGCCCGCGACCCCAGACAGCCCATCGACAAGGCCTACTCCGACGCCATGAAGAAGTACACCACCGGCCCTAACTTCACTTCGCCGCTGGTCGACTACCTTCCCGCCTCCGCCACCGTACCTACCCCGGCAAAAGTTCTCGGCGACGTCTCCGGCGCGCCCAACATGCTCCCGTACGCCGAAGATGTCTACGCCTACTTCCGTCTCCTGGAAAAATCCTCCCCGCGCGTCAAGGTCATCACCATCGGCCACACTGAAGAAGGCCGCGAGATGATCGCCGCCGCCATCGCCGACGAGTCCCTCCTCAAGACCCAGAAAGAAAACGACGCCCGCCTCGCCAAACTCGCCGACCCCCGCACCCTCAATCTCGACGACTCCCGCGCCCAGCCCCTCATCGACCAGTCCTACCCCGTCTACTACATCACCGGCACCATCCACTCGCCCGAGACCGGCGCCCCCACCGCCCTCATGGAACTCGCCTACCGTCTCGCCGTCGATGACTCTCCCTACATCAAATACATCCGCTCGCACATGATCGTCCTCATCACTCCAGTCGTCGAAGTCGACGGCCGCGACCGCATGGTCGATCTCTACAAATGGCATCGCGCCCCCCCAAACGAGACCTACCCCCGCCTCCTCTACTGGGGCCACTACGTCGCCCACGACAACAACCGCGACGCCATGGGCATGACCCTCGACCTCACCAACAACGTCCTCAACACCTTCCTCGCCAATCACGCACAGGTCCTCCACGACCTCCACGAATCCGTCCCCTTCCTCTACGACAACACCGTAGGCGATGGCCCCTACAACGCCTGGATCGACCCGAAACTAGCCGACGAGTGGGCCGAACTAGGCTGGAACAACGTAGCCCAGATGCAGTCCCTCGCCATGCCCGGCGTCTTCACCCACGGCGACTTCGACACCTGGTCCCCCGGCTATCTCATGTTTCTTGCCGGCCTCCATAACGGCATCTCCCGCCTCTACGAAACCTTCGGCAACGGCGGCGCCGACACCGAAAAGCGCATCCTCACCCCAGAGGAGTACTCCCGCACCTGGTATCGCCAGAACCCGCCGCCCCCCGAGGTCCTCTGGTCCCAGCGTGACAACAACAACTACGAGCAGTCCGCCCTCCTGACCACCCTCTCCTACTTCTCCCACCACACCCACCACTTCCTTGAGGACTACTACCTCAAGAGCAAACGCTCCATCCAGAAGCCCACCAACGAAGGCCCCGCTGCCTACGTCTTACCCGCCGACCCCGCCGAGCTCAACCGCCAGCTCCAGCTCCTCGCCGTCCTCCAGAAGCAGCACGTAGAGATCCAGCAGCTCTCCGAATCCCTCACCAGCCCCGTCCCGCCCGCCAAACACGGCGCCCCCGCCACCTCCCAGACCTTCCCCGCCGGCAGCTACGTCATCCGCCTCGACCAGCCCTTCTCCCGCATCGCCGACGCCCTCCTCGACAAGCAGTACTGGGCACCCGACGACCCCCAGAAACATCCCTACGACGACACCGGCTGGTCCTTCCCCCAGCTCTTCAACGTCAAGACCACCCGCCTCACCGACCCTGCCATCCTGCACGCAAAGATGTCCCCCGCCGATCTCACCGCCGCCACCGGCAAGCTAACCGGCGCCGGCTCCACCTACGCCGTCGCCAACACCGGCCAGACCTCACTCCTCTCCGTCGTCTACGCACTCAAAACCGGAGCCCACTTCGAAGTAGCCGACCAGCCCTTCGACGCCGAAAACACCCACTTCGCCGCCGGCTCTCTCCTCATCACCCAGACCAGCGACAGCACCCTCACCCCCACTCTCCAAAAACTGAACCTCAACGCCACCCGCCTCAGCTCCGCCCCATCCACCGCCACCCATCCCGTCACCGCTCCGCGCATCGCCTTCATGCACACCTGGCTAGCCACCCAGACCGAAGGCTGGTGGCGTCTCGCCTTCGACAAAGCCGGCATCCCCTACACCTACATCAACACCCAGACCGCAGCCTCCGACCCCGACCTCCACAGCAAATTCGACGTCATTGTCTTCGCCCCCGTAGGCCGCGCCTCCACCCAGGAGATCGTCGACGGCATCCCCATGTGGGGCAACGCCATGCCCTGGCAGAAGACCGCCCTCACCCCCAACCTCGGCCTGCTCGACTCCACCCCCGACACCCGCCCCGGCCTCGGCTACTCCGGCGTCGACCACCTCAAATCCTTCGTCCAGCAGGGCGGCCTCCTCATCACCTGCGAAGACACTGCCCAGTTCGCCTCCGACATCGGCCTTGCCCCCGGCGTCACCATCGCCCCCCACGCAGACTCCCGCGTCACCGGCTCCGTCCTCGCCGCCACCTTCGTCTCGCACACCAGCCCCATCGCCTACGGCTACGCCAACGATCTGCCCGTCATGAGCGCCAGCGGCATGGTCTTCAACATCAGCAACACCGTCGCCCGCCAGGGTGGCCGCATGCTCATGGACCCCTACGCCCACCGCCCCACCGGCCGCGGCGGCCCCGACGACCAGGACATCCCCCAGGGCCGCGTCAACACCGAGCCCAACATCCCCGCCAAGACCCAGCCCTGGCAGTCTAAAACCCTCAACGAGGAGCAGCTCCGCAACAACCCCGACGCCATCCCCGAGCCCCTCCGTCCCGAGGTCATCCTCCGTCTCGCCGGCGAAAAGCAGCTCCTCCTCTCCGGCCTCCTCGACAAAGGCAGCTCCATCGCCGAACACGCCATCGTCGTCGACGCCCACCTCGGCGCCGGCAACACCCTCCTCTTCGCCAACAACCCCGTCTACCGCGGCGAAACCATCGGCAGCTACAACCTCGTCTTCAACGCAATCCTCAACCACAACCACCTGGCCGCCCAACCCGCAGTCACCCCAAACCCAAAGCCAGCCGCCCAGCCCGCGCCTGCAGAGTAGTTATCGTCAGCTCTCAGGTTCCGTCAAACCTCACAACAGAAGCAAAACGAAGATAAACTGGAATTCCACTTACCCGTCATCGACGCAACTGCTCCGCTGTATCGACCGCTGTTGTCCAGACTGCCTTCGGGCTCTTTCAGACTTTTCCAACCCCAACCTTGCCGCCGCGAAACCCGCAGCGGCAACCACGCAAAGCCGCGTCCGCACTGCACAAATCACGTGTTCGCAAGCGCCGCACTAAATGAATTTCATTCGCTTTTACCCTTGCATTCACAACTCAACTGCTATATAAAAAACCATCCGCTGAGATATCACCCATAAAGAAAACCTGGCGACACCCTTCGTGTCGACGCAGTCGTCCACATTCAGTACCAACTGATTCGCGATCGAGCACCACCACCTGCCCCATTCGCTTTTCGTTTCCTGGAGGAAGCCTGTGATGAGACGTCTTTTTATACCCGCCCTTCTTTTAATCCTGACCCTCGGCATCTCAGCCGGCCTCGCCCAGAACGCCACCACCTCCCTCCGCGGCGTCGTCAAAGACCCCAGCGGAGCCGTCGTTCCCGGCGCCACCATCACCCTGCTGGATAAAGCCGACGGACGCAGCTTCACCGACACCTCAAAAGCAAGCGGCGATTACCAGTTCCTCCAGATTCTTCCTGCGAAATACACCATCACCGTTTCTTCCCCCGGCTTTGGCAGTCAAACCAAAGACGCAGAACTGCTCGTCAACCAGCCCGCGAGCGTAAACTTCACCCTGTCGGTCAGCGCAAGCAATGAGGTGTTGAACGTCACCGCGGAGGCCCAGACACTCAACACCAGCGACGCCTCGCTCGGCCAGGCCACCGACAACGCTACCATCCAGGCGCTGCCTAGCGAAACCCGTAACGTCCCTGATCTTCTCTCCCTCCAGCCAGGCGTGCTGTTCCTTCCCAACACCCAGAATGATCCCAACATGCAGGACAGCCGCAGCGGAGCCGTGAACGGAGGCCGCTCCGACCAGGGCAACGTCACCCTGGACGGGATCGATGACAACGATCAGATTAATGGGTTCGCCTTCACCGGTGTCCTCCGCATGACCCAGGACTCGGTCGAAGAGTTCCGCGTCACCACCGGCATCGCCAACGCCGACGCCGGCCGCTCCTCCGGCGCACAGGTCTCCCTCGTCACCAAGTCCGGCACCAACAAATTCCACGGTGCGGCCTACGAGTACAACCGCCCTACCATCACCGTCGCCAACGACTTCTTCAACAAGCAGGCCCAGCTCAACAGCGGCTTCCCCAATCGTCCCGGCAAGCTCATCCGCAATATATTCGGCGGCGATCTCGGCGGTCCCATCTTCAAAGACAAGCTTTTCTTCTTCGCCAACTATGAAGCGTCCCGCCTCGCAGAAAGTTCAGAGGTAAGCCGCACAGTACCTACCGCCGCTTACCAGGCAGGCACCCTGCAGTACACCGGTGACACCGCGACCGGAGGCACCGAGAACGTAGTCCTTTCCCCAACCCAGGTAGCCGCTCTGGACGCTGGCTGTACCGTCTGTAACACTGCGGCATATCCTGCAGGCCCGGGTGCTAACCCCAATGCCCTTGCCTATCTCAACTTGGAGCCAGCCGCCAACGGAGTCGCCCTCGGCGACGGCGTCAACACCGGATCCTACTCTTTCGCCTCGCCCAATCCCCGAAGTCTCAACACCAGCATCGTCCGCTTTGACTACATCCCCTCCTCGAAACATCGCATCTTCGCACGCGGCAACCTCCAGAAGGACACCACCGGCGGCGTCGAGCAGTTTCCCGGTCAGGGTCCTTCGTATGCTCTCATTGACAACACCAAAGGCATCAGCTTCGGCGACACCTGGACCATCTCCCCCACCATGGTCAACGATGCCCGCTACGGCTACGTACGCCAGGGCTACGGAAATTCTGGCGTAGGCAGCGGCGACTACGTCGACTTCCGATTCATTGACTTCGCAACTGCGGAAACCCGCAACACGGTAGTCAGCGTGCCCGTCAACAACATCATCGACAACTTCACCTGGAGCAAGGGCAAGCACACGGTCGAAGTCGGTGGCAACTGGCGGCTCGTCCACCAGAACCGCAACACCGATGCCAACTCCTTCAACAACGCATCTACAAATCCCTATTGGCTCGGCGGCTCGCCACCCGACCCCTCCGCCATTCTCGGCCTCGATCCGGTTGACAGCGGCTTCACCAACTCCTATGTGATCGCCTATGCGAATCTCGTCGGGACCGTGCCTTCCACAACCAACATCTCTAACTACGCCGTCACCAGTCCCACCACCGGCACTCTGCTTGGCGACGGTACGACCGTCGACCGCCACTTCAAAGCCAACGAGTATGAGTGGTTCATCCAGGACTCGTGGCGCCCAACCCCCAATCTCACCGTCACCTACGGCATCCGTCACACCATCCTCCAGACGCCTTGGGAGACCAAGGGCCAACAGGTCTCACCCACCATCGATACCCACGCCTGGTTTACCCAGCGCGAGGTCTCCGCCCTCAAGGGCGAGATCTACGAGCCAGATCTTCAGTTCGCCCCATCGGGCCCCTACTACAAAAAGCCCGGTTTCTGGCCCAAGTCGAAGAACAACTTCGGCCCAAGATTAGCGGTTGCGTACTCTCCCGACAGCAAGACCTCCGTACGCGCTGGCTTCGGGCTCTACTATGACCACTACGGTGAAGGGCTCGTCAACATCTTCGACCAGCAGGGATCGTTTGGCCTCTCCAGCCAGGTCACCAATCCGGCCGGAAACTATACCTCCGAGACCTCGCCACGCTTCACCGCCCGGAACGCGCTTCCTCCTTCAGGCAACCCACCTGCGGCTGCAACCCAGACCTTCCCCTATACGGCTCCGCTGAACAACTTCGCCATCACATGGGGACTCGACAGTAAACTGAAAACTCCCTACTCGGAAGCCTTCGATGCCTCCGTGCAGCGTGAGGTCAAGGGCGGATGGACGTTCGAAGCTGCCTACATCGGCCGGCTCGGACGCCATCTCCTGCAGAGCCTCGACCTGGCCGAGCCCGTCAACTTCACCGATCCACAGGGAGCCGGGGACTATTACACCGCCGGCGCTCAACTCTCCGCGCTTGTGGACCAGAATGGCGGCAACAACCAGGCCGCCGTGCCCGCCATCCCCTACTTCGAGCACCTGTTCCCCTACATGGCTGGCGTTGTCACAAAAAACTGCCCCACTGCGGGTCAGTCCGCAACCCAGGCCATCTACTGCAACGAGTGGGCTCCCTATCGCGCCAATCTCGGTGCAACCACCGCGCTGGCCGACATTGACTTCTACTGCGCCTATGGATGCCCCGCCGGTCATGTGTCCCGCTTCTGGCAGGACCAGTTCTCCTCCCTCTACGCCCTTTCCACCGTCGGTATGAGCTACTACAACGCCGGACAGCTCACCCTCCGCCATCCCATGAGTCACGGTCTTCAGACCGACATCAGCTACACCTACTCCCGATCCATCGACTACGGTTCCGATACCGAGCGAGCCACAGAGTTTGCCAACGGCGTGTCGAAGGGCTTCAGCAGCATCATCAACACCTGGAATCCCGCTCTCAATAAAGGGGTCTCGGACTTCGACACTACTCACATCCTCACCGTGGACTGGGTCTACCAGCTCCCCTTCGGACATGGCGCCTCCATGCTCGCAAACTCCAATACCTTTGTGAACGCACTCATCGGCGGCTGGCAACTCTCCGGCATCTTCCGCGACACCAGCGGTCTGCCCTTCTCGTTGAACGAGCCCGGCTGGACGACCGACTGGCAGCAGGAAGGCTTCGGCGTCGTCACGGGCAAGGTGAAGACACAACGTCACTTTGACCAGAATGGCAATCCACAGTTCTTCGCCGGCGCCTCCGCCACAACCATCAACTCAGGGGTCACCACCGGCAATCCAATCCGGCTCCCCTATCCAGGCGAAACCGGTACCCGCAACAACTTCCGTGGGGATGGTCTGCTCAACCTGGACTCCGGCCTCGACAAGAGCTGGGGACTGGGCGAGTATGGCGCCATCAAGTTCGCATGGGAGGTCTACAACGTGACCAACACCATGCGCTTCGACGACGCCCCAGTCAACTTCGGCTCCGGACTTACCTCCGGCAACCTGGGTATCTCCAGCGCTCTCCTCAACCCGCCACGCCGTATGCAGTTCTCCCTGCGCTACGACTTCTAACCATTCCAGGTCGACGCTTAGTAAAACTTCGGGTGCCCCATCCTTTGCGCGTCTTTGCGCAAAGATGGGGCACTCGGCGCAAAGGGTAGGATCACGACACTCGCCCAAGCGTCGACTCCCTCACCGAGATCCTCGACCCAACCACAAATCCGGGTCCCCCCATGTCGCGATCCTGAGAATCTGTATAAAACTCTGGCAAATGGAAAAGAAGTCGTCATTTCGACCGGAGCCGCAAAATCGTATAACCGCCTGGATACGTCTCCCCCCCCGGCGGCCCCGGACTTTTTTTCTTGTCAAGTGGCAAACTGACCTAAGTCGCTCTCTCAACTGCACTTATACGATGGCCAACAGTTTAGCTCCATCTGGTAAAATAGAGATAGACACAAAAACTCCAGAGCAACCGCGAACGCAAGAACGCACGGACGCACTCTAAGTCTTCTGTTATCTAGATTTTGAGGGTTAACTCCCCTCTTTTCTATATTTTGGCTCGGAAGAATGACGTAACCCGCTGTATCCAATCACTTTATGCAAACAAGGGGGGAGGGGAAGGGAACTCTGGAATCAAAGACCTTTAGATTGATTATAGGCCGCCGCGGGAGGAGGCGGGATTCCC
>Ga0080006_1153091_pt1 | contig 11922 bp, 13 predicted proteins | sample RS3BMetagenome_FD_69209 | JGI IMG/M metagenome (GOLD analysis project Ga0080006, IMG submission 69209) | Ferric oxide microbial mat and aquatic microbial communities from Rainbow Spring, Yellowstone National Park, USA - RS3B (SPADES... ...
CCTTTCTTGGGTTGAGTTCTGTATTGGTAGTCATCTGTATAAATCAATAAAGCCATTTCGTTTTCCTGTATCGCTTCTCCAGCACTTTGCCTTCAACCAAAATATCGGAGCCAAGAATGTTATCTATGTTTATGTTTACTCTCCTGTAGTTCTTATCTTTCGCCTTCTGCATCCTTTGCCTCTTTATCTCTCTATTCCAGCTGTTGGATTTAACCTCGACATGATGCACTGGACCAACTGGATATCCAAATATATTAGCTCTCCGTACCGTATAATCCCATCCTCCCTTCTTCTGGTCCTGCTTAATCACACTATTACCACGCAGCAATTGCTGATCACGGAATATTTTTTCACTCACCTCGCCCTTTGCATGCTTGAATTCTGCTTCCTCTTTTCTAGACTTTGAGAAGAAACTCAACACCAGATACTTGTTTACGATCTAATTTAAACGTTATACACATGATAGGAGATATACGAAGCTAAAATATTTGGCAAAAATTGAGCCAGCAAATACCCTGTCGAACTTTCGGTTCTAAAAAAAGTAATCTATTAAATAAAATATCACCACCCAGTAAATATTACGCTTTTAATCCCAATGAATCGTTATGCAATGATTCTGCCTTAACTAATGGAGTCAATTGCTGATTTTTGGCTCGATGATTGATGTGGCTCATTGTCAAAGAATACGACTTCAGATATCCTTCAGAGTTCGCCTATAGCATTGAATCGAAGAATGTCTTCCTTGGTCCTGATTTTAATCCATTTCTCAAGCATTCTTCTGTAATTTGCACCAAGCCTTTCAGGAGGTGCTTCGCGCCAGACAAAGGATGAGAATTCATAGCCATCGATTTTTGGTTCTCCATCTGCATCAGGTGATGCGACAGCTATCGCTACATCCGAACGAGTTTTGAATGTTATTGGAAAGATGCCAACAAGGTACGCCTTTTTTGCTTTAAGCCCATATTCAGATGATATCCTTTCAATAGTGTCAGCAAGTCCTTCGCCAAAGAGAATCCTTCCTCCGATGAAGGCCCAGACGTTTCTGTATGGCGCTATCCTTCTGTAGCCGTATAGTAGCCTGTTATCCCTTTCAAATATTATGTCTAGTGTTGCAATTGGCAGGCGAAGCTTTACCTTGTTCCATAATTCTTCGTCGAGCCATTTATCAGAAGGGATTCTCTTGACATCGTTGCCAATCTTGTGTTGGCCCTGCATGATTCATCATTTTCTCAGTGTTCAGTTATCAACGCTCGTTCGAATGCAGGTAGCCCAGTCTATGCAGCTCTTTGATGAGCATATCTGCGCACTCCTCAGGTTCAAGCTTCTCTGTGTCTATTACTATATCAGGGTTTTCAGGCTCTTCATAAGGGTCCTGAATGCCTGTCATATTGTTTATTTCTCCTCTCCTTGCTTTTGCATAAAGCCCCTTTGGGTCCCTTTTTTCACACGTGTTTAAAGAAGCCTTGACGTACACTTCGACAAACCTATCTCTTCCTATCGTTTCCCTTGCCTCTTCTCTGGATTTTCTGTAAGGAGATATCAACGCCACAATCGATATCACATCGTTCCTTGCAAGCACCTTGGCAAGGAATGAAACTCTTCTTGCATGCTCTTCTCTGTCTTCTTTAGACATTCCCAGGTCTCTTGACAATCCACGCCTTATTTCGTCGCCGTCAAGTATTTCGACGTACCTGCTACCACTATTGCTGCTACTCCCATCTAAAAGCCTCTTTTGAAGTAGTTTTGCAAGGGTTGATTTGCCTGCGGCGGGAAGACCGGTCATCCACACAACGAAGCCTCGCGCACGCCTTTCCCCGTCCGTCCCCGTTTTGTTTTTCTGTTCTGGAGATGTCAACTCGTAAGTTCACCCCAAGGCTGTAACAACCTTTTCGAGAACCCTGCCATCCATGCGGCCGTATTCAGTCTTTAACCCTCCGTCGACGCCAAAAAGCTTCAGAAGTGTTGGTGCTATATCCTCCACCTTGGCGCCTTCAATTATGCTCGAATTCATGTTCCTCTGTGGGTTGAACATCAGAAAGACACCATCCATGGAATGAACGGAATCATCAGGGCCAGTATCGTTCTCGGAGAGGTATATCGAATCGTGACCGACTGTTCCTGCTGAGCGCCAGTTCAGCTCGTCAAAGTAGACCATAAGGTCGGGCTTGTCTCCAGTTGCTGTGCCGTACAACTTGTCAGGCTCTAACACCTGATTCAGCATGGTCCTACCCTTGTCGTCCCTTATCTTCATCATCTTCTGAACCAGCTTCCTCTTTTCATCCTCCAGCTTCTCTGGTTTGATCACCCCCTGAGACTCCCTTCCCTTCACGTTGAAGAATATCCTTGCGTAGTAGCCTCCCCACCCCCATGCCTTTGTCTTTGTCCAGTCAATTTCAGCCTTGTCAAGGTCGGTCACAGATGAGGGTTTGGAACGGAACTTCAGGTATCCTTCCTTTTCGAGCCACTGGTTTACGCAGAACGCACCATGCATCCCCTTTGAGCCGTGGTCAGATAATACAAACGTCAAACAGTCTTCGCCGAATATCTCAAGAAGTCTGCCTATCCTGCTATCAACCATTGCATAGTACTCCTCGTCTATTCGTTCGTATTTGTTCCCGCTGACGTATTTTGGATGAGTCGGGTCGAAGAACTTCCAGAAGGCGTGGTGGAGCCTGTCAAAGCCTATTTCGTGCATCATGAAGAACTGCCATGGTTTGTTCTTTGCAAGGTATTCAGCAACGTCGAACCTCTTTTCTGTCATCTCGAAAAGCTCCTTCTTGAGATTGTCCCTGTCCTCTATCCTGAACGTTACATCAAAGATGTATTTCCCATTTGCAATGTCGAGAATCTCCTGCTTCAGGGTCTGGGGGTAGGTGAAATCCTTTTCCTGACTTGGGGTTATGAAGCAGGAGACGATGTTGCAGTTTTCAATCGGCTTCGGAGGATAGGATGGAGGAACGCCAAGAATGACTGATTTTATCTTGTTTTCTGCAAGTATCTCCCAGACAGTCTTTTCCTTCACATGGGTTGAGTTGACTATATAGCCGTCGTTATAGGAGAAGCCCCTCCTGTGCCTGAAGCCGTATATCCCTAATTTGCCGGGGTTCTTGCCGGTCATCATCACCATCCATGCCGGTACTGTAATGGGAGGATGGCATGTCTCCAAGGAACCGTGTATTCCCGAATTGTACATCCTTTTTATGTTGGGAAGTTTGTCCAGCAGCTTGTCGAACAGAATTGAGGGAGGTACAGAGTCGAGACCGATTATGGCTATTTTTTCTACCGACATACCAACACCTCTATGAATTAATCATTCCATGAGACGGCATGTTTCACACTGGTTAAAGGTCATTATCTCCTATAAATTGACCAGAACATCTTTTATCCTTTGAATGTCTTCATGATTAAGTGATAGGGAACTTGGGAGCCAGAGTCCTTTCGAAGCTAATTCTTCTGTTACTGGAAAGCTTCCGCCGTAACGTCTGTATGGCTCTTGAGAATGGATGGGAGGGTAGAACGGCCTTGACCCTATCCTGTTGTCTGTGAGAGCCTTAATGACGGTATCACGTGGCACACCACATATCACATCAACGAACCAAGGGACAACCTGCGATAAATCTATCGGAAGGAAGCTAAAATGACCCCTTCGCTCAGAAAGGATATTCATATACTCTTTGTAAATCTCTCTCTTTTTCTGTATTCGAAAATCTATAGACTTCAACTGCTCTATCCCGAGAACAGCCTGAAGATCAGTGAATTTGAAGTTGTAGCCTATACCAGTATGTATATCCACGCCTGGCTTGACCCGACTGAAATCCTTTAACTTCTTAACCTTGCTGTAATACTCTTCATTGTTTGTAACTATTGCTCCACCCTGTCCTGTCGTTATTATCTTGTGAGGACTGAAGGAAAATATCCCTATATCCCCAAAAGTCCCCATATACCTGCCCTTCCATTTTGAACCAAACGATTGACAGGCATCCTCTATCAAAATCAAACCATGGTCTTTGCAGTAATCAACAATCTCATCCATATCACCGCATCGACCGTTTATTGATACGTACATTAATGCCCTAGTATCTTTACGGGGTTTGACCTTCTCAATATCAAGACACAGTGTTTCCCTTTCTGTATCGCACAAAAGAACCTCCGCATTAGCCCAGATCACGGAATTTGGACTCGCAATCATTGTATAATCTGGAACGATCACCGAATCGCCCCTGCCTATCCCTGCCGCAAGTAAAGCAAGGTAGAGCCCTATCGTACCATTCGGAACAACTACAGCATATTTCACACCAAGAAATTCCGCTATCATCCTTTCAAAAAGGGTTGTCTTTTCGAACTCGGTAATCCATCCTCCAGACCTCATGTACTCGTCTACAGCCTGTATCTCTTTTTCAGTTATGTACGGTTCCACCTGATTTATGAAGCGCATGAATTCAGAAACCCCTTAAGGTCGCTTTTTTATCTCGAGCTTCCTTCTGTCCTTCTCAGGCCCAAGGTATGGGCCGTTCTTTATCTCAAGAACCATGGTATTTTCCTTCAAGGTCTTATATCCATGACCTCCGGAGAGAAGCACCAGTGTATCCCCGCTTCGAAGAATTACAGAGTCCAAGAATAAACCTTCCTCCGTAAGAATATCTGCTTGCAACATTCCTCGAAGAACATGTACAACTTCCTGAGTTCTGTCTATCTTTCTGTCCGTGCCCCTGTTATGGGCGTGAGGTCCCAGATACAACCCCTTTTTGTATCTCCACGTCCCCACCTGCAGAAAATCATCTGGATTCGAATAAAAATTCAAACCTTCACGTATGTCCTTACTTTCTATATGAATGGCTATTCTCTCCCCCTTGTGCTCTATAATTTTCATAGTTCTGTTCTGTTCTCCAGGTACCAGTACACGGTCTTTTTGATTCCTTCCTTGATGTCTGTTTTGGGCATCCACTTTAACACATCTCTCATTTTAGAGATGTCAAGAATCTTCTTCGGCGCTCCATCCGGTCTGGATTTATCGAAGGTGAATTCCCCATCCCAGTCTGCAGCCACCTTGACCATATCTGCAATCTCCCTTATAGAATAGCCTACTCCAGCACCAATGTTCATTATCTCTATATCATCATAACGGTCAATTGCCCGTATTATACCTTCGGCCGCGTCTTCAACGTAAAGCCATTCCCTTATCGGGTTGCCTGTCCCCCATATCTGAACCGTCGGAATTTTGTTTGTCTTCGCATCCACCACCTTCTTAATTATCGCGCCAAGTGCGTGCGACCTTATCGGGTCAAAATGGTCGTCTGGTCCGTAAAGGTTGGGCAATACCAAATGAATCGATTTGAAACCGTATTTCATCTTCAGAGCCCATGCATGTACCCAGAGGGTCTTTCTTGGCATACCGTAGGTAACGACTGTATCATGCATCGGCCCATCCCACCAGCCTTTCTCAGTGTATATTTCTGCAACACCAGGATAGGTGCAGTTTGGTATTATGTTTACAAACTTCTTGACACCAGCATCGAAGGAAGCCTTGAGGAGATTGAAACCGATGAGGAGATTGTTTTCGTAAACGCCGACAGGGTTCACCGAATTGTAGGCTATGCCTCCAACGTCTGCTGCACAATTGACCACAATGTCCGGTTTCATCTTCTTCGTGTAGGAAGAAATCTTTCCCCAGTCCCTGATGTCTACCCCTGAACGACGACTGAAAGGAATGGCGTCAAAGCCCTGGGCTTTCAAGAGCTTAGTTATGTTTGCACCAAGAAATCCGAAACCACCAGCTATAGCTATAACATTAGACATATCTATCAGCCTATGACAGAGACTCACGCCATTCCTCGTTGTATTTCTTTGTGCCCTCCAGCAAAAGCTGCGCTTTTCTCAGGTCAGCATCCACCATTATTCTTACAAGTTCATGGAAGGTCGCCTTTGGTCTCCAGCCCAGCTTGCTTCTTGCTTTTGAGCTGTCACCAACTAGGGCTTCCGGCTCTGTTGGTCTGAAGTACTCCTGAGAGAGGCGAACAACCGTATCACCTTCTTTGACCTTCATCGTTTCTCTAAACTGACCATCGAAGATCTCCTCGATGATGGCTCGTCTAGCAATACCTTCTCCTGTCCATTTTATGATGACACCGATCCTTTTGAATGCTTCTTCAACAAACTCCTTTACACTGTGTGATTCGCCTGTAGCTATCACGTAGTCGTCCGGTTCGTTCTCCTGCAACATCTTCCACATCATCTCCACGTATTCAGGAGCATATCCCCAGTCCCTTTTTGTGTCTACATTGCCCAATATCAGTTCGTTTTGGACTCCCAGAGCGATTCTTGCAACAGCACGAGTTATCTTCCTTGTGACGAATGTCTCTCCCCTCCTTGGGCTCTCGTGATTGAAGAGAATTCCGTTTGATATCCACATCCCATACGCTTCACGATATTCAACACAGATGTGATGGGCAGCCACCTTCGCCACTGCGTATGGGCTTCTTGGTCTGAATGGCGTGGCTTCACTCTGCGGAGGAGGCGATGAGCCAAACATTTCGCTGCTTCCTGCCTGATATATCTTCGCTTTGACATTCGAGTTTCTGACAGCTTCGAGAAGCCTCAAAGTACCAAGGGCTACTACATCAAATGTATAAACGGGAATCTCGAAACTGACCTTGACGTGGCTTTGGGCTCCCAGATTGTATATCTCATCTGGATTGGCCTGAGTGATCAGTCTGCTCAAGGAATTGGAGTCTGTCAGGTCTCCCCGAAGCCAATCGAACCTATCTGAAGGTTGTTTGGTTATTATGTGGTCTATTCTGCCAGTGTTAAAGGAGCTCGACCTTCTCACGAGCCCCAGCACCCTGTATCCCTTCTGGAGGAGAAGGTCTATTAGGTATGAACCATCCTGTCCTGTTGCGCCAATTACAACTGCTGTTGGCATTTCAGACACCTTAAACCAGACGTATATTAACAGGGATCTTGAATGGTTTCAGGGCTTCGTAGCTTCTACATTCAGGCTTATCAGCTTGCCGCGCTCCTTGTCCATGTGCGGTATGTAGGCCTGTGAGTAATCATCATAATCTTTGTGCTCTGTCTGTCGCCAGTCATACCTGTGGATGTTAGTGTATCCAGCATCTAGGAGAATCTTCTGCAGTGATGCAAAATCATAACAGGTTTTGTGGTAGATAATGACTGGTTCTTTACTTCCCGGTATTTCCCACCTCCCGTAGAGAGGTCCATGAATCAGGTTCAGGTCCTTGTACTTAAGATACACCCATACCAAAGCCTCAAAATCTGGAACGGCTAGACGTAGAATTCCGCCCGGTTTAAGCACACGACGCCACTCGAGCAAAACTTTTCTCGCCTCGAATCTGTCGAAGTACTCCAAAACATGGGAAGCATATATCAGGTCCACAGTATTATCCTCGAAATTGCTCAGGTCATCTACTCTCTGTTTGAAATCTATATGTGGATAATCAGCCAAGTCAATATGTATCCAGCCAGGTATGTACCTTTTGCCGCAACCGAGGTGGAGTTTTATCAATAAGAATATTCACCCAAAAAGAATATTCACCCAAAACAAATCAATGTTTCTGCCACAGGAGCCCTTGGACCAATACCCTTTACCACTCGATGTGGAAAGAGCGCTTGAAGTTCGCGGAAAGATAGTAACTCTACATCCCTTATCCACGGGAAAATTAGCTTTCTTATGTTTTTTGGAAGATATTGTAAGAAAGGAATGAATGTATGTGGCTCAAGAAAGAAGTGACGGTTCGGCGTTGCTAAAAAGAACCCTTGCCCTACTCGCATGATTTCGCGTGCGAGTCCTTTTTTATTGTCCGAGATATGCTCTATTACCTCGTCGCAAAAGACATACGTTATCGACCCATTTCTAAAGGGTAAATGGGTCCCGGAGCCTATTACAAACTCGTAATCAAAGGAGATTCCACTCGGTTGGTACATGTCAATATTTATTGCGATAATACGATAATTTTCATTGTTGATTAAATAATTCAATGCGGCGCTCGGACCGCCAACGTCTAAGATGGTCCTCTGGCTAAAACCTTTAAGGCGATTCTGAATTAGCAAAGTTCCAAATTCTTGGGCTATTAATTTTCTATGGTAGATTCGGTAAGGTTTAGTCAACTGTAAAACGGCGCGAAAAATCCAGCTTGAGTAATATTTGTGAGATATCAAATCGTTATTTCGCACAAACTTCCCAAAAAGGATATGTGCGGTTGTTAACCTGAATCTGTTTCTTTTGCAAGGTGACTAATCCGTTGCTTCGTCCAGAACCCGTTTTAGATATGTGTTTCTTCTCTCGACCGAAAAGAGACCATCCGGCTTGATTGTATCACGACCAGCTTTTCCCATAGCTTGCCTTAACTCACTATCCTTGACCAAAAGTCTCACAGCCTTTACAAGGTTGTTTGTGATCGCCTCAGTATCGCACATCCAAGCTTTCCAGAGCATCTTGTACTCCTCCTTATCTGCGATATAATAGCCATCTATTATTGGTTGGAAGATTTTTGGTACGTCGCAAACAAACCCCCATTTTCCATCTAAAACTAATTCTCGATTGGCATGCATGTTGACCGTGACTATCGGCAGTTCGTGATTCATGGCGTCGAGGAATGACAACCACGGGCTGTCTCTGATGGGCAGCAGGCAGATATCAGCAGACCACAGCAGTTCGTCAAATTCCTGTTGCGCGAGTGGCCAATCCACTATTGATATGCGGGGGTCGTCATTCAATGCCTGCAAGTAGGCTGGCGGGACCTGACTTCGCATTGTTAGGGTTAGATTATGAAATTCCCTACAAAGGCGCATGAAAGTCTTGACGACGATGTGTCCGCCCCGATTATAGAACCAATGATCGTTGAACCCCCTTCTTGTGAAGTTGACACTCCCGACGAAAAGTATGTTAACTACATCTTTCTCCTTCCTGTTCTTGCGAGGAATCAAAGGAACGCCTAATGGAACGTATTCCATTTTTGACTCGAGGCCGGATGTTTCATATGTGGTTTCCAAAGACCTCCTCGTGGCCTCAAAAAAATAGATTATCTTCTTGCAGCTGTCCCCCATGAGTGTGTGCTCGACTATTTTATGAGTTAAAGGAAGGTCGTATGGAAAGCCGATAAGAGATGTTATTGCGTCTTCTATGACTGGCGCCCAAGGTTCTTTCCTCAAGTCGAGCAGACCATTCGTGACTGTTATGCTCGATTCAGGCGGTGGTTCGTCAAGGTAGGTTATGCAGGACCCGAGTAGCTTCTCGGGTAGGCGAGTCTGCATCATAATCGGCTTCAGCCAGTTTTCAGCTACATTTCCAACGAAACCGTTGCGTAACATTCGTCCTACACCATCTCGAAGCAGAAATTGGTATCCAGTCGGTGGTGTATGTGCCAATATCCGGTAATAGCTGTGCACAGTCCCAAAGAATTTGAGATAGACTATCTTCGAATTCAAATTCAAAAGATCATTCGTAGCCTAATTCTTTCAGCCTTCTACTAAGTTCCTTTTCTTCAGCCTTAGAAAGCGCTCTTGCTGGAGATTCCAGTTCTGATGAATTTGTTTGAATGAAATTCGTTACTCTTTCGGAGAACATGCGCAACAGTTCGGGTTGACTGTCAGAAACGTTGACAGCCTCCATTGGATCTTCAGCGATATTGTATAACTCGAAAAGATGTCTGCCTGTTATCAAATCGAAGGTACCGATAAAGTGCCAACTTTTTGTTCTAATCGAGTACATATTGCGGTTCACATCGACCACCGAGCTAATGATACCGGATTCTAGGTTGGCATACGAATCGATATTATGGGCAATAGCAGCATCATCGATCCCAGCCAAATCAAGTATGGTCTTTGGAATGAGCAGATGAGTAGTCGGCTCTTTCACTTCCTCGTGTGTAATTCCTCTACCAGCAATTATCAAGGGGACATGGATTATTTGCTCATATAGATATCCGTGGTCTACTAGACCATGCTCTCCTAGCAATTCGCCATGGTCTGCGGTGAGGAATATTGTCGTATCTTCAAGAAGAACTTTGTCTTGAAGGATGTCTAAGAGTTCACCGACACAAGAATCTACGTATCGCACGCCAGCGTCATAATACTCTATTATCTTTCTAAGTTCCTCGGCCGTAAGAGTCGACCGGCTTGGATCCAGAGATTGGTACACCTTCCTATTTGATTCATACATCTTCCTGTAAAGATAAACCATGTAAAGGCGGTTCGCTGGCTTCGGCGTAATCATCCTTACAAAATCAGATGGTGGGAGATAGGGCATGTGGGCGTCCATAAAGTGAATCCATGCAAAAAACGGAGCTCTGACAGTGGCAAGCCATGTTTTAAATTGATGGACTAGCTCTTGCCCCTGGATGATCGGAGGATTGCCAGTGATCAATTTAAGAAGAGGGTATATTCCTCCGTCAGTTACAGTATGCCGCCTCTCCTTTACTCCCTTAAGATTATGGAAAAAAAGGTCAAAATCGTCCGCATACCCAAAAAATCGAGACAGGTATGGATTTGAATTGAATGCGGCTGTAGTATATCCCTTTTCCTTCAGTCGCTTGACGACACTTGCTCCCCTTCTTAATCCAAGGTCGCATTGCTTTATATCAACAGGAGGAAGCACTCCATTGAGTATTGTTGGAAATGCCTCTGATGTTCCCCCGCCATGTGATAAAGCGGATCTATAATCCTTTCCTCTTCTAGCTAACGCATCAATATTAGGACTAGTTTGTATATCATATCCAAAGTAACCCAAATGGTCCGGCCTCAAACTGTCGACCGTTATTAACAAAATGTTAGGCTTGTCTTCCATTCTGCGGATTCACCGAGTCTACCTCCAAGGATCTATGGATAAAACCCTATTTAATCTGGCAACGAAATTGTCTATGTTTTCAGATGTATTTTGAAGATACGAACTGCCACAAAATGGAAATAACCAAAGATGTCTCTTTAACCACATGACCCGATGATGACGATTACTCGTTAGAAGACTATAATTTTATGAATGACCTCTCGCTTGGGGGGTAACCTACAAATCGACCGTTAGCTTTTTTACCGAAACCAGGTGGCCTATAAATTTGCTCTGTGCTCTGAAACATGAAATTTTCCTTCAATTCATCCTTTACAAAGAATGCGTTTACACCCTTACTCTCACAATAAATTAACGTATAACCTTTTTCGGTTCCCAATTTAACTAGTGCGCCTAAACTAGCACCATAAAAATTGCTTCGCCCGTCCCACGCTGCGTATGGTTCGTAAGGCACCACTAGAGCTTCCGACGGCCCAAGAGATGCGTTGTATTCGATTATCACAACACGAGGTTCGAACCCTCTTATTGCTCTCCAAACCCAATAGGTGTTATAATCAATGTCAATTGACAGGAGGTCAAATTCTCTGGGGATACCATACTTTATGAGTAGATGGTTAACGTTCTCCGCTGTAATCCACTCTTCTTGCGCCAATTTGGAGCCGTAAGTGCACGCGTCTAACCATAAATGCGACCATCGTCGCTTTTTGACTAGATACGCTGTATTGCATTGCATTCCGTCCTCCGAACCCAGCTCAACACAAAACTTGTTCGTGGTGCCTATCTTCTCGAAGATTGCCTGGATGATTCCGTCTTCTCCGTTTTCAGAAGTTACACGGGATTCATAATCGGCTAATGAACGGAGTTTTCCCATTCTGTCATCGCGGGACAGCCGTCGATTCACAAGCCGCAGAGAAAACACTTCGAGGCGTACTAGGCCATAGTATTGCCTGGCCCTTTTCTCCCCTAATACCTTCTTTACTACGGTTTTCAGTAACCGTTTCATTCAGGGATCACTAAGTCAAGTTCCTAAAGTCTGTTTATATTTCGTGAGGAATCTGCGCCCTGCCTTGATCACGTCGTCTATCCTTGAGTAGGAGCTGTTCGTGCACGCGGCCGACTTGAGA
>Ga0080006_1155506_pt1 | contig 11918 bp, 5 predicted proteins | sample RS3BMetagenome_FD_69209 | JGI IMG/M metagenome (GOLD analysis project Ga0080006, IMG submission 69209) | Ferric oxide microbial mat and aquatic microbial communities from Rainbow Spring, Yellowstone National Park, USA - RS3B (SPADES... ...
CCAGGGCGAACAGGGCACCTTCCACTCCGCCCACCGAATGGTTCGTGGAGATCACGAGTGCGCCGATCATGACCGCCAGCGGGACCACCGGAGCGACGATCGACCAGAGGTGCCGGGATCGCGCCAGGCAGGTCGATCCGACTCCGATCACCAGTCCGGAGGCGAACGGCAGGACGAGCAGAGCATCTAGCCGACCGATCGGCGTCTGGCTCACCAGCGCATCCGACCATCCGGTGAACACGGTGACAGCCATCGACCGCACCGCACCGATCGTCGGCACGAGTCCGGCGGCGGCATCCTGTGGCACGACCAGCATCGGGCCGACCATGAGGAACAGGACCACTCCACCAGTGACCGCCGCCCACCAGGGCCAGGCACGCCAGTCGCAGACGAGCGCCCAGGCCGCCCCGGCGACCAACCCGACCAGACCGACGACAAGGGCGATCGCCCCGTAGGCCGGAACGAAGGCCCACAGTGCGAGGGCGCCCATGGCGACCACAGCGGCGACGTCGGTGAGCCAGAGAGGAAGTCGTGGACGTGCCTGGAGGTCGAGGACGGTCCCTGCTCCCCCGTCGGACTCGGATGCCGATGGCCGGTCGATCGGAGTGTCGAGTACGGTCGTCATCCGGACACCGCCCACAGCAGGTGGGGAAGTTCATCGAGCTCGCGCACCGACAGGAGCACCTGGCTGCCGATGGGGCGAAAGGTCGTGGGCGAGTTCCGGTCGACCCGAATCACCATGACCGGGACTCCCGCCGGGAACCGAAGCGTCGCGCGGCGGAGGTCGTTCAACCGGGTCTGACCACCAGTGACGACCGCCGCCAGGCTCAGACCCGATGATGCACGGAGGAGCGCAGCCACGCAGGCCCCGATCGGCGCGGTTCGCTCTGCGGTGTCGATGTACGCAAGGGAGTCGAGATACCTACGGCGAGTCTCGGAGAGCAACCGATCTGAACCGATCACGAAGGTGACCTCCTGCTCGTCCGCAAGGACGCGACATCCCAGCGATGCGGCAATCGACATCGCCACCTCGAAGTCTTCCGGTGCGTCATAGGACGCTGGATCGCTGTCCACGGCGAGCCCGAGATGGGACCTCCTGGTGTCGACGAATTGGCGGACCATGATCGTTCCGGTCCGAGCGGTCGACAGCCAGTGGATGTGTCGGGGGTCATCGCCTGGCTCGTACGTGCGAAGCGCGTGGAACGAGATGTCGGCGTTGGACCGGTCGTTGCTGGCGATCCCTTCGAGGTCGCGGATGAAGCCCTGTCCGGTGTCGGCAAGGCGCACCGTGCGGGGATGCACGATCAGTTGCACCTCATCCGTCCAGCTCTGCGTTCGCCGGACGATGCCCAGTGGGTCCGCACGAACCGACACGGCCGGCCCGACGGTGATGATTCCCCGGCGGTAGGTGGGCAGTACGAACGGTTCCTCATGTTCCGCTCCCCGGCGGAGCACAGACACCGGGAACTCCACGTACGCCTCACCCACCCGAAGTTCCATCGTCACCCCACGGGCGGCCCGCGTTCCACCCGGTCGGACGGTGACCTGGGCCGCGGCCCGTTGGCCGACGGTCACCGCCTGAGGGCGCACATCGAGCTCCACCTCGAGCTCCGACTGTCCCAGCGCGAAGGGCGCCGCGAGCCCCATGACAACCAGGGCGGTGGCTCCAAGCGCCGTCAATTCTGTCCAGCCGAGTAGGTGGCCGACAACCACCGCCACCACACCGGCGCCAAGGAGGCACCACCCCACGGGGCTGATCGACCTTCCGGCCAAGCGGGCGCGCGCACCGACGGTCGTGTCAAAGACGCGACGGAGCGAGCGCGACGTGCTCACAATGCTCCGACCGGCTCCGGAGCCGCATTTTCGCCCCGATCGAGAGGCGGCTCGACCTCGTCGAGGACACGGTTGATGACGCTCGGAACCGTGGCCCCGTTGAACTCGGCCTCGGGATCGAGCATGACGCGATGCGAGAGCACCGGTACCGCCAGCTCCTTCACGTCGTCCGGCAGCACGAAGTTCCTGCCCGCCGAGGCCGCCCAGGTCTTTGCGGCACGCACGTACGCCATGGCCCCGCGGACACTGACCCCGAGGATGACCCCGGGGGCCCGACGCGTGGCATCCACGAGTCGACTCACGTACTCGAGGATCGCGGTGTCGACGTGGACGTTTGCTGCCAGCTTGGTCATGTCGGCTACCGCCTGACCGGTGATGAGGGGGCCTACCGAGTCGCTCCGATGGCGAATGGAAGCCTCGGCCAGGAGCTGCACGGTCGACGCCGAATCGGGGTAGCCGACACTCGTGCGGATCAGGAACCGATCGAGCTGGGCCTCGGGAAGCCGATAGGTTCCCGCCTGCTCGATGGGGTTCTGGGTGGCGATGACCATGAAGGGCGGCCCGACCCGATGGGTGATCCCATCGATCGTCACTTGGCCCTCCTCCATTACTTCGAGCAGGGCCGACTGGGTCTTGGGGGACGCCCGGTTGATCTCGTCCGCAAGGAGAATCGTGGCGAACACCGGCCCCTTCCGCAGCTCGAACTCGCCGGTCCGCTGGTCGTATACCGTTCCCCCCACCACGTCGGTGGGAAGAAGATCCGGCGTGAATTGGATGCGGCTGGTGGTCCCCTGAACCGTATTGGCGATGGCCTTGGCCAGCATGGTCTTGCCCGTTCCGGGAACGTCCTCGAGCAGCAGGTGGCCCTCGGTCAACAAGCACGTGATCGCCAGTCGTACGACTTCCGTCTTTCCGACGATGGCCTGCTCGACGTTGGCGACCAGGCGCGAGAACGAGTCTCCGAACCATTCCGCTTGTTCCGTGGTGATGGGCATTCGGGTTCCTCTCGTTGGTGCAGTCGATTGTGGATGGTGAAGTAGCAGGCGGTCGGCAGACGGCCGCTCCGTCTGGGTCCGGGTCAGGCGTCATCGTGCGGCCGCAGTGGCCGGACGATGAGGGGGACGACCACTGACCCCTACGGCACGGTCGATGGAGGTGGTGTGGTCGTCGTCGTGGTCGTCGTCGTGGTCGTGGTCGTGGTCGTGGTCGTGGTCGGATCGGTGGTGCCGCCCGTCGAGCCGGACCCCTCGAGCAAGTCGTAGGTGATGCCGCCGCTCAAGTTCGGCTTCTTGCACGTGAAGTCCAACTCCCAGTGACCGCCGCCGTCCACCGTTATGGCGGCCCCCGCAGTCGGACCACAGGTATTGCCGTCGAATGTCAGCGAGTACTGGTCGGCCGAGCCCGCATCGGTCTCCGACCACTTGCACAGGATGGCGTTGCCGTTGGAAGGATCGGGGTTCGAGCAGCCCTCGGAGCCCAGGAAGCTCAGATCGTGGGTCCCGAGCCCGCTTGGTACGGGCGCGGTGATGGCGACACTTGCGGAGGGGGAAGCGGGCGTTCCACCAGGCAGGGAGGCCGATATGGTGGCGACGAGTGAGTAGCTCCCACGGGCGTACAGCCCCGAAACCGGTACGGACAGCGTCCCGGCGCCGCAGTCCTGCGTGGCCGGTGTCGCCGGAGCGGGCGCACTCGGTGCCACGGCTCCCGCCGAAGCAGTCAGGCCGAAGCTGACGCTGCAGGTCGGGTAGCCACCCGAATCGACCTGGAAGGTCGCTGTCGTGGTGCACGAACTTACGCCGCCGGAGCAGTCGACAGGTGTCAGCGATGTCTCCTGGATGGTGGGGGGCTTGGTGACCGTCACCGGCGCCGACGGAGTGGACGGTGTGGAACTGAAGTCGTTCACCGCAGTGACGGTGAAGGAGTAGGTGCCGGGTCCATCGACCACGAACGTGCACGACGTGGCCGAAGGGCCGGGCGGGGCGCAGCCCACCGCAGATGCCGGCGTCGACTGCACGACGAACCCGGTCACCGGGTCGAGGGTGGACCCGGCCGGTTGGGCCGGCTCCGACCAGGTCACGTTCACCGTCCCGTCACCGTTGTTGACCGGCACCCCCAGCAGCGGTGCGGGCGGGGGTCCGGCCACCACGAACTGCACCGGTGCCGATTCGGGGCCCGTACCCTGCGCGTTGGTCGCCCACGCCGAGACCTCGTAGGTCTTGTTCTGCTGAAGGCCACTCGAGAGAGTGCAGCTGGAACCCGTCGACGGTGGACACTGGACCGCACCGGCCGCGCCCCGACAGGGGCCCGGATTCGGGGTTGCACACGCGACGATTCCGGTGACCGGTGATCCGCCGGTGTCCTGAGGCTTGGTCCAGGTGACGGTCACGCTGGTGGACTTCGGATCCGAGATCACCTGTCCGATCGTCGGGGCCGATGGTGGGCCCAGCAGTGTGGCGGTGACGGTGCCCGAGGCGGACACGGAGGCGTCCTGGGTGTCCTGGACCGAGTACCCGATCGCGTAGCTGGCCGACTGTCCGGGTTGCAGCGTCGGTGGGCTCAGCGCAAGGACGTGTGGGTCGGAGGTCACCTGCACGCCCAGTGGCGGATTCGAGCCACTCGGATCCGCGGCCAGCAGGACTGCCGTGGGAGTGCCCGTGAGGCGCCAACTGCAGCTGGACCCGGAGGCTGCGACATCGAGGGACACGTTCGTGTTCGACCCCTGCGTCAACGACACCTGTTGGGAGGCGGCGGAGAGCGAACACGGCGACGAGCCGATCGAGATGCTCACCGACCCGGAGTTGGGTGGGTCGGTGCCATCGGAGACGCTGACCGTCACCGTCGCACTCTGGTTCGCTGTGTTGGGTGCGGCTGCAAGATCCACCACCGGATCCCCCCCGCTCGTGCTCTGGGGAGTGACGGTCAGGATGCCGGACCGCTGTGACGTGGCCGTCACCGTCAGCTTCGACAGTGCGAAGCCACCCGGGTTGACGCACGCCGTGAGGTCCCAGGGCACCTGGGACTCCCCCGGGTACAGCGACGGCCCGGTGCAGGGCGATATGGAGGGCGGCTGCCGACCTTCGACCAGCACCGGCAGCGACACGGGTTGAGTTGTGCCGCCTGGGTCCACCGTCAACGTGCCCTGCAACGTGCACGACTTCGGGGTGGACGCCGGCGGGGGTGGAGTGATGGTCACCTGGCCGTCGGTCGCCTGCTCCGTCGTCGGGGTACCTCCGCAGGCGAGCGCGGGATCGGACAGCGACAGGTGGTAGCTGCTCGGGACGACGTCGAAATAGGGTGATGTCCCGTTCACCACATCGACGACCACCGGCTTGTCCGGTGCCACGACGATCTCGTCGTTGCGATCCTGGCGGATGACCGCTGTCCGGCCGGCGATCCACACCACGCCGCCGACCGCCGACCCAGTGGTGGAGTCCGTCGCCACGTAGAGGCACGGGGTGATGTTCGCTGCAGGGGGCTGGGCCGGCGCGGTCAGTGTGCTGCCGGACACGGTGCATTCCCCTCCGCCTGGAACGGTCTGGAAGGTGAGTGGGCCGACATTGCCGGACACATAGGCGGTGAGGTCCACGGCCGCCGACGGGGCGAGGGGGGTCAGGACGTCGCGCGCCGTCAGGTCCGAGGCCAGGGCGCCGCGCACGACGGTGATGTCACCCGACAGCAGCTTGCCCGAGCTCGATGCCCCTCCGACCGCGAAGGAATACCGCAGCGACTCCGTGGAGTCTGACGCCGCGCAGGAGGTGAGTCCCGAGACGTCGATGACCCCTCCGCCCACGGCGGTTGCGCTGACACAGGGTGTCTTGGCCAGTATGCCGGTGACACTGGCCGTCCGCCCGCAGGGGTCGGCGATGCTGCCCTGGACGGCGACGGAGAGCGTCGCCTGACCGAGGGGGACATAGCGGGTGATCGGGAGCGCCGTCGGATCCTGGCACGACCTGGTGGTGATGCCGACCACGTCAACCTCGCCGGTGACGGGGCGGCCACTGAGCGTAAGCATGGTGTACGAGAATTTGTCCGTCCCGCTCGGGCAGGCCCCCGTGGCCGTGTACTCGATGAATTGACGATCCGCGGACAACTTCGCCGTCCCGCACGTCGGAGCGGTGGGGCTCCCCACACCGTTCGGTAGCCATTGGACAGCGGAGCCGGCAGTGGGGTCAGCGTTCGGGTCGGTGACGATCGACGGAAGCTGGACACTTCCGGACTCTCCCTGCATTCGCACGATGAGGTTGGGAAGCGGTGGGAGATCGGGCGGGGCCCCGACTTGGACGACGAACGCACCGGGTACCGGTGTGGGCAGGGCTCCAGCCGACTCCTCGGCTTCGTAGGTCACCTTGCACAATGACCCCGCAGCGGTGCCCTTTGCGTAGACGAACACTGCCGTGCCATCCGTCCACGCCGACATGCCCGGGCAGGTGGTCGGATCGGCGATGTCCGCGTGTGTAACGACGAGCTGCCAACCGAAGGGCGAGTAGGCGCCAGCGAGTACGGGCACCCGCACGACGCCACCTGGTGACACGATCTGATTTACGACCGACGCCAACTGGGGGGCCTCCGACGCCGGCACCTGATAGGGCGTGACCCACAGGGTTGCCGACACGGGAGCGCCCCCGTCCGTCACCGAGAAGGGCACCGGTGTCGGAGTGGTGCCCGACTGCCACACGACACGAAGGTAGCGATCCTGGATCAGTGCACAGGTGAACGGCGCAGGTGCGCTGGCCGACGGTTTCCCACAGTCGACCGAGCTGACGGCGACCTGCGGCTGGCGTGCCACCTCGGGACCGAGCAGGTCCACGGTCGCCTGGCCCGATTCGGGAAGTGCGACGGACACGGACTGGACCTGGAGCGAGCCAGCAGGAGCGACCACGAACCGGGCGAACGCGGTGGATCGTAGATTGCTGCGCGTGCTGACGACGTCGTAGGACCACGTGTAGAAATCTGGGGTGTTGAACGTGCAGCTGACCGACGTCGCTCCGGAGTCGACTGGGCATGCCGGGTTCGATGGCGTCACCGCGGTCCAGTTCTTGACCGTCAGGTCCCCACCGGCAGGGTCGCTGTCCCCGGTGATGAGCGAGGAGGTCAGGACTTGGCCCACTGTCCCGGACACGAGCACGTCGTGCACGGCCGGCGCCGCGCTCACCACGCCTGCAAGCTGCAAGGAGACGGGGTAGGTCGCCGTCTTCTTCTGGGTGTCCTCGACGGTGACGGTGACCGATTCGGGCTGACCGCTGTAGTTGCTGACGACCAGGAATCGGCCGTCCTGGACGTGTACGGAGGAGGAGCTGGGTGACTGCTCGACCGCCGAGATGACGGTGAGCGGGGTGCCGAGCATGCTGTACCAGTCGTTCAGCACGTCGTAGGTCGTCCCACCCCCCTGCTTCAGGTAGATCGTGCGCGAGGGTTGGCGCAGCTGGGGACCAGGATCACTCGCAGCTGGGTCAATGACCGCGGTTGCATTTCCGATAGTCGTTCCGTCCGTCACCACATAATTGATGCTGCCGGGCGGTTGTGTGCCAGCTGGAAGTGAGTCGGAGATGGTGGCTCCGTCTGCCCCCACCACGAAGGGCGCGGCGACGGACTTGGGGTCCACCCACATCGGATAGCCGCCGGTGTCGGTGCACGATTCGACCGCCGGCCACGCCGGTGTCGTATTTGCACTGGACCAGTAGAACGTCGCAGGCCGGCAGTTGATCTTGTTGTTCGTGGTGACCTTCCGTACCTGTGGTGCCGACGATGTGGCGCCGGACGGCGTGACCTGCACCCACTTCTCGCAGGTCAGCGATCCGTTGAGGAACAGGTAGGCATCGCCGGTCGGGGCATTGAGCACCGCTGCGCCATTCGACGGGCGGAACTGCCAGGCGCCGCCCGCGTCCGGAGCTGTGCAGCGGGGATCCGAGCTAGCAGGATCCAACGATCCGTCGGTCGGCGCTCCGGTCGGGCAATGACGAACCACGTCCACCCTTCCCCCTGCGGTCCATGCGCCGTAGGTGCAGCCCTGCCAGTCCGTCGTGGCCGCCAAGGGAGATCCGTGCCCCGGAGTGGACCACAATCGGCTGCCGTCGGCGCCGTACGACGTCAGTCCCGCAGACGACACCACGGGGACGCCACCGGAAGCCGTCGTGACCACGGAACCGAGGTGCGAGCCCTCGGCCACCTGGACCTGAGTCCCGTTGTCGAACCACAGAGTTCCCTTGGCCAGGATGACGGCGTGACCGGAGACCACCTGAACCTGGCAATCTGCACCACAGGTGAGGCCCGAGGGAAGGGTCGCCGTGGTCGACGAGGTTCCGTCGGGGCCGGTGAGGTGGACGGTTCCACCCGCAACCACGACGGACGTCCCGTCAGCACCGACCGCGACTGGCGGGTTGGCCGCCTTGCCGGGCAGCGCGGTCAGGCGCGGAGTCCCGGAGGTGGTCCGGAATGCACCGTCACTGGTGCTGACCACCAGGGTTCCCCCACCGACCGCGGCGGACTGCAGAGTCCCCTGCAGCCCTGACAGAGCCGTCCCGAGCTTGCAGCCGTCAGCGTCCAGCGGGTAGATCGCCTGCGAGCCCGACAGGTAGGACGTCACACCATCCGTGACCACCTGTTGTGGGGAAGCGTCGGTCAGCGGGATCGAACATGCCACACCGCCTTCGCCCGTGTCGACCAGGTGCACTTCGGCGGGACTCGCTCCAGCGGGAACCACCCAGGCACCCACGCCGTGCTGATCCACCTGGGACTGGTGCCACGGACCCGGCACGAGGAACGCGGCGATCATCGTTACGCCGGCGACCGTTGCGATGACGGCGCCCCGATTGCTGCGGATCGGCCCTAGGATGCGCGAACTCACCCTGCTCACCCGCCGCCACGGGATTGGGTCGGCCGCACGACCAGCTCCCGATCGCCGAATCGCACGGTTCCGCCGGACAGAACGAGCAAGGGTTCTTGTGGCTGAGCGACCACCCGGGGTGATCCGGGCTCCGCACAGACCATGGTTCCGTTCGTTGACCCAAGGTCCATGACCTGCACGCCATCCACCCGTCGGGTGACGAGGAGGTGGGTCTTCGAGATCGACAGCGCGGGATCGTCGATGGCAATCAGCCGGGCCGACTCGACATCACCGATGATGACCGGATCCCGACCCACGAATGCAGACTCTCCCCGGCCCAGATCGATCCTCTCGCCGGTGTCGAACACGATGATGAGCGACCCGATGGTGTCCGTCGATGGCGACGGCGACACGTGCGACTTGGGCAGTCGGGCAATGGTGAGGCCATCAGCGGCCATCGCCTGTGACTCGGCATCCAAGGTCCGTGCCGACCCCTGCACCGGCGCGAAGTGAACGTCCCCTGCTTCCGGAACGGGCGGAGGGGCCCAAGCACTTGACGGTGGCGGCATCCACTTGTCACCCGCAGGATCGGATGCCGGTGCAGTCAGCAGAACGGCGGGCGTGGGATCAGCAGCGGGCCTGTCGGCGGTCGGCGGTGGGGTGATGGAACGAAGCGGCGCCGGGGTCATACCGGCACCGACCGATACCGGCTCGATCCGGCCCGACCGGACCGGCGGTGCCGCCGCTGGCTCTCCCTGCAGTGCCTCGAGGAGCTGCGCCATTACCGCAGGGACGACCGTGCCCGTCACATGGACCTGCACGGTCCGGTGGTCTTCCTCGATTGCCGCAACCCAGGTCTCGGTCCGCTTGACCAGCAGGATGGGGATTCCGACGATGACGGGTAGGAGCACGATCCCCGTGACGAGGGCCCACGTCGGACGCCTCGTCCGGGCGAAGTGGATCCGATCCGAAGAGGCGGACACCGTCTGGTACTCGCCTCCGGCTACGGATACGAGACGATCAGCCGCCTCACCCGATCGAATCCGAGGGCACGGAATGGTTTCATCGACGCTAATCGCACGCGACATCAGGCGTTCCCTGCCCCTGAATGAGTCCCCCGACACATGGCCTACGCCTCCGCCTGCATTTGCGCTCCGCCTGGAGCTTCCTGACCGGGGCATGAGATCAAGCTCGCCCGGAAATCTCGTGACTCCGAACGGTAGCAAGAGTTGCGTCGGCGCTCCACTCCGATGGGGAGTTCACGGAAGGAGGGCGAGGTCCTCCTTGGTGACGAGTCGAACCGCCACTGCGTACTCGACCAGGCGTGCTCGGCGGGACGAGGCCAGTTCCGTGGACGATCCCTTGAGTCCTCGGACCCCGGCCCGAGTCAACTTGTCACAGACATTGTCGAGCTTGCGATTGAACTTCGTATCCGTCCATCCGAGGCGGGCCGCTGCTGTCGCCGAGGCCGGGATCCGAGTAATTCCGCGCCCACCCTCCTGGAGCGCCGATTCGGCGAGTGCCACTACCAATACGCGCTGATCACGGGTGAGTGGAACAACGCCGATTGTCGTGCCGACCCCTGCCGTGTCGTGTCGGATAGTTGGTCGCAGGGGTGGGTCATCCACATAGAGATTCAGTTCGTAGAGCATCGCCCCTGCGGTGAAGCGCACGGCGAGATGAGGCACGACGAGTGGGAATTGCGCTCCTGGAGAGAGTGCGGCCTCCAGTGTCCCGTCTCCGGAGGTGATCGATGCGGTCAGCCGTCCACCGGTGTTCAACAGCCAGAAGAGAGGACCGTCGCACTGGACCACGAGGAACACTCGGTGCAGGTAGGGATTGTCGTCCACGACGAGGTCGCCCTCGCGTCCGATCGAGAAGGGTTGGTCCCCGCTCACGTGGTGGAGTTCACCGCAGAACTCCACCGTCACGCCTTTGTTGCCGGTTGACGGGCTCACGCAGGATCGCCTGGTTCGCTGGCCGAATGAGTGACTGGTGCAGCGGGCGAGTCGACGTTGAGTCCCGCAGCGTCGGAAGCCTGGTTCATGACGACCGACGGTTCCCCCGTAGCCTTGTGGTGGGTTGGCGCCGACGTGCCTGCTGCCAAAGTGATCACGACTGCCGCGGCGGCAAGGGCCACCACCGCGATCGCGATCGCGATCGTACGAGTCGTACGGCTCGAGCGGTCCCGCCACCACGTCAAGCGGTCGGGCGGCACATCGTCGGCGCCCGGAACGCGCATCGTGGGTGCACGCGGAGTCGGATGGTAGGAGGAGGAACTCGGCGCCGTCGGTGTACCCAGAGGGGAGGGTCGTTCGGCCTTCTTCGGTTGGCCCGCATCCGGAACCGCGAACGGCACCTTCTGGATGGCAGCTGATGGCCCAGGTTCGACGCGTCGGGTACGCGGGTTTCGAAGGACGGTCTCACCGGCCGCCTGGAAGCGGCTCTGGCCGGCGATGACCGTCGGACTCTTCAACCTGGTACTGCCTGCGTCAACGTCGATGGACAACGTCTCCGGTTCGGCGGGGCCCGTCCCACTCAATTCCAGCGGAGTGATGTCGAATCGCTGCTCGGCCTCGATCGCCTGCAGCGACCGCGCGAACTCCGCGGCTGAATTCGGACGAGCACCTCGCTCCTTCGCCATCGCCTGACTCAGTAGGCGAAACAGTGAGTCGGGGACGTCGGGACGGTCGAGGCGGGGCAGCGGCTCGCGCTCGATTCGATCGATGAGATCGATGCTCCGGTTGCGGTCACCCGGGCGTTCGAAAGGAGACCTGCCCTCCAGAATCGTGTAGAGGGTGGCGGCGAGTGAATAGATGTCCGACCGTTCGTCACTGGCCCCGTCACCGGTCAGCACCTCCGGAGGCGACCAGGGGATCGACAGGCCTTCGGCTTCGGCAAGGCTGTCTCGATCCGCCGCGATGCCGAAATCGGTAAGTCCGGGGCGTCCATAGGCACTCGTCAAGATGTTTGCCGGCTTGATGTCCCGGTGGAGGAATCCGGCACGGTGAGCAGTCTCGACGGCGCTCGCCACCTGGATGCCGAGGCGCAGGACTTCGGCCACCGACGCCCGCTGGGTGCGGCTTCGCTCGGCGAAGTTGGCGCCCGGGTAGTACTCCATCACGAGGAATGGGTGTCCGATCGGTGAGACCTCGGCATGGAAGATGGTGACGATGAACGGGTGACTCGACACACTCGCCATCGAATTGGCCTCGGACGTGAACCGGTCTCGACCGTCTGTGCCCTCGTCGATGCGGTCCAG
>Ga0080006_1214122_pt1 | contig 11911 bp, 9 predicted proteins | sample RS3BMetagenome_FD_69209 | JGI IMG/M metagenome (GOLD analysis project Ga0080006, IMG submission 69209) | Ferric oxide microbial mat and aquatic microbial communities from Rainbow Spring, Yellowstone National Park, USA - RS3B (SPADES... ...
AGCGCCTTCAGGAAGACATCCCGCTTGCGACGGTAGACACGAACCAGAGTTTCAACCTGACTCTCGTATTTTCCGTCCGCAAGGGCCCTATGAAGGATCAGGTGAGCTGGACTCAGCCCAAGGGGGGGCTCTTCGTCTGGATGTCGCTCCCCTCGAATGTCGATACCGGATTCGAAGGAAAATTGTTTCAAGGCTGTCTCACGGAAGAAGTGATTTATGTACCGGGCGAATTTACGTTCGCGCCGGAACCCGCTCCCGTGCCGAAGAATCATATGCGACTCAGCTTCGGCGTGCCTGAGGAGCCCAGGCTTGTCGAAGGGGCGAAACGCCTGGCGAGGGCTGTGAAGAAATGTCTGGACTCGAATGCGTAGCGGATCGTTAGGATGATCGAATCGATCGAGAATGAATTTCGGTCGTAGTCCGTGCTTGCGGTTAACCTGGGGCAAGGAAGCGAACTCGGGAGGCCGGAGTCTTGGGTATTCTCCAGCGGTATGTCTTGGGCGAGGTGATCCGCTCATTCCTCCTGGCCGTCATTACCATGTCGTCGATCTTCGTGATCTTCATGGTGGCGGCCCAGGCGATGAGGGACCAGATTCTCACGCCCCAGGATATCCTGCACATCATCCCCTACATCATCCCCAGCACCCTCCCCTTCACCGTTCCGGTCTCGCTCCTTTTCTCGGTGACGGTCGTTTACGGCCGGCTCGCCGGCGATAACGAAATCATCGCGGTGAAGTCGTCGGGGCAGAGCGCCATGATTGTGCTCTGGCCTTCGATTTTCTTCGCCCTCGGCATCAGCCTCTCGCTCTTCTTTCTCACGCAAACGTGGATTCCCGACTGCGCCTACCAGGCGAAGCTTGTCGTATTCAAGAATCCCGAGGAAACGTTCTACAAATTCCTGAAAGCCCAGCGCGAGTCCAAGCCGCGGGAGAACATGCCTTTCTTCATCAAGGTTAAGGACGTCGAAGGTCACGAGATGATCGACGCCTTGATCAAGCATGTAAAGCCCGGGACCGAGAAGGCTCCGGTGATCGACACGATCATCCAGGCCGACAAGGCGAGTATCCGGCTGGATTTCGAGGCCAAGACGATTCGCGTATTCCTCGAGAAGGCCGAGGTTCAGAAATTCGACCCCGATCCGGACACGATTCTGATTAATGAGAGGACGGAGTTCGATTTCCCGCTCACCGACGGCCGCGAATTCCGGATGCTGGACAAGAAGATCCAGGAGATGACGAATTCCGAGATCACCACTGAGATCGCCAGGTTCCGCAAGATGGTTCGCCAGAATCGGCCCGAGCAAGCGATGCGCGCCGCCCTGATGCTCGGCTCGGGAAGATTCGAAAACGTTGAATGGTCGGGGGTGCAGGACGCCTACCGAAATTTCAGTCACTGGAAGAGCGAGGCCTTGAAGTTCGAGACCGAGAAGGAGTTCCGTCGGGCGCTTTCGTTCGGCAGCTTCCTGTTCGTCATCCTGGGAGCTCCGGTTGGAATCCTCTTCGCGCGTCGCGACTTCCTGAGCGCTTTCATCTCGTGCTTCCTGCCGATCATCATGATTTATTATCCGCTCATTCTGCTCGGTCAGAATATGGGACGAGAAGGCTCGCTGGAACCGATCCTCGCGCTTTGGGTTGGCAATGCGCTGCTCGCCACCCTGTCGCTCATCGTCCTTCCACCGATCATCAGGCATTGAGGCGAACGACCCATGAGAATCCTAGACCGAGAGCGTTACTGGGCCTTTCTCAAGGCGTACGTCACCTGCTACATCTCGCTGGTGGGCCTCTACATTGTCATTGACGCCTTCTCGAACGTCGATGAATTTATGAAGAGAGCGGAAGGAGTCGGGCCACTCTTCCAGGCGATGGCCCGATACTATCTGATCCACCAGTTGGCGATGTTCGACATGCTCGCCAGCGTCATCACCATGATGGCCGCGATCTTCGCCGTGACCTGGGTTCAGAAGAACAACGAGATGCTCGCCATGCTCGCCGCGGGAGTGAGCACTCAGCGCATCATCCGGCCCGTCCTGATCTCGTCGGTGCTCGTCAGTAGCTTCGCCATTGTCAATCAAGAATTCGTGATGCCGATGTTCGCCGAGGAGCTGCAGAAGTCCCACGACGACGACGGCATCTACACCGTCCCCGTGAGCAGCCGATACGACACGACCGGAATCATGATCGACGGCAAGGAAGCCGACCGCGCCACCCGATCGATCCAACAATTCTCCGCGACGTTAGACCGATCTCTCCTCGGACAGATCTATGAACTGAAAGGGGACCAGGCCACTTACATCCCCGAAGACTATCCACGCGGGTCGCTTCGAGGTGGCTGGCTTGTCCGTGGCAAAGCCAAAATCGAACCCGAAATGAAGGACGAGCAGATTGCGGAAGTCGAGGAAATTCTGACACTCGTCACAGATCCGAGCCCCTACCCCCCCCCCAAAGGAGACCCGAAAGAGCTGACGGGAGACACTTACTTCTTGAAGTCGAGCCTCTCCTTTCAGGCTATGACCCGTAAGCTGCGCTGGTACGAGTACGCAAACTCATGGGAGCTGCTCAAGGGATTGGCCGATCGCGGAGTGGATTCCCGCGAGATTCAGGAGATCGCTCTTTTTCTCCATAATCGGATTTTGCGTCCCGCGATGAGCCTCACCCTCCTTTTCATGACCCTGCCGCTGGTCCTCAGCGGCTATGGCCGGAATTCTTTCGTCAGCCTCGGTTTCGCGCTCGGGAACTCGGCGATGTTCTATTCGGTCCAGTTGCTGGGCCGATGGCTGGGGAGCACGGCGCTCGTCTCGACCGCGATGGCAAGCTGGGGGCCTTTCATGATCTTCGCCGGTCTGGCCACCATCCGCTGGGGCCGGATCCGTACATAATCACGCCTGATTTTGGTCTCGTTCACCAAATTGCAACCGGCATTTTCGAGCCCAGCCGGGGACAACTCAATCCGACAGGTTCAACAGGCAGATTGTCGGCTTGGGTCGGGCTGAGCGGGCCGTACGTGAACCATCATCCAATTACGCTTCCATGTGTGCAATCGCAATCCAAGATTGCGATTCGAATATGTTTAGGGTTTTTCCCTTCAAAAAAAATAGGACATCGGATATTTTTCCGGGCCGAAGTGCCAAGTATTAACCTGTCCGGGCCCTGGTAATGTGCAGGGGCTTCGGCTCAAGATCTCGGTCTGCGATTGGCGATGTTTAGTCATGGATTCGCGGACCGAGGTCTGCCAGCAGCTCTCTTTGTGCCCAAGGCTAGGTAGCGGATATGAGCAGCGGTCGATTTCTCGTGATCACGGCGGACGATTTCGGAATCGGACCCGAAACATCGCGAGGTATCCTCGAACTTGCGGGACGGGGCCTCGTTACGGCGTCGGTACTGCTGGTCAACTCGCCCCATGCCGAATCGGCGGTGCAGGCTTGGCGGATGTCAGGAATCCCCCTGGAACTTGGCTGGCATCCCTGTTTGACGCTCGATGCCCCGGTATCCCCGCCCGGGAATGTTCGTAGCCTGGTGGATGCCGACGGCCGGTTCTTGTCTCTCGGTCAATTCCTGAGCAAACTTCTCTCGGGGCGTGTCCGGCCGGACGACGTGGCGCGAGAGCTTCGCGCGCAACTGGCGCGTTTCCAAGAGCTGATTGGGCATGCTCCCACCGTGGTGAATACTCACCACCACGTTCAGGTCTTTCCGCCTGTCGGTAAAATCCTCGCGGAGTTGCTCAACAGTCACCAGAGACGTCCTTACGTTCGCCGGGTACGGGAGCCTTGGAGAATGCTCAAGCAGATTCCGGGCGCCCGCGGCAAGCGAGCAATTTTGACCACCCTCGGGAGTCGGAATGCAAGGCGGCTCGACCTCGGTAGGTTCCCGGGAAATCACTTCCTGGCGGGAATCACGGATCCTCCGCTCGTGGCCGATCCCGATTTCCTCGAGCGCTGGTTGACCAGGATGCCGGGGCGCTTGGTCGAGCTATCGTGCCATCCAGGCCATCACGACCCGACCTTGATCGACCGTAATGGCGAGCGGCTGAGCGAGCTATCGATGCGGCGCGTTCGCGAGTTCGCGCTGCTTAATCGGCCGGGATTCCGAGAGATGTGCACTCGCGCGGGATTCATCATCATCTCTCCCGGAGCGCTTGGAGAGCTGGGCCCGTTTAGAGGCATGTTGCAAGCGGCGTGACGGCAAATCCATGCCAGTTTCGAGATACCATTGGTTCGATCAGTTGTTAACGAGTCGATTCGAGCGGAGGATTCGCTTCATGAAGGCAACCGTCCCTGGCGGTCGTCAACGAACGACGAGCCCTCGGCATGCGCAGGTCGGGCCCCATTTCCACGTCGAGAACGATCCCGGTCCGGAGCAGACCGGGACGAGGCTCACGGTAATCCTCCCCGTCTATAACGAGTCCGGACTCATTCTTCGGTCGGTTGAGAATGTCCTGGATTATGCCTCGAAGCATCCGGAGTACCGATTCGTTTTCGTCGATGACGGCTCGACCGATGAGACCGTCAAGCTCTTGAGATCAAGGCTCGAGGAGGGAAACGATCAGGCGGTTTCGTTCCTCGCACTCCCGCGAAATCGGGGCAAGGGGCACGCGATCAAGACGACGCTTGGCCTGACGCAAAGCCCGTATGTCTGCTTCACCGATGGCGATCTCGCGTATTCTCTCGATTATTTGCCGGTTCTTGAAAATGCGCTCGAGACTCATGACCTGGCGATCGGCTCACGCTCTCTGCCGGGCGGCAGCCGCAACCAGGCGGGCGTGATCCGCAGCCGAAAGCTCCTCGGCTGGGCATTCAACGCGATGGTGCGTCTGTCGCTGGGCCTCCCGTTCCGCGATACCCAGGCGGGGCTCAAGGGCTTTCGCGCCGATGTCGCGGAGCATCTTTTCGAGGTCCAGCGCATTCACGGTTTTGGTTTTGACGCCGAAATTCTCTTCCTTGCGAAGAAATACGGATACCGAGTCGCGGAGTTTCCCGTCGAAGTCCGCTCCGATCACTCGTACAAGAATGCAAAAATCGCGCTGTTCAAGACCGCGTTTCGAATGCTAACCGAGGTGATCGACATCCGCACGAACCAGGTGTTGGGACGGTATCGTTTGAAGGCTCCGCTCAATGAGGTGCGGTAAATTCGCAAACGGTGATCTGTTTGAGTCCAAGGAGGGCGATTGAGGGATGGGGCATCAAGAACTGGACATACGGAGACTGATAGGTCGATGGTGGCTGCCCGAGAGGACGGGATTTCCGCGCACCTTGGACGAGCTTACCTTCCGTAACGTGGTAGTCCTGTTCGCCGTCAGCCTGATGGCCTATTTCTATATCGATGTCGGCCCGCGGGCGCGGATCTTGCCCGGTAAACAGGAAGAACATCGAACCGATTTTACCGTATATACCGAAGCTGGATCCGCGTTCTTTGACGGTCGAAAGCCTTACGAAGTCGGTAATCCTCGCAGTTGGACCTATATCTACCCTCCCCTGCTGGCGCTGATGGTCGCGCCTCTCTCGTTACTTGATTCCGAAGCCCAGGCCCTGGTCTGGTTCACCTTAAGCGCAATCCTATGTCTGGGCAGCTACGAAGAGGCACGCCGCATCTGGCGGTTCCTGTTACCGACGGAAAAGGGGGACGCTCGACTTGATCCGTCCGGCCGATGGGTGGGCTTGTGCGCCGGAATGACCATGTTTCTACCCACGCTGGCCTGCCTTCAACGCGGACAAGTGGGCATCGTTCTGCTGTATTCGCTCCTGCTCGGCTATCGTCTTATCTTGACGAGCCGGAACCGGCCAACGTTGCTGCTGGGTGGAGTCTTGCTCGCATGGCCCGTCGTAGTCAAGCTGGTTCCCGCGCTTCCGGTTGGGTTTCTGGTCTGGCAACATTGGCTTCTGGCCCTGGGTCGCGAGCGCAGTCGTCATGATTTCGTTCGGGCGTCCATTCTCAGCCTGAGCATCATGGCCGGCGTGTTCCTCTTTCTCCTCGCGCTTCCCGGAGCCGTCCTTGGCTGGAACGCAAACCTTCGGCATCTCCAGACCTGGTCGCGAAAGGTCGTGACCTGCGAGGACCCTGGGTCCTCTTACAAGGCGTTTCTTGACAGCACCAATAATCAGAGCTTCGGCAACGCGGTCCATTTACTCGTCGCGCGTTGGCGAGTCGAGAGGCCGGATGACCTCAGGCATCTTCTGCTCCGATTAGCGAAGACACCCGCCGAAAGACAGATCGCCGAGGACGAAGCCGCGACCAAGATGAGGATCGCCGACACCACCACGCAACGCTGGATCCAGATCTCCAAGGGGGTGATGCTGGCCCTCCTCCTGGGCGTGGCACTTGTCCCCTCCCGGAGCGACCGGCTGGGCCACGCGGTCACATTCGGGCTGGCCTGCCTCGGTATCCTGCTGATCTCTCCGGTCGCCTGGACCCATTACTTCATGATGGCCCTTCCCGCCGTGCTCTTCTTTCCTCCTTGGCTGAGCCGACGCGGTTATTCCAGGATCGCCAGGTGGATGGCCGGTACGCCGGTTCTTCTTGTCTGGTTGCACTTCCTTGCAAAGGAGTGGATCGGGCCTTACGGATTTCTCGGCCTAAGTACGACTGGCTGGTTCCTGATCGCCTGCGTCTTGATGATCAGGGAAGGAATACTCGACCTTCGAAGCGATTCGACCTCTCGTCCGCCGCGCGCGGTCGCATCACAATCAAGGCAATGGTACGGCCCACACCGTCGCTCACGGAAAGAAGATCAGGCTCTTCTCGACGAGCGACTCGTGACACTCGACGAATGCGCGGCGAAACGGACCGCACGCTGAACCCTTAGCATCTTGATGTAAAGCACCTCAAAGTTTGCTTGCTTTTTGGGTCCGCGGTAAGCAACGGTCGCGTACGGCGCGTTGGGTCGGAACGACATTTCTCGAATGTGGGTGTGGATGCGCGAGAATTCGAGTTGAAGTGAAACTTGTTCAAGTTTTGGACATGTTCCAGATCAGCCAAACGCAAAGTGCCAACCCCATGATAAATCCTACGGTTGCGAGATGGGATGCGCCTTCCCTGAGCACGAGCGACGAGGAGACGAAGAGGCCGGAGATCACGATGCCCGCCGCGAGCGTATTACTTGCCCGCGTCAGCTGCCTGACCAGGCGTTCAAACCCTTGAAGGTCGAATTTCACGCTCAATTCGCCTCGCCGGATTGATTCGAGAGACTGGCTTAACACCTCGGGAAGGAGAGTTGCGATCCTTTGAAGATCTTCGGCGGCACGGATCGACCGATTCAGGAGACGGGAAGGATAGAACCGTTGCAGCATCAAGGTTCTCAGGAAGGGCTGAATTTGCCGCGCGATATCAAAATGTGGATCGAGTATCCGGCAAAGACCCTCGATCGTCACGAGCGAGCGGATGAGGAGCACGAAGTCGGGAGGGATATGGAGGTGGTGCGCCCGGATGATGGTCACCAGCTCTCGGAGGAGGGTCCCGAGGTCGATGGTATCAAGAGTGAGATCGGAATAAGTTGCCACCAGTTCGCCGACGTCACGCCTTAACTCGGCTGGATCCGCCTGTTCGCTTCGAATGCCTAGCGAGTCCAGTGCCCTCAAAACTCGGTCCGTATCCTGGGCGAGCAGTCCCGCGAGCAAGTCGGCGATGCGTTCGCGGGTCCTGGAATCAAGCTGTCCGAACATGCCGTAGTCGAGCGGAACGATGACCCCGCCCGGGAGGACTCGTAGATTTCCCGGGTGGGGATCGGCGTGAAAGAATCCGAATTCAAAAATCATCCGGAGTAGAATCCTCGAGCCTCGCTCGGCCAGAAGCGCCGGCTCGATTCCCATGGACCGGATGCCTGGCAGATCATCCACAGCGCCTCCGCCGATGAACTCCATGGCGATGACGCGAGAGGTGGAGAGTTCTTCCACGACGAACGGGATATGAACGGTCTCATCCCCTTCGAAGAAGGTGCGGCATCGTTGCATCGTGCGTCTTTCGATCGCGAAATCGAGCTCGCGCTTGATCGTCCTTTCAAACTCCTTGGCCAGAAGCAGAGGTTTGTAGGCAGCGAGGAACGGCAACCGCCGTTCCGCGAGCTGGGCGAGATTCTTCAAAATGTCGAGGTCCGACTGCACGGTTTTGTGGATGCCAGGCCTGCAGATCTTGAGTGCGACGACCCGGCCGTCATGCAGGACGGCGCGGTGAACCTGCGAGATCGAGGCTGAGGCCGTCTGGGTCGGTTCGAGCGACGCGAAGACTTCGCTCGCCGGTCTCCCGTATTCCTCCAGGAGAATCTCGTTCGCCTCGGCGAATGAGAACGGCCGTACATCATCGCGGAGGGCCGCGAGCTCGTTCGTATACGCTTCGGGAAGCAAGTCGGGGCGAGTGCTTAAGACTTGGCCGAGTTTGACGAAAGTCGGGCCCAGTTCCTCACAAACCAGTCGGAGGCGGTGGGGTCGATCCTGCGGAGGAATCTCGGCGCCTAAGGCCACTCGCTCGAACGATCGAACGACACCGTCGAGATGAAGCGCGGAGACGACATCTTGATATCCGTAACGGACTAAGGTCGCCAGAATCTGGCGATAACGTGGCAAGTCACGTAGGTGCCCGACGGTTTCGCGAATCAACGTAGACGAATCACCTCGAACCGGATCCTCGATCAGTGGAACGATCCCGAGAGTCTTCCAGGCTTTCCACGATTTCGGGAGGACGCCTTGCGGCGATCAGATCGTTTGGTTAAACTATCTCTTATCAATCGCACCTACGCAAGACGATGGGCACGGGAATCTCTTCATGCCAACTCAGGAGCAGATGGGCATACGCCCTCTTGAATCCGACTACGAATTCTCCGAGTCTCGCCTTGAGGCAACCGGATTCATCTTTCACGGGGTTGTGCTTTCGCCGACCGACAAGAAATTGGCTCTCAAGGCCAACAGTAACTTGCTCCATTTCGCTCGCTGTCCCAAGCTCGAAAAGGTCGGGGATCAACAAACCAAGATTTGGTTTCGTTCGATCAAGGTCGCTGTGACCCATCTGAATGATATGGTCGGCGCCACGCGGTGGAAGTGGTGCAAACTCTGCGAACGAGAAGTCACCCAGCGCGTTCTCGACGAGATCTAAGTCCGAATCGACTCTCTTTCTCACCTGGATAACATGAACCGCCGTGGCCGGATTGCGGGGATCAATCCGGCTTGATCTCGTTTCGAATGATCCTGAGTGTCCTTGTGCGCCCAAGGATCTCGACTCAAGGAAGCCGTTTCGCCACGATTAACTTGCGGAATTCCGGAAGCTCGCGGATGTGATCGAAGTCGGCTTCCTCCCGGATAAGATCTCGAAGACTCGGTTCGAGCGCGATTGCCGCCGACAGCTCTTTGAGAGCCTTGGTCAAGTTCCCCGCCAGGCTCCAGTAACAAGCCAGGTTGTACCGGAGCAATCCGTACTCCGGGAAAGCACGTCGAGCACGCTCGAGCGCGTCGATCGCCTGGGCGAGCCGGTTAGTACGTTTGTAGCACCAGCCCAAAGCCATGGCCACTCCCGGGTCATTGGGACGTAGCGCCGCCGCTTTTTCCAAAGGCTGGAGAGCGTCTCGAAATCTGTCTAGGGAACGAAGCGCCTCCCCGATCAGAACGCAGGCCTCGAATTGCTTTGGGGACCAATCGACCTTGCTCCGTAGAATCTCCAAAGCGTGGGTGGGCATCTCCAGCATGAGATACCCCACCGCCTCGTCCAACATCCTCTCGATGGGATCTCGAAAACTCCGACTCATCTCGGAACGTGCTCCCGAGGGAGAATTTCATGGCTGGCCGGTGGCAGCCAGGTTCGTGCCTGAAGGCGTGCGGATCGAGCGGGCTCAACATGCTCTACGGCTGAGGCCGGACGCCACAGCGTCGACAATACAATAAATAATCTACGTCATGGATGTCGTTGGAGAAAAGTCGCAATATCACAACCACGGATGGATCGGGACGTCCGCATCGCGACAGGTCCGTGGAGGGGAAGTCAATCTCGACTTTCGACCACTCACAGGAGTCGATTCGCACCACGATCTCCACCCTGACGCGAGACGGATGGGACTCGCTCAAGGCTCGCGGATTCTCGGCGACAGAGCTCATGCTCGGTGGCGATCAGATCGGGGATATCGATTCCAACCTTCGAGCGACTCGCCAGTGCCATGGCTCTCGCTTCAATTCCCTTGCGGTTCTGGAGCCCATCGAGCCAGCGTTGAGGAATGGCGTCGATGCCGTAGTGGGTGCCCGCGATGGCGCCGAGGATGGCCCCGGCGGTGTCGGTATCGCCGCCGAGGTTAATGACTTCGGTCAGAGCCTCCTCAAAGCTGTCGGTCGTCAAGAAGGTATAAAGGCAGGTTGGGATACAGGCGGGAGGGAATCCCATGGTGGGCCTTCGACAGACAGGCTCCGCGCCATGGCGGTTGGCTTCCTCAACGAGCGAGGAGAGCGCCCGCTCCCGCGTATGTTCCAGCAGCGATTCCGTATTGGCGATGACCTGCGACATGCTGTGGGGATAGTGCGACAGCCCTACCACCGAGTCGCCGTGGCGGGCCCGAATTTCTCGCTCGGACCGTGCGACATCACCCGCGAAGCGGAACAATAAGCTGGGCTCTCGCTCGATTCCTTCAGCCAGTCTGCGGACAGCATGAACGACAAGAAAAGCTCCACTGAGGCTACGGACGTCTCGGTGAGTCATGAGGCTTGCCGCCATGACCGATTCGAAGATCAAGGCGGAGTCAGCGTCAAGTTGATCAAAATAGAGCGCGATCGGGGCAATTCGCATCGCCGCGCCGATGCCGGCGGTCTTTTGCCCGGTTTCTCCAGGGCTCATGCCTTTTTCGAGGTCGGCTAGGACGAGCCTGAAGCTACGTCCGATTCCTCGGTGAGCACCGACGAATTTGCCTTTGGGGTTTGCGAGCCCGACATAGAGTTCGGCGAGACGGTCTTGATCGACGCAGCCTCGCTCAATCAGGACATCGCTGATCGCGAGAGCCTGCTGGGTATCGTCGGAGTAAAGGCCCGGCATCCTCCAACGATAAGGTTTCCGCTTCCAAGCCTGGACCCCATCGACATAATCCTCGACCCGATCGTAGTGAGTTTTGATCTGTTGGGCACTCAGGCCTTCCAGGGGAGCTCCCAGGGCATCCCCGACAGCTAGTCCGAGAAGGCAACCTCGAATACGGTCGATTCGGGACAACTGAGGCATCTGGTCAAGCTCCTCGGATGCCGAGCCGGTCGCCGGGAATGACTGCGGCGACCCAATCTCGTTCGGTCGATCGAAAAGATAACCGCCGTTGGGGACTACGCCAATCGAATTCTGTGGACAACGCTCATCAAGTTCCTTTCACGACGGTGTCATGGCACTGCGGGACCCCGATCGGATTTCCACTTAGGATTATTACGCCCCACCGGAAATTTTTTCGGGAATTCACATTTTCCGGCTCCCTAAAAGGGGCGGAAAACTCGATCCCCAAGAATTTTTTCGGGATCTGACGCTCATGTGAACAGCAAGTGCAACTCCGCGAGTTTTCTGAAAACCTCAGCGTCGCCTCTTTCAAGCTCTCGCGCATGAAATGGGTCTAATCCACCTGCTCGAGAAACGAAACCAAGTGAGGTGACAACCTCTCGGGCAAACGCTCCAACGTCGGAGCGTCATTACAGCTTTGCCGTCTTAACCATCTTGAAAGGAAATTGAGATAATCCAACGACCTGACCGGACTATGGTATCGACCGAAACTCCTGAATCAACCCACCTTCGAACGAGTGATTTCAAAGGCCATCCCCGAACGCTTCCTCGCAACCTATTTGACCGTCGCCAAGCTTAAATCAGGCTCAACCTCAGTCGTGTCATTCGTTCAGGAATGGTGAGCTACGGTCTCAAAGAGAGATTGAGATCGGAGGATTGCGCATTCCTCCGGAAACGTATGGAATGAGTGCACAGCGAACCCG
>Ga0080006_1134568_pt1 | contig 11907 bp, 3 predicted proteins | sample RS3BMetagenome_FD_69209 | JGI IMG/M metagenome (GOLD analysis project Ga0080006, IMG submission 69209) | Ferric oxide microbial mat and aquatic microbial communities from Rainbow Spring, Yellowstone National Park, USA - RS3B (SPADES... ...
CCCACCAGGAAGGGTTCGACAAGAACGCGCTGCGGCTACTCTGCGGCGGCATGGACCTCGACACTTTCGAGGCGGTGAAATCCGAGTTCGAGGACCCCACCGCCGCTGTCCGACTGCTCCTGGCGACCGATGCCGCATCGGAGGGCATCAACATGCAGGAGTGCTGCCGCTGGGTCGTCCACTACGACATCCCCTGGTCCCCCTCGAAGCTCCAGCAGCGCAACGGGCGTGTGTCCCGCCACGGCCAGTTGCGGGACGTGAGCGTCCACTACTTCTGCTGCGACCAGGAGGAGGACATGAACTTCCTCTTCCGGGTCGCCCAGAAGGTCGAGCAGGTCCGGCACGACCTCGGGAGCGTCGAGAAGATCTTCGACGCCGCCATCCAGCGTCACTTCCAGGGCAAGCCCGTCAGGATCGAAGAGATCAACCTCTTCGTCGATGAGGAGATCCGCCGTAGCCCCGAGAAGACCGAGCTAGGCCAGACCGCCGGTCGTGACCTCGCCGAACTGAACCGGCGTGCGAGGGAACTGCTGGAGGGCACCGACGCCCGCCTGGGCATCTCCCCACAGGCCCTCGTGGAGATCCTCCGGGCGGCAATCGCCGTCGAGGGCCAGGGGTCGCTCGACGAGATCACCGGGCGACCGGGATTCTACCGACTGCGGCCCCCTCCCCGGTGGGAGGGGCTCGCCCGTCAGACCCTCACGGTGGGGTCACGCACCGACAAGATGGAACTGGTCTTCGACACGGCCCTGGTCGAGGACGAGGTTCAGGGGCGTCGTGTCCTGCGCCTCAAGAAGCACCAAGCCCTGATGCGGCTGGGCCACCCGATCATGCGGCAGGCGATGTCGATCCTCTGCCGCCAACTGCACGACCCGACCGCCCACGACCCGATCTTCCGCTGGTCGGTGGCGTCGCTGCACCGGTCCGGCTTCGACGCCCTGCTCGTGTTCTACTACACGGTCACGGCCATCAACGAATTGCGTGAACCGCTCCACGACGAGGTGGCATGCCGGGTCTTCCGAATCGTCGGCGAGCGGCTGGAACCGGTGGAGCGGGACTTCGAGCGGGAAGTCCTGCGGAGCGAGTTCCTCCCGGTCAAGTCCCCGTCGCACCGGGACGGCTGGGTGAAAGCCTTCCGGGGCCGCTGGTTCCCCCATCGCAGCGGGATCGAGGCGTTCCTCGGCGAGCAGGAGGCCACGCTCAAGGGCGTGATGCAGGCCAGGGCCGACGCCACCCTGAAACGGGAGGGCGACTCCGCCAGGGAGAGCTACCGCTACCGCCTCAAGGAGTTGCAGGACCGGAGCCGGGAACAGGAACTCGAAAAGCTGGTCAAGCAACTCGTCCGTGAGAAGTCCGAACTCGAACAGCCGACGCTCTTCGAGGAGTTCCGGGAAGAGTCGAAGGCGAAGTTGCAGGAGATCGAGGAGCAGATGACCGTGCTGCGTCAGGACGTGGACCGGACCCGAGGCCAACTGACCAGGGAGAGGGACAACCGCCTGAACGTCGTGCTCCCGAAGCGGTTCAAGGTGCGAGAAGTCCGGGTATTGCCGCTGGCCCTGACCTACCTCGTCCCGGCCACCGCCGAGGACCTCCGGCCATGAGCCAGGTCGATACCGCCCACGCCTGGTGGTCCCGCCTCCGACACCAAGGGCTGCTGCTCTCGCCCGTCGTGATGCTGGAGCGGTATGCGACCGCCCCGGAGCCGGCGCACTTCTCGGCGGCGGCCAGGCTGCGTGACGCCTACACCCGGTTCGTCTCCACGGCCGAGATGCGTCGGGGCGAGGCCGAGATCGAGCAGTCGGCGATCCTGACCTGGGTGGATTCGCTGCTCGACCCGTACATCGGTCACCGCTGGGGCCGGCTGGCCCGGCAGGGCTCGATCCCCGAGAAGCTCACCGCCGTCGTCCGGATCGGCACCCGCTCCGAAACGATCAGGCCCCACCGGGTCGTCTACGCCGACGCCGATGCCACGGTCCCGGCGCTGCTGGTCATGGCCGACACCTCGGCCCAGGTCGGTCGGGGGCGTGGCCGGACGGTCTACGCCCGCTTCCTGGAACTGCTCCGGGGCACGGGTCACCGTCTCGGTCTCCTGACGAACGGCTACCAGTTCCGGCTGGTCTATGCCGGGCTCGACTTCGAGTCGTGGTGCGAGTGGGAGGCCGACCGCTGGTTCGACGACGGCGAAGGCACGGAGGAACTCGGCGGCCTGCGGCAACTCCTCTCGTCCGAGGCCCTGAAGCCGGTCAGGATGAACGTGTCGGGCCTGCTCGATGCCGTCGAGGAGTCCCGCAAGCGACAGGCCGACCTCTCCAGCGTGCTCCGTGAGAACGTCCGCCAGGCGGTCGAGTACCTGCTGGAGGACGTGTCGGCGGCGAACCGGACGGACTCGAACCTCTTCAACCCGCTCGTCCAGCACGACGGAGAGCCACTCCTGACCGACGCCCAGGCCCACGAGGCGTTGCTCCAGGCGACGGTGCGGGTCGTGATGCGGCTGGTCGTCTGCCTGTTCGCCGAGTCCCGGCAACTGCTGCCCGTGAACGACCCGATCTACGCCCAAGCCTACGGCGTCCGGTCGCTCTACGAGTCGCTGGAGGAAGCCGTCCGCATGGAGGGCGGGGTCCACACGCTGTTCAACCACCACACCGCCTGGGCCCGGCTGATGGCCCTGTTCCGGCTGATCTACGACGGTTCGGCGCACGGTGCGTTCCCCCTCCGGGCGTACGGCGGCATCCTGTTCCGGCCGGGCAAACCCGACGACCCCGATCCCGTCTCACGGGCCTTGCACCTCCTCGAACATGCCGTGCCGGTGGGCGACGCCACGATGCACGCCGTCCTCCGCAAGTTGATGCGGGGGCCGCTGCCGGTCCTCCGGGGCCGGCAGAAGACGTTCGTGGAGGGCCCGGTCGATTACACCGACCTGCGGACCGAGTTCATCGGGTTGATCTACGAGGGGCTCCTCGACTACCGGGTTAAGCGGACGGACGCCGAGATCGGCCCCCAGGTCTTCCTCAACCTTGGGCGTGAGCCCGTCCTGCCGCTGAACCGGCTGGAGGAGATGCTCGCCAACGACCGCAACAGCCTCAAGAACCTGCTCACGACGCTCCGCAAGGAGGCCGTCACCGCCAAGGTGGCGAGCGAGGAGGAGGCCGAGGAAGAGGCTGCGGACGAACCGGGGGACGCCCCGGAGAACCCCACCGAGGACGGCGATGCCGAAGTCGAGGTCGAGGCACCGGCCGAGGAGTTCGTCCGGGGCGGCGACTACCTCGACGCCGTGGCGTCGGCGAACCGGTGGGCCGTCGCAGCGGTCGTCCTGGCCGGTCTGGTGGGTCGCCAGAAGGCCAGGGAGTCGGACGGCGAATACCAGGCCCGCATCGAGGCCGAGGCGAAGCGGCTTATCAAGCGGGTGGTCGCCACCGGCGAGTTCTACCTCGTGCGTGCCGGGAACACCCGCAAGGGGACGGGGACGTTCTACACCCGACCCCAACTGTCCGTGCCGACCGTCCACCGGACCCTGGAGCCGCTCTGCTACGACAGGGCCGAGGACGGCACGCCGACCCCGAAGCCCCCCGAGGTGATCCTCGGGCTCAAGGTCTGCGACCCGGCGTGCGGGAGCGGCTCGTTCCTGGTGGCGGCCCTCCACTACTTGACCGACGCCCTCTACAAGTCACTCTGCCACCACAAGCACCTGGACGACCCGGCGTGGGCCAAGCGGATCACGCTGCCGCTGGGGCGGCCTCGCACGGGCGTCGAGACGGACAACCTCGTCCCGTTCCCGCCCGACGACCCCCGGATCGGGCACACGTTCGAGGACCGGATCAAGGCCCTGCTCCGGCGTCACGTCGTCGAGCGGTGCCTGTACGGCGTGGACCTGAACCCGCTCGCCGTCGAGTTCGCCCGTGTCTCGCTCTGGGTCGAGACTCTCGACGCCGAGCTTCCGTTCTCCTTCCTCGACCACAAGATCAAGGTCGGCAACTCGCTGGTCGGCTGCTGGCTCGACCGGGTGAAGGACTACCCGCTCAGGGCGTGGGAGCGGGAGGGAGGCGACGGCAAGGACGGCCCCCGCACGCAGGTCATCGAGTCCTTCCTCAAGGGCGAGAAGGTCGGGAACCGACGGGCGGGGGACGGGCGGATCAAGCAGGAGATGCGGGAGTTCATCCGGCTCGTCGTCGACAGGGCGGCCGGTCAGCAGGTCATGCTCCCGGAACTCGACATCGACATCGAGCGGGTCGTCGAGGACGCACGGACCGCCTTCGAGGCCCTGCACGAGCAGCGTATCGACGACCAGGAGGGCCAGGAGGATCGCTACCGGGCCATCGAGCGGAGCGAACCCGTCCGCCGCCTGCGTCGGGCGATGGACGAGTGGTGCTCTGTCTGGTTCTGGCCCGCCGACCCCGAGTCGATGGCACACGTCCCCACGCCACTAACCTTCCATAAGGAGTCCGAGGGGCGATCGTCGCTGGTCGCCAGGCTCGCCGACGACCTGCGGTTCTTCCACTGGGAGTTGGCCTTCCCCGACGTATTCACTCCCAGGCGGAGCGGGTTCGACGCAACGATCGGCAACCCCCCGTGGGACGTGATGAAGCCCAACTCGCAGGAGTTCTTCACCGACTTCGACCCCCTCTACCGAACCTACGACAAGCAGGCCGCCCTGCGAAAGCAGACGGCGCTGTTCGTGTCGATGCCAGCGGTCGTAGAGGGATGGGGCGAGTACCTCGCCCGCTTCAAGGCCCTCGCAAACTGGGCCAGGTGTGCGGCGGACCCCTTCGACCTCCTGCTGGCCCGAGGGAGCCAGGGGGCGGAGTTGGCCCGCCAGTGGTCGGGGCATCGCCAGTCCCATAAGGGATTCGCCGACCCCGAGCATCCCTACCGGCTCCAGGGGAGTGCCGACCTCAACTCCTACAAGATGTTCGCCGAGGTGTTCTGGAACCTCATGCGAACGGACGGTCGGCTCGGCGTGATCCTCCCCACCGGGATCTACTCCGATTTCGGCACGAAGGACATGCGGGAGACGCTGCTGTTCCGTGGTCGGATCGACCTCATCTATGCTTTCCAAAACGAGAAGAAGGTCTTCTCGGCGGCCCATCACTCCTTCAAGCAAGTCGCCCTCTTCGTCAGCAAGGGCGGGAAGACCGAATCGTTTCGCACCCGGTTTCGCATGGGAGTGGGCGACTCGCCAGAAGCCTACGAGCTTCCCGATGACATCCTTCGCAATGTCTCGTCGGCGATGATCTTCACGCCCGACGACATCCGGACGAACAGCCCGAAGATGTTGAGCCTCGTTGAACTCAAGAGCGATCGTGATCTGGGGATCTTCCGCAAGATCTACGCCCACTCGATGCGGATCGGTGATAAAGCCCCAGGGTGGGAGATTTCTTACGCTACCGAGTTTCACACTACCAATGATTCCAAGCATTTCCCCAAACTAGAGAAATGGGAGTCGAAGGGCTACAGGCCGGATGTGTTTGGGAGATGGGTGGGGCCGGACGGAGAAGTGGCTCTCCCTCTATACCAAGGTGGCATGCTTCACATTCTAAACCCGTTCTTCAACGCCTGGGTGGAAAATCAGTGGCGGCCGATGGCGAGTGATAAGTCTGCTCCTCGTCCTAAGTTCCTGATGAGTGCTGAGGATTACCGTGAGCTTTCGGGAACGTCGGTGTCCCCCCGCTTGGCATACCGTAGGATTGCTCGGACTACGGATACACGGACATTTATCAGCACTTATTCGCCAGTTTTTCCGAGTAGCGACTCCCTCTTTTTGTTATTGTTTGAGGGTGGGGACCTTGAAAAATTGCTCGCTGGGGCGGCGACTTGTGGCTCTCTGGCATTCGATTGGATCGTCCGCCAACGGCTGAGTGGAACGAACCTAAGCTGGTTCATCCTTCAAGAATGTCCACTGCCAATTAGCCTGTGCGAAGAGAAATCTGGGACGTTGCGGCATCTAAATAAACGAGTAGCTCAACTCTCCTTGATTCACCGAATGTTTGCTCCTCATTGGCTCAAGCTCAAACGCAGGTACGAAGAGCTTGGAGTACATGAATGGAAGCGTTGGTGGTCAGTCACCGAAGCCGATCGCCTTCGCCTCCGTGTCGAGATCGACGCCCTCTGCGCCGACCTCTACGGCCTCGACCCCGACGACTTCGACTGGATCGTGCGAGACGACCCAACCGACCCGAAGGGCTTCTACCGGGTCGATCGCCAGCTTCCCTTCCGGGAGCGGCTCACCGGCCTCGCCGCCGCTGCGTTCCGGGCATTGAAAGAGGGCAAGTGGTCCGCCGAGTCCGCCGCCCAGTTGTCCAACGACGAGTTCTTCGACCTCCTCGGCATCCCCGAACTCACGAACGCAGCCGCCGCCCACTCCGCCGGCCTGCCCGGCCCGCTGATCGAGAAGCGTGAAGGCTGCCACGTCTGGAAGCCCGAAGCCTTCCCGGCCGACGACCCCCGCCACGGCTGGACCTGGGACGACTGCTGGAACGACGCCGTGGCCCTCCTCGGCAGCGACGAAGCCGTCCGGGACTACATCTCCGACCGCAAGCCCGCCGAGGCGGTTCAGGATGGCGATCGTTTGGCCCCGGTCAATCGACCGGGGGCGAGCGATGCTCCGGGGACCGAGGAACCGTTCCGACTCGCTGCCGACCGGATTTCAGGCAGGAAGCAGGGGCGGCTGAACCTCGACCAACCGATCCCCACCCCCTCCCTCCCGGCCCGACAGCCCACTGTCTTCGAAGACGCCGACCCCAGGGTCGCCCGGTATCTCGCCGTCCTCGTCCGGATCATCGCCGCCCACCGGGGGATGACCGGGCAGAAAGTGCTCGGGCGGAAGAAGGTCGAGAAGTTGGTGCATGTGATCGAGACGCACCTCGACCTCGATCTCGGACGCAGGCCGATCCGTGCCGCCGCCGGGCCGCTCGACATGGAGCGGCACAAGGCGGTGTGCCGCATCGCTGAGGAGAGGCGGCTCTTCCAAACGATCGAGCCCGAGCGTCCTCCCGACGAGGAGAACGAGGTCACCAACCCCCGTGAGGCAGTCCGGTTCGAGCCCATGGAACGCTTCGACCAGGCCGTCGCCTACGCCGCCGATGCCCTCGGCGATCGCAGCGCCGACGTGGTACGCCTGATCGACCACCTCATGAAACTCACACCGTCATCGGCGGAGGTGGTCGCCACCCTCTATGCCGCATGGTCCGGCCTGATCGACTCCGGGTCGCCGGCCCAGGACGAGGACATCTTCCGGGCGTTCTGGTCGTGGAGCCCCGAGAAGGCCAAGTTCCCGAGGATGCACCTCGTCATCGAGTTGGCGTGGATGCGTCAGGAAGGCATCGTCCCCACCGACAAGATCAAGGGGCCTCGAACGTCCGAAGGTCCCGCCGCAGGGGGGACGGCCCGATGAGCCGTCGTGACAAACTCCTCGATAAGATGAGGGCGAGCCCCGGCACGATCCGTTTCTCGGAGGTCGAGGCGTTGTTGCGGCACGAGGGGTTCGTCCTGTTTAACTCCAGGGGCAGCCATCGCTCCTACCACCGGGCCGACGGGCGGCTCCTGACCGTCGTCCGCCCCCACGGCGGGCGCAAGGCGTGCCACCCGGCCGACGTTCGCAAGGTTCTGGAGGCGCTCGAACGATGATCACCAGCCACGACTACCGGGACTTCGTGTTCACGATCGCCTATCAGCCCCAGGAACCGGCTTACGGCGTCGATTTCCCGGACATCCCCGACATCATCACCAGCGGCGAGACCCTGGCCGAGGCGTTCGCCCACGCCTGCGAGGCCCTGGACCTCCACCTGGAGAGCCTGCAAAAGCTGTCGCTCCCCTTGCCCCGACCCAGGCACCGTCTCGTCGTCGAGACCTCGGAAACGGCATGAGTCGCCCCATGGCACCCCAGAGAGCGAGAACACCGAGATGGCGATCAACCCCGTCCACTTCGCCCATAGCATCTGCGACGAGTTCCTTCGCTACATCTTCTCGGCGTTCCCGCTCTCCGACCCCGACCTGGCGAGGCAGGCCCGCAAGCTCCTGGAGCGACCGTCGTCCCTGGACATCCCGCTCGTCAAGGGCCCGTTCGTCTCCCTCTCCGAGGCGTTCGCCAAGGGCGAGTCCGTGCAGGCCATGGCCGACCGAGGTACGCTCCACCCGGTTATGCCCACGCTGATCGGCTACCCCTCGATGTGGCTGCACCAGCAGCAGGTCTTCGAGTCGGTCACGGCGGGCAGGCATGTCCTGGTCGCCACCGGGACCGGCTCCGGCAAGACCGAATCCTTCCTCTATCCCATCGTTGATGACCTCCTGCGCCAGCGAGACAAGGGCATCCGTGAGGGCGTCACGGCGATCCTCGTCTACCCGATGAACGCCCTGGCGAACGACCAGTTGGATCGGTTGCGGGAGATGCTCGGCGGCACGGGGATCACATTCGGGCAGTGGGTCGGCACGACCCCGGCGAAGGAGGGGGATGTCCCGGTGGACCGCTTCCCCGGCTCCGGTCGCCAGGCATACCTGACCGCCCGCCAGCAGCGCCGGGACGAGGCCCAGGCCGAGGATTGGGCGGTGCGGCCCCTGGCACCCCCCGAGGAGTGCTGCTCCGAGGAGGACATCCGCAAGCGGAAGCCCCGCATCCTGATCACCAACTTCCGCCAGTTGGAGATCCTGACGACCCGGATGCCCGACCTGGCCCTCTTCGCCGAGGCCCCGCTCAGGTATTTCGTCTTCGACGAGGCCCACACCTACTCGGGTGCCACCGGGGCCGAGGTCGCCTGCCTGATCCGGCGTGTGCGGGTTCTGGCGGGGAAGACCCCCGACGAGATCGTCTGCGTCGGGACCTCGGCCACCCTCTCCGACCCGACAAAGAGGGTCCAGGACAACGACGAGACCGCCCGCCGGTTCGCCTCACGGTTCTTCGGCGTGGACGAACAGCAGGTCGTCCTCGTCGGCGAGTCCTACGTCAGCCGGGAGTGGCCCCTCCGTCGATACAAGCCCGTCGCACCGCACGGCGACGGAATGGCCCGCCTCACCCGTGTCCTGGCGGCGATCGTTGAGCCGGGGAACCTTGCGACGATCAAGGAAGTGGTCGAGGAACTCACCGGGCAGATCTTCGAGCCGGGCGACGACTGGCGAGAAGCCCTCTTCGACCACCTCGTCGGCAACGAGTACGTGTACCAGGCCACCCGGATCTTGAAGCACCCCCAATGGCTCAAGGATGCGGCCTGGCAGACCTCGCAACGGATCGCCATGAGTCGGCTGGCCGAGGGTGACCGGGCCAACGCCGAACTCCTCTCGTATCTCATCCTCGGGGCCGCAGCCCTCAAGGGCGGCGAGTCGCTGCTGCGGCCCAAGGTCCACTTCTTCCTCCGTGGCCTCGACGAGATGGTCGTCGCCCTCGACGGGACGGCGGCCGATCCCAAACTTCACCTCTTCCTGTCGATCCAGGACGCCAAGGATCGGTTCGGCGGCAGGCACGACGATTCGTTCCTGCCGGTGCTGACGTGCCGGGGCTGCGGCCAGCACTTCTACGAGAAGTTCGTGCTGGGCCTCGAACTCGCCCGAGGGGCCAAGAACCAGCTACGGGGATTCGAGAACGGCAACGCCGCACCGGGCGAAGGGGGCCAGGACAACGCCTACTGGGCCACATCGCCCGCCGGGACCGGCACACGGCTGGTCCTGACGAACCGGCTCCTGGAGGAGGCGGAGGGCGGCCCCACCGCACGCTCGTCCCGCTGGCCGAGGGCCTGGTTCTGCCGGGCGTGCGGAGCGATGCACCGGGAGGCGTCCCCGAACTGCCTGGCGGACGGGTGCGGCCACAAGGAGCCCGTCCTGCCGATGATCGTCTTCGGCTCGTCCCTCTCCGCCTGCCCCTCGTGCAACTCGCCCTCGTTCTCGATCGGGGGCCGGTCGATCGAGCCGGCCCGGAAGGTCCAGGCCGTCACCGTCTCCGATGTCCACATCCTCGCCCAGGCGATGATCAACGCCGCCCCGGAGGGGCACGAGAAGCTGATCATCTTCGCCGACAGCCGGCAGGACGCCGCCTTCCAGGCGGGATGGATGCAGGACCACGCCCGGCGAATCCGACTCCGGCACATGATGAACCGGGCGATCGCCGGGGCTGGTGCCGCCCAGCCCCTCGACTCGATCACCGACAAGCTCATGGAGGTGTTCCGCAAGGACCAGAACCTCATCGACATCCTCCTGCCCGAACTCACAGGCGAGGAGGCCGCCGCCGTCTTCGGCCACAACAAGTGGGTGCCGGTCCACAAGGCCCTGCGGTACATGGTCGTCCGGGAGTTCACGACGGGCGTGAGGCGGACGGACTGCCTGGAGTCGATGGGCCTGGCTCGTGTGGCCTACGAGGGCGTCATGCCCGAGAACGAGGGCCTGAAGAACTGGGCCGACTTGGTGGGACTGTCGCCGTACGAGGCGGTCGAGGCGGTCAGCCTGCTGCTCGACATCTGGCGTCGGACCCGCTACCTCCACGTCACGAACGACCCGATCTTCTCCCGCTACCACGCCAAGGACGACCCGTACATCCAGGCGGGCCTGCTGAACTTGCGGGAGTTCCACCCCAAGGGATTGCTCCTGTCGGTCGGACAGTCCGACCGCTTTGCCCAGGGAATCCTGGCCCGTAAGGGTGCCTCGGGCGTGCAAGCCCTGGTCAAGAAGTGGGCAGACCGGCCCGACTCACTCGACGTGGATGCGGCCGTGACCTTGCTCTGGGAGTTCCTGACGGAGGACGCCAAGCTCCTCCGGAGGGTCGGCCTGCGCTCGCAGAGGGAGACGCTCCTCGGCGACGTGTGGCAGTTGGACCTCGACAAGTTCGTCGTCTCGGTGAGCAATCAGCGTGACCGCTGCGTCGTCTGCCAGAGGGTCACCTCCAGGCACGCACCGAACGACGCCTGCACCCGTCACAACTGCCACGGCACGACCGACACCGAGCAGCCCGACGGGAACAATTACGATGTGTGGCTGATGGGCCGCCCGTTCGTCATGGTCGCCGCCGAGGAGCACACGGCGCAGGTGCCCGGCGAGGTCCGCAACAAGATCGAGCAGGACTTCAAGTCCCGGCACGGCAAGACGAACTGCCTGGTGGCGACCCCGACCCTGGAGATGGGCGTGAACATCGGGGCCCTGGACATGGCCCTCATGAGGAACGTGCCACCCCGACCCTCGAATTACTGGCAGCGTGCCGGCCGTGCGGGACGTGAGGAACGCATGGCGGTCGTCGTGACCTACTGCCGCCGCTCCAACCACGACCGCTACTTCTTCGACGACCCGCTGAGGCTCCTGGGCGGTGCGATCGAGGCCCCGACCTTCAACCTCCGCAACCCCCTCATGGTTGCCAAGCATATCCGATCGGCGATCCTCTCGGAGTTGCTCCTGCGGGCCGCCGTGCCGGGCCCGCCGGGGGAGCAGGTCCGGGGCGTCCTCGACGAACTGTTCCCGACCTTCATCCGGTCCTACCTGCTGGACGAGGACAGCCACTTCCGGGAGTCACCGACCACCACGGCCCCGCTCAAGGCCCTGCTCGGGCAGATCAGGAACGTCCTGGCGGATCGGCTCGCCGCCCTCTTCGCCCGGAACTGGCCCGTCGAGGCCGCCGAACTGGCAGACCGCCCGGCGATCGAGCGTTCGATCGACGAAACCCCGGAACAACTGGAAGCGGTCATCAAGCGGCTACACCGCCGCCTGAACTGGGCCCGATCCACCCGATCCGAGTTGCACAAGAAGAAGGACGCCGGCCTGATCGAGCGTGAGGAGGAGCAACTGCTCCGGAGGGGCGACGAGTTCATCAAGTCGATCGTCGCCTGCGACCGACCGACGTACACGCTAACGGTCCTGGCCGTCGAGGGCTTCCTGCCGGGTTACGGCGTCTACGAGGGCGGGATCACCACTGACGCCCGCCGGGGATCCGCCAGCGCGTCCTGC
>Ga0080006_1162606_pt1 | contig 11906 bp, 7 predicted proteins | sample RS3BMetagenome_FD_69209 | JGI IMG/M metagenome (GOLD analysis project Ga0080006, IMG submission 69209) | Ferric oxide microbial mat and aquatic microbial communities from Rainbow Spring, Yellowstone National Park, USA - RS3B (SPADES... ...
GGAGCCCGCGCCCTCACCCGGGGACTTCGCCCCAGCCTGTCACCTACGATCACCGACGTGGAAGCGCCGCGGACACCGACTCGTCGGGCTGGGGCGGAGCCCCGTTAGTGGTCGGCTAGAAGGGGTTCCCTTCAGGCGGTTGCCCCTGTAAGACGGTTGCCCCTCCGCTCCCGCCCAGAGGTAGGCGCTTGGTCAGTGGCGGCATGAGGAGTGAGGCCGCGACGGCGAGGTCGAGGAGGTAGGTCGACGCCTCGCCCATCCCGCTCTCGGTGACGGACGCGATCATGCAGTAGACGATCAGGAAGAGGGCGATCGCACGGGCGGGACCTCGGGGCCGCGAAAGAGCGAGCAAGAGGAGGGCCAGGAAGATGGCGCCGATCAGGATGTCACCGACGATCCCCTGGTTCTGGTAGGTGGAGAACCAGCTGCTGTCGATCGGCAGACCGTCGAGGGCGGGGTTCACGTGACCGATGACACCGTCGTTCGTGTAACCCGACCCGAGGATCTTCTCCGTCTCGGTTCGTGGGGCCGACAGGACGAGCGACCATTCGTATTGTCGGCCAGTGAGGCCGAACAGCTGCTTCTCGCTCTCGCCTCGGGCCAGCCACTTCGTGAGGAGGGGCGACATCGGAAGCACGACCACCACGACCACGACCAGTACGACGACGAACGCTTGGCGGGCTCGCCGCTTGATCGTCAGCAGACTCGCTCCCCCGACGATCAGGCCGAGAACCATTCCGGCGAGCGCGGTTCGGGTATGGGTGAGCACGAGCGCGGTTGCACCGGGGATCGCGATCCAGAGGGCTTGGCGTCGGGAGATCATGCGGCATGTCCAGAGCAAGAGCGCGATGCCGGTCATCTCCGCCATGTAGTGGGCGAGTTGCGTCGCTGGTATGAACCAGAGGGCACCGCTCAAACGGTGGCCGGGCATCGCCTTGTGGAAGGAGATGAGCAGGCCCAGCACGACCGAGACGAGGATGCCGATCAGGAAGCGCAGCTGACTGCGAAGGAGTAGGAAGTCCCGCCTTCCCCACCAAGGTGTGAGGAGCCAGAGCACCGCCAAAATCTCGAGGAAGCGGACAGACCGGTAGGCCGTGCCGATGCTCACCAGACGGACACTCATCATGAAACAGAGCAGGGCGAGCAGGGTGTAGAGCCCCAAGAAGAGATTGGGTCGGACCCTTGCCCGAGGGTTCAATGACAGTGCGAGCATCAATGCCAGCACGAGGGCGCCCTGCGTGAGCAGCTGGGCGACCTTGTGGGGAATGGGGATGATCGGCTCCTTTGCCGCCCCTAGAACGTTGAAGAACAAGAGAGCCCATACGACCTGGACGCGGCGTATCCGGCGATCCTGGGGCGTCGTCGTGCGCTGCACCTGAACGATCGCCATCGGTCGATACTCCGGCGTCTCTAGCCGACTCGCAGGGAACCGGGGAACTGTCCTGCCCCCGACGTGTCGTCCGTCGGAAGGGAACCGACGAGAACCGCCGAACGGACGACCACGTGCGCCTGACGGAGAAGCTCGCCGGTCGCGCTTATCCGTGTCACGCTCGCCTTTCCCTCGCCGACGATCACCACGGCGTCGGAGACCCAGGCGCGGAGATGCTCGGCACCGAAGGCGGGCTCGACGTCGGCAAGGACCAATACGGCGTCCACGTCGTCGGGAGCCACCTTCTGCGCCATCTCGACCGGGTCCTCCGGAGCCACGAACACACTGATCGGACGACGACGGACGCTGATGGTGTGGAGCCCGACGTCCCGCACACCGAAAGCGGCGGCCAACGGCCGGCCGTGTGCTGCGTCGGCCACGAGAACTGATTTTCCCTCCTCGGCCAAGGAGCAGATCAGCAGTGCAGTGGCGAGTGTGGCAGGCACAGAGGCTTCCAGCGTGACGATGCCGAGGGCAGAGTCGGGCGCGGACTCGAGTCGCGATCGCAGACGACGTTCGATCATCCGGACGGAGTGGTCCGGTCGGTCGAGCGCCCGCTTCAGGCGGCGCCAACGACCCAGACGGCGCCGAGCGAGGCGGGGGATGCTCAACTCGACCGGGGCTTCCAATGCAGCCGCCACCTCGGAGCGGTCATGCGGACGGTCGGAGAGCAGCGCGCCGAGAGCCACGCCGCCGATGCCGAGGGACAGGCCCGCCACCAGACCCGAGAGACCGTCCGTTGCGATGACCTTCTTGGTCGAAGACGGGACGGGCGCCGGCGGGTCGAGCACGCGGCTCACCTGCTGGATGGACGCTTCGTTGAGCAGGTTCTGCTGGATCTGCGCCTGCAGCTGTGTGACCTGTGATGCGTCCCCGGACCGCTGGTTGATCAGCGTGGTGAGACCGGAGCCGGCCGGCGGACTCGACCCCGGGGAGGACGAGAGGGCGTTGATCGACTTGTCCAGCGTGCCGATCTGGCTGTTCAGGGAGGCGATCTGTTTGCGAAGCCCGTCGACCGCGACGTTCGTCTGCAGGCGGAACTCGTAGGACCGCAAGGCGAGGAAGGCACGGGTGACCACAGACGTCCGCTCGAGGGCGGCGGAAGGCGTGGGAGCGCTGACCGTGACGGAAATGATCGAGTTGCTGACGGCCCTGCCTTTGTAGGTTGAAAGGAAGGCGGTGGCGGTCTCGTGCAGGCGCAGGTCCTGCACCACCTGCTGTGCCACGGCCCGGGTCTGCAGGAGACTGACATCGTCGGCGATCGCCTGCCCTGGCGCGCTGCCCGCCGGCTCCGCCAGGTACAGGTCGGACACAGCGGCGTACTTTCGCGGGATGAGCAGGTGCAGGCTCCCGCCCACCGCGGCCCCGACCAATGCCAACGCCAGGCAGAGCCGCCACCGTCGGCTGACGGCCGACTTCACGACTCGCATGCTGATCGGCGTCGTGGCGCGTTCGACGAGTGGGTTGTCATCCTCCCAGGGAAGCTCGCCGTCGTACGCCCACTGCGCCTCGGGAACCTTGATCTCAGTAGTCATCGAGCCCATCCCGCAATGGCTGGCGTCGTGCGATGGCCGTTGGACGTGTGCGATGGCGAGGCGCGCAACCCATCGTTCACGCCCCCGGCGGTCTGGTCGGTTGGCTCGGGGTTCACAATGACGATACCGTCGAGTCCGTGACCGCTGTCCGCAGCGGCCAATCCCAGGCGGGCGAGCATCTGGGCGGTGGTGAACCCGGCGGAGACCACCAACAGGCTCTGGCCGGCGAAAGCATTCAGCGCAGGCTGCTCGCCGTCGACGACCGTCACCTTCACCACCAGCCGACTGCCGAGCGACGCAGGATGGAGCCTCGACTCGTCCTCCACGACGAGTGACAGATTCGGCCGTAGCACCGCCCCGTTCTCGGCAGCGAATGCGGCGCGCAGCGGCACCGTCGCATTGTGGCGGTTCATCTCGAGCGTCGTTGGCGTCCCCAACACCGACGCGTACAGAGCGAGACATGGTCCGACAGAGAGCGCCGGCAGGTCGCCGGCGAATGAGACGAGGCGGATTGCCGCCGCCTCACCTTGCTCAGCGGGGTTGAGACGGAGCAGCATTCGGCGGAGGCCCCAGGCATCGGTGCAGGAAGCCTCGAAATGCCCGAGCAGGCCCTTCCACTCCGCCGTGCTCCGGTAACCCTCCATGTCGAGGGAGAAGAGCACAGACACGCCGATCGCCTGGGAGAGCTCGCTGCGACGCCAGAGCCGGCGGGCCCTCTTTGCACGCATGAGGACCAGAACGAGACCGAGGAGGAGCCCGGCACCCAGGCCGATGGCGCCCGTCTCGACCGCTCGGAGGTGGGAAGGCGCGAGGACTCCGGTTGCCTGCTGAAGGATGCGGGTCGAGGCTGCGGATGCACCCCCGGCAAGCTGGGTGGCCACGATCTGGCTGTTGACGTTGTCGAGGACCAGCGTGACCTGCTGCTGTTCATTGTGGAGCGAGCCCAACAGCGTTGCATCACGCTGCCCACTCGCAGAGTTCGGATTCTCGGTCGCGAGCCGAGCGGAGACGACGTTGATCTGGCCCTGCAGCGATTGGATCTGGTGTGTCAGCGTCGCGGACTCCTTCTGCAGCCCAGCCACCTGTTGCCCGGTCGACGTGGAGTCGGTAGTGCCCACGTAGCGGATGTAGTCAGCCGCGACCGCATTGGCGAGCGCCTCGGCATCGGAGGCGATGCTCGCGCTCGCCTGCACCTGCAAGATGTCCTGGCTCAGCGCCGTCACCACGACGTGATGCGCGAGCGTCGTGGCACTTATGGGTGGTGAGACCGCCCTACCGGCCTCCGAGAGGACGGGCTGGCTGGTGGCAAGGACAATCTCCGTCTTCATGTCGCGGGTCGGAGTGCCCGAGCTCGTCAGACTGCTCGGGGGTAGAAGCACAAGGGCGCGCGCGGTGGGTATCGGAGGGCGCAGGACCGAGTACGCGACGCCTCCGCAGGCTCCAACGATCGCGAGGACCACGAGAAGGATGCGCTTTCTCCAGATGATGGTCAACGCAGCCTTCAGGTCAATGGGTTGTTCATCCATGGGAATGCCACTCGTCGTAGTCGGAACTGGACTGCTCGGAGACGTCGCTTCTCACGTGCAGGGCGTAAGCGGCGACCTGGGTGCGGCTGTGGATGGCGAGTTTGTGGTAGAGCCGGCTGACGTAGTTGCGCACGGTCTTCTCATCGATGTCGAGCTCCTTGGCGATGCTCCGGTTGTCGACGCCTCGCGCGATCAGGCGCATCACGTCGCCCTCCCTCGGTGTCAGCCGGCGGCCGGAGCAACTGGCGATGAGCAATTGCGCCGCCTCTCGGCAGAGCACCTTCTCGCCCAGATGGACCGAGACGACGGCAGACCGCATGGCCTCGGGATCCGTGTCCTTCAGGAGATAGCCGGCAGCACCCGATGCCATGGCAGGGACCACCGTCCAATCAGCGGCCACGGCCAGCAAGAGGACCCTGCTCTTCGGGGAACGGGTCGTGATGGCGTTGACCATTTCGAGCGCGTCTCCGGACGGGCCGTCGACGTCGTAGACGACGACGTCGACGGTCGTCGCTGCACAGAGTGCCGCCACTTCCTGCCGGACCTCCGAGGTCCCGACGACCTCGAATCGCGGATCTTCCTCGAGCAGCCGGGCGAGTCCGGAACGGGAGAGACTGTGGCCGCTGACGACCAGGACGGTTATCCGAAGTCCGGTTTTCGGCGGCCGAACCGACCGGGACGGATCCTCGACGGCAGCCGCTGCCGTGACGGAGGGATCGGACGCCGTGTGCCGGGTGACGGTTGGGTCGGGGGTCCCGCGTTGGGTGGCGGTTGGGTTGGGCGCCATGTGCCCAACAGAGCGGTCGGGCGACCCTGTGGATACATGCACGATGGGACTTGTGCCATGCACGATGGGACTTGTGCGGCGCTCCGCACGGGACGGTCCCGAAGTGGCGAAGGACATCGTCGGTTCCTCCCTGATGCGCCGCTCAGCCGTCGGAAGAGAGGGCGGTGGACCCCAGCGCTCGGTTTATTGGTGCGACAGGTAGCGGCACGAGAGGGGGAGCACCGGCGACTACCGGCGGTTCCTCGGCCTCCAGCGAGCGCTGTGTCTTTCGTTGGAACCATCGCAGGGTGGCCAGCTCCAACGCCCCCGAGATGATGGTGGCGATGGCCGTTCCCTTCACCCCGTACATCGAGGACAGAATGGCGATAGCGCAGAGCGACACCACGAGATCGAGCACTTGGGTGTGGAACAGCCACTTGGTCCGGCGAGTCACCTTCAGGACCAAGATGGGGCCGAGGGCGAGCCCGATGAGGATGAAGCCGATGCCTATGAGCATGGCGACCGATTGGAACTTTGCGAACTCGGGTCCGTAGAACAATCGGAGGAGGGAGCTCCCCCAGAAACCGACCACGATCACACAGGCCGCGATGCTGACCGTGCCTGCTGCGGTCACCAGCCGTGAGACGCGGAGGAGTCCCCACCACCCCTTGGACGAGTACGCCCGCGACGATTCCGGGAGCCCCAAGCTTCCGCCGGCTTGAATTAGCACGCCGGCAGGCCCGATGACGAGAGCCTGCGCTGCCTTGAAGCCGCCCAAGGCGATGGGTCCGAGGATCGCTGCGGAGATGGCGACGTACATCTGGGTAGCGCCTGCTGTGAGGAGCTGGTTGCCTGCGATCCACTTGCTGAACGACCAGCGGGAGCGCAGGAGGTGAAGCCCACCCCTGAATGACGGCACGACCCGGTACTGCCGCAGACCGTAGAGTGCCCCGACCGCCCCTCCGAGTCCCCATGAGGTGATGACGGCTGCGGCCGAATGGAGATGAGCTGCGAGCACAACCGCGATCGCAGCAGCTTGTGCACAGTTGAACATCGCGTCGTTGGCGAGGGAGCGACTTGGGCGCCTGCTCAGGAAGCCCATCCACCGCCAGTAGTCCTGTGCTTGCAGCAGCGGTACCCACGGAGCCATGGCGACGACTGCGATTCCGAAGGTTCGCTGCCCAAGCACCCAGAGAATGGCTCCGAAGAGCCCCATGATGAGCGCGCCCACCGAGCCGAGCAGCATCTCGGCAGCGAGGCCGCGCTTCATGCTGGTGACGACCTCCTCCTTGTGCACGTCACCCTCGATTGCCATCGGATCGGTGACGAGGGAGCGGTGCATGGCGGCAAGCAGCTGCCAGCTGGCATATGCGAAGGCGAAGCCGCCCAAGCCCGAAGGACCGGCGACCCGGGCAACCACTACCCCGACGGCGAAGTTGGAAGTCGACGAGAAGATCTGGTCGAGCAGCGTGAGGCTCGCCCGCGCGTGGACCCCCCGGCTGTGTTGACCTTTGCGGAGTCTCATTGTTCGAGTTGCGGTGGCCGACGTCGGATGGGGCTGGCCAGACGACGCGCCGCTACTGAGCGCGTCATGCCTAGCACCGCAGGTATGAGACCGCCTTCCGGTTGCAGATACGCGCGTCTCTGCCCACCCGCGGCGGACGAAGACGGGCCAGTGACCAGGGGTGACCCTGCTCGTCCGCCAGCCTCACAGGCGGGGGCCGGGAGGATGGGTCTCGTTATCCGGACCGAAATGGCCCGGGTCCGTCACTTGACCGCGATCACCGACTTCGTGAGGCCGAATGATCGCTCGCGGACGACCTCTGCGTCCGGAAAGAGGTCACGGAGCTCTCGAGCATTCAGGAGGTGGAAATCTGGAATCGACGATTTGGCCCACCAACGGTTCCCCCAGTCGATGAGGCGGATCTGTGCGGCTCGAGGGAGTACCACGATGACTCCCGGCATCCAGGTGTGGGCTTCGATTGGAAAGTAGCGATATGGCGTTTGCACGAAGTAGTGCCGACCAAGCCTGCGGATCTCCTGGGCAAACTGCCGTTGCGATGCACGTGCGCGCTCCGTGAACTCCCTCGTACGCGTCACGGAGCGCAGTTCGTTCTCTGGAACCGTCACATGCTCTATGACGGACGAACAGAAGACAACATCGAAGAAGCCGTCCGGGAACGGTAGGCGACCATCTGGAGGGATATGGACGGGTGTGAAGCCGAACTTCTGAGCGCCTGACTCGACCGCGTCCTTGTCGATGTCGGCAAGGTAGATGTCGGCGTCGATCCGGAGCGACGCGAAGTGGGTTCCGTCCCAGCCACCGAGGTCCAGCACCCGGTCACCGGCCTGCACCGCCATCCTGTCGCGAAAGAGCTGGGCCCGCCGGCTCCGGAAATGGGTGCTGTAACTCCGTCCGGCTGCTTGCAGCAGCGCCTGCCAGGCACTCCCCTCCTTGGTGGGGGGAGGTAGTGAGACGCCTGCGTCGTCGTTCCTGCGCCACGAGGAGAAGGGCTTCGTCGGCATCCCATGCTTGATGAGTAGGGAACGCCGCGTCCGGATACACGCGCATCTCGCCCGAATCGGTGAGATGTCCAGGCGATCGCCGTCACGGAGGTCGTCTGCTCTCGCCCGGTCCGTGGCGTCGGCGGGGGGTACCGGCGGGGGGTGCCGGCGTGGGAAGGTGCCGCCCCTGGGGCACGCCGCACCCTGCGGACGTCGGGGTGCGATCGGGACCGCCTCCGGACGCCCGCCGAGCGGGATGTCCACGGACATCCCACCCCTGCCGGCCCAGGCATGAGAGCGTGTCCTCGGGACGGCGTCGCAGGCAGGGCTGCAGATAGATGCTTGGCGCCCACGGAGGGGCTAGATATTGGGCCCGGCAGTCGCTAGAGTAGCCCAAGATTCTGCTAAGCGGATGCTTGTGGCCATTATGATCTGCCATGTCGAATGTCCAGGCTGGCGATGGTAGCCATGGTACTGAGCAGATTCGGAGCGTTCATGTCCTCTCGGGTCAGGCTGGTCGTGCAGTTGGCGGCGGTACTGGTGGTGGCGAGCGCCTTGCTGTCTGCGAACGGCCTTCTGGCACCGAGAGGTGGTCCGAGAAACGCGCCCGGTGCGGCGACCAACCTCGTGGCAACCGGTTACTGGGAGGTCGCCTCCGACGGCGGGGTGTTCAGCTTCGGCGACGCCCAGTACTACGGGTCGATGGGTGGCCAGCACCTGAACGCCCCCATCGTGACCGTGGCCGCCACCCCCGACGGCAAGGGCTACTGGGAGGTCGCCTCCGACGGCGGGGTGTTCAGCTTCGGCGACGCCCAGTACTACGGGTCGATGGGTGGCCAGCACCTGAACGCCCCCATCGTGACCGTGGCCGCGTTCGTCGTCGCTCAGTCGCAATCGGCTTCTTCGGGCAATGGCCCGGGTGGTACGACCACTTCGCAACCCGGCTCCACTGGCTCCACCCCGAGCTCCACTGGGGCTCCGGCGCAGATCTGCCCGGGGGGAGCGGACAGCTCGGTCCTGACGAGCCCGTACAGCTTCGACGGGGCGACGGGAGGCCCGTACACCGCCAACCAATGGGCCCAGATGATCAGCGCCGGAGACTCGTTGCCGCCCTTTGCCGACTACCCGACGGTCACTCAGGCATACATCTTCAACACCGGCAGCAACATGCCCGCCGCGTACCAGGTCCAGCCGGACACGCTCTATTACTTCGAGCCGGGCACCTACAGCAACTTCGGCCAGATCGAAGCGCTGACGGGAGATGCCTTCGTCGGCGGGCACAGCGCAGGCGCGGGCGAGGCCACATTGGACGGCCATTTCTCATCGGCCCAGAACGGCATCCAGTACCAGAACTCGGCCTATCCGGTCAATGCATCACCGCTGACCACGCTCAGCTCGAATGCCGCCCAGGGCGCGACAACCATCGAGACGGCGGCAGCGCTCGACCCGTGGTCGACGATCAGCTTCCCCGATGGGACCAGCTACACGGTAACGGCCATATCGGGGAGCGGTCCGTACGCCCTCACGCTTCGAGAGCCGCTGTCGGTGGCAGAGACCTTGGGCACCGATGTCAACTACCAGGGTGACGCGGGGAACGTGACCGTCGAGTACTTCACGTTCCAGCACTTTGCCGGGAGCACGGGGGGCATCGTCGACACAGGACCCGGCTGGACGGTCGGCTACAACAACTTCTCGGACAACTACAGCAACCAGGCCAACACCTATGGCGGGGTGGCGGTCTACGGGGGTGACGAGAGCCTTATCGAGTACAACTGCATGTACCAGAACGGCATGTACGGTGCCAACATCTTCGGCACCGGGGATGTTTTCGACCACAATCAGGTCACCGAGGACGCCTATCAGCCCGACTACAGCAACTGCGGCTGCATAGGCGGTGTCAAGTGGTGGGAGACGACGAACGCGGTTGTCACCGACAACTACTTCAGCGACAACCGGTACGGCATTGCCGCTTGGTTCGACACCGACAACACCGGAGCCCTGGTCCAAGGGAACTACTTCCAGGACACGTACGGGCGGGCGCTTCAGCAGGAAGTCGGTTACAACATGATGATCACCGGCAACACGTTCGTCGACGACGGCTGGGGCGCGGGCTCCAGCCAGAGCGGCGACAACCTCTACGGCGCGGCAGTGGTGATCAACGAGTCAGGTGGCGCCAACATTCCTGGCAGCAACTACGAGAACGAGATCGTCATATCCCAGAACTCCTTCGTCAACGACTGGGACGGCGTATGGCTGTGGGGTGAGGGAGACCGCAGCTGTCTGAACACGGGTGAAGGGGACGCCAACTACTGCGCTCACGACTACGCCGGCCTGTTCTCCCGCGACACCGGACCGAACGTGACCAGCGGCAACGGCTGGGGCAGCTTGAGCTCCGCCGTCGGTAGTGGTGCTACGACGTTCCAGACCGGCTACCACTATGCGCTGAACGACCAGATCGGGTTCGCCGCGCCTGCGACGACCAGCACCGCTGACACGACCGACGTGACCACCTTCAACGGGTCGGGGACGATCAACGCGACGACCACGGGCTTCCCGTCGTCGGGACAGCTCGAGGTGGTCACGTCGGTCGGCTACGACGCCATCGTCAGCTACACGGGCACCACGGGGAGTGCCTTCACCGGGGTGAGCCTGGTGCGCGGTGTCGGAAACCTCACAGGCAGCATCACGCAGGTGCTGCCGTACCGGGTGACAAACGTCGTGGCCAACGGAGGGAACCCGAGCTCCTACACGGTCACCGTCAGTCCGGGGCTCGGTGGTGGAGAGAACGCGGGCACGGACATCTACGGGAACGGCACCTGCTTCCTATACCTGACGGGGACCGCGACGCCGACGAGCCCCATGCCCCCTACAGGGAGCATCTCGTACTTCGACGGTTGCCAGTGGAAGACCGATCACGTATCAGTGACCGGAAACACGTTCGACTTCAGCCCGACCGAGATCCAATCGGGTGACAACGTCTGGGGAGTCAACCTCAACAACTGCTACAGCGGCTCCAACTTCACCAACCTCTCGTCACCCGACAACGCTTATGGATGCGGAGTGACCGGTATGCAGTTCGACATCGCCGGCAATGCGCCGCTCAACACCGACACCGGCGCCCAAGCCATGATGAGCGCGTCCGGCCTCAGTGCGCCATTGAACAACCTGAATTCCAATGGCGAGGCGCCGGACGACAACGTCTGGTCGGGTAACACGTACAACGGTCCATGGGCGTTTGTTGCCTACAACTTCGGCAGTTGCGCACCCAGCTCTCCATACCCGTGCATCGTCGATCAAGCCAAATGGAAGTCCGACTGGCAGCAGGGGTGAACCGGATACGTCTCCCGAAGCGTCAACCCAGCTGAGAGTCGCCGATCGGAGGGCGTGGGTCTGCCCATCACCTCGGAGCGTCAGCCTCGTCGGAGTCGACGGACGATCCGCGGCCCGACGAAATGGGTGCCCGCCACGAACCGCATGAGCGGGCCCAAGCTCGGTGCGGCCAGGGCCCCGGTGAAGAAGAGATCACGCGGGCAGCGCGGACGTGCTCGCTGGCGGCCGTACGGAGCAGGAAGCCGCCGGAGGACGCACGGGCCAACGAGACCACGGCGGTTTCCTCCACCTTCGAGACGAGCCGGTCAGCGAACCAGGTGCCGTAGGCAATGAACTGGTCGCGAGAGAATGGGATGACCCATTCGTGATAGTGTAGGCTTCTCCGGTCTGGTGGCAGTAGTCTCGAGCCAGGAACCCGGGTCGTGGCGCGGAGAGGTCGGAAGCGTACGCTCCGATTTCAGGAGCATTCCCGCTGGCATCTTGAATCGCCATGCTCCCATTGGGTACCCGAAACACCGGTGTTCGATTCCCGTCTCGCCGAGGTGCGCCGACAGGCCGTTCGGGCCAGCCGCTATCACCACCACGTCGGTGTCCGACAAAGTCGGGTTCTCCTCGGGTTCCCGTGGGTCATTTCGACAGCGGGAGGGCACGCGCTGTCGGTAGCTCGACGGTGATGCCGCCACAGCACAGGTACACCATGGCGATGAGCGCGGCGGCGGAGTGGTGCCCGTAGCCACGGTGGTTGATCAGGCGCACCTTGGAGTTGAGGCCCTCCAGCTTGGAATTCGAGAGTCCGAGCTCAACGGCGGCCAGGA
>Ga0080006_1143110_pt1 | contig 11903 bp, 10 predicted proteins | sample RS3BMetagenome_FD_69209 | JGI IMG/M metagenome (GOLD analysis project Ga0080006, IMG submission 69209) | Ferric oxide microbial mat and aquatic microbial communities from Rainbow Spring, Yellowstone National Park, USA - RS3B (SPADES... ...
CCCAGATCTCCAGGTCATCTCTCATACCACCGGACAATGCCAAAATCGAGAGGGGCACCCGCCGGTATCGGGTGTGCCAACGGATTCTTGAGATCTTTCCCGATCCGGCTGTCTCTCTATGTGGCTGAGGCCGGAATCGACTCCGGAGCCCGATCGACCCGACCGCCATGAACCGAGGGTCAAGGACGACGTCTTCGACCGCTAAATTCAGCCCCTCGGACAAAAAAACCCGGTTTGCCGGGCCTTCCGCGCAGTGAATATATCGAAAACGAGACGGGTTTCGCGATCTGGCAAACAGCTCGGTCGACTTCGGGAGGGTTAGGCGTGATCCTGGTTTTATCCTGTCTCGAAGAGGATTCTCGACGATCGCGGTCGGTTCGGGAGTGGGGAACGTTCGGGAGGGTCGATAGGTCGGGCGTCGGCGGGCCAATCTCCCGCGAGCGTCGTGGGTTTGATTTTTCCGGGCTCCAAGAGGTGAACTCCAAACGGGCCCGGATTTCTGTCCGATCTCTGCAAATCTGCCTAAGTTGGGTTGAATTTCGCGAGGTGTCGAGAGTGATTTTGAGCGTTATAAAAGCCGCAGGCCTTCTCAAGTTCCTCAAACACCCAGATTGCCGTGGGTTTGTTTTTTCGCGGTTGGGTTTGTTTTTTCGCGCGATCCCCCGGTCTTTCGTCAAGTCTCACCAGCGAATCCTGGGATTCTTCCGGAGATCGGAACTCGCACGATATCGCCCAGAAAATCCGGGTCCAATCTCATGATCGAGTCAATTGTGAATAATCCGAGAAGTTTCGATCTGGACTCTGTTCAGGAAATGTCGTTACATAGAATCGGGTTTTGATGCACGGGGCAAGAATAAAGGGTTGCCATCGGGCTCCCAGGTTGTAGGACGGGGTGGAGCGGTGGGTTCGGAGCATTGGTCGGAAGAGCCAGGTTTGCCAGGAGTTGTGGCCTTGGCCCGGCATCAACTGACAAAAGCGATCAAACGGTTGGATTCGATCTCGGAGATGGATCGCGATACGACGATTCACGAGATCCGCAAATCCATCAAAAAAGTCCGGGCCCTGATCCGAATGGTTCGGGGGCAGGTCGGTCGAAAAACAATCGCCAGGGCCAATCATGAGCTTCGCGGGGTGGCTCGGCCGCTCTCGGAGGTTCGTGATGCGTCGGTCTTGATCAAGACCCTCGACGATCTGGCGACCCGGTCGCAGGATCTCGGGACGACGCCTGACTTCACCGAGATCCGCTCAGAACTGGTCGCGTACTGCGATTACCTGACGCGAAATCCGCTTGAGCCCAGGAAGGTTTCCAGACTGAAGAAGCGGCTCGATTCGACTCTCCGACGGCTGGACAGCTGGGATCTTGCCGAACAGGAAAACTTCAAGATCAAGGCGTTGAAGCGCTCCTATCGACAGGGTCGAGACGCTTTCCACGAAGCCTCGGATGATCCCTCGGCCGAGCCTCTTCATCAACTTCGCAAACGAGTCAAGACCCTCGGCTTCCAGCTGAGAACGATCGAAGCCAATCCGTCGGATCCGGTTGATCGGTTGCAAAAGCTCACGAGCCTCCTGGGCGATGAACTGGGTGAGGTTCACGATCTCGACATCCTCCGTGAGTTCCTGGCGAATCATGACGAGTCGAGCCCGATCTTCGGACTGCTGGACCGCCGCCGACTAACCCTGCAAGACTCCGCCATGCTGCACGCCGGGGTGGTCTTCCAGAACAGGCCCCGAGACTTCGCCCGCATACTCAGAACCACCTCCTGTCCGGCCGAGCTTGCCGCTCTGGAAGATTGATTGAGGAGTGATGGTCCGGGGTTTGCGGAATGGAATGGGAAACTTCCATTCCTGCCGCGTCGTTCGGATCTTCCGCACGGATGACCGAGCCAGACTCCAGAGAGGGATGCCGTCATGGCCACCAGTCACAAATCCAAGGTCCGCCAGTTTCCCACGCACATCGATATCGCGCCCGAAAAACGCGAGACACTGATCGAGATGCTGAATCAAACTCTGGCCGACACGCTCGACCTTTACACTCAGGTCAAGCAAGCCCACTGGAACGTCAAGGGAAAAGACTTCTATCAACTTCATCTGCTCTTCGACGAGATCGCCGAGGAGATCGAGCCGTTCATTGACCTTCTGGCCGAGCGCGCGACGTTGCTCGGCGGCTACGCGACCGGGACAGCCCGGATGTCCGCCGAGCACTCGAGACTTCCCGAGTATCCGACCGACGCGATCGAAGGACGCGATCATCTCGAAGCCCTCGTCGAACGTTTTGCGATTTATTGCCCGAAGATCCGTCAAGGGTCGCTCGACTCCGACGAGATGCAGGACCCGGCGACCGCTGATCTTTACAACGATATCGCCCGGGTCGCCGACAAGCGGCTCTGGTTCCTCGAAGCTCACATCCAGACGACGGAGTGAACCGAGAGGCAAGGTCTCGCGACATCCTCGCGAGACCTTCGCGGCTCCCCAACTTCCGCTCCTCGCCTACAATTCAATCGTGTCCTACCGACCGATCTTATGTCAGGCCCAAGAGAGCGGGACCACGCCCATGAGTATTGCCATCCTCGAAAAAGAGTCGAACCATGTCCTCGCCCGGGGCGAAGCCGGTGAGAAGGCCCTCAAATACGAGGGTAATTGGTATTTCGACCCCTCCGCTGTCGACCAGTCGACGCTGGTCATCACCGACCGGACTTACACCTGCCCGGTGAAGGGCGTTTGCAAGTGGGTTGATTATGTCGGCCCGGACGGTCGCAAGGTGAAGGACGTCGCCTGGGTCTATCCCAAGACCAAACCAGGACACGAGTCGATCGCCGGTCGCTACGGCTTCTATGCCGGAACCAAGAACGGCACGAGGCAAGAAGGCTAACGCTTCTGGAAAAGAAAAAGGGCGGGCTTGATGGCCCGCCCTTCGTTCCGGCTTCTTGAGAGATTGTCGAGGATCAACGACGGTCGTTGAGCTTCATCAGAAGTCGAACGATCTCCATGTACATCCAGATCAAGGTGACCATCAGGGCGAACGCCCCGTACCACTCCATCGACTTCGAGAGGCCCGCCTGCGATCCACGGTCGATGAAGTCGAAATCGAGAAGCAAGTTGAACGCCGCCAGGCCGACCACGAAGACGCTGAATGCGATGCCGATCGGCGAAGATCCGAAGATGAAGGGGATCTGCGACCCGAAGAGGGACATCACGATCGAGACCAGGTAGAGCAGGGCGATGGCTCCCGTCGCCGCCATGATCCCGGTCCGAAGCTGGCCCGTGACCTTGACGAGCCCGGTGACATAGGCGAAGAGCATCAGGAAGGTGACGCCGCCCGTCAGAGCCACGGCCTGGGTGGCGATGCCCGGGTATCGTGTCTCGGCCCATCGGGAAAAGAGGCCCAGAAAAACACCTTCGCAGGCCGAATAAACCGGCGCTGTCCACATAGCCCAGGTCGGCTTGAACATGGTGATCACGGCAGCCACCAGGGCCCCGATCAGCGAGCCGACCAGAACACCTTGACCAAGCTCTCCCCGATCGCTCTGAACCCAGGCGTAGGCCGCCGTTGACATGACAATCGCCAGCAGGACCATCGCCTTGATGGCGGTGCCCTGGATAGTCATGGTCCTCGTGCCCGCGTAGTCGAAGTTCCGGGAGATCGCCTCGCTAAAAGCGGGGTTGTTCGTCTGCATGTTCAAGTTCAAGGGAGGAATCTCCAGTCTCAACGGATTGAGGCGAAACGGCGAGTCGTCCTCCGCCCGCCCGCATAGATTACTACGAGGTATTCTGGTCGATCGCCCAACATTTGACAACAAAATCCATGCCGATCTCGAATTCATCCCGGTGTTCGGACGCAAGCCCGGCATCCAGTCCGCCAGTTCAGCCCGATTTCGGTTTGACAACGTTGGGCAGGTTGAGGAAAGTCGTGCCCGAGTCAGCTCACTTTCCGCGTCTCGCCCCATTTTTTGATTCTCGGTCCTGGAACGTCGTCTATGGGCTTTTTTCGAGACCTCGTCCGACGCTTCCTGCCGGGCTCCGCGCCATCTCTGGCGAACGAACCTCGACTCGCGGACCCGCCGCAACCCATCCCTGAACCAGTCGGCCTCGAACCGGCAACAGAGCCCATCGCCGATCCGGTTCTTCGACCGGAACCAAACCTGCCAGGACCCTCCCGTTCCCTTGGTGATGAACCGACCGATTTTTTGCCGGTCTCCGGATACGACTGGACCGACAAGGTCCAGGACGCGGTTCTCACTTCCAGGTCGGAACTCCGCGACCGGATACCCTCGATCGAGGAGGATCGGACCCGATCGATCGACCAGGCGATGATCAACCACGGTTTTCTGACTGCGGAGACTCTGGACGAGATCCACCGGGTCGGTGCTGAGATCGATCAGATCCCGCTCGAATTGGTCTCAACTCGCGATCGGGCCCAGCTCAAGATTGATCGAAAAGCGGCCTCGATCGAACGTCGGCGAATCCAGGCCGAAGCCGTCGCTCACCGGAAGGCGACCGAGATCCGCTATCTCGGCCGAGGAGTCTCGAATTTCCTCGACGATCACGCCAGCAATCGCCAGGCTCTGGAGGAGTCGGGATTGCCGGTCCTGAGCACGCCGGGAGACCTTGCCGAGGCGCTCGGCCTGTCGGTTTCAAAGCTCCGATGGCTCGCCTTCCACGCCGAGGCGGCGACCCGCGTCCATTACGTGACTTTCACCGTCCCCAAAAAGAGCGGAGGGACCCGGACACTTAAAGCTCCTCATCGCTTGCTGGCCGCCACGCAACGGTGGATTCTCGATCGGATCGTGAGCGTTTTACCGGTCGAGCCCGAGGCTCATGGATTCGTGAACGGCCGGAGCATCTTGACGAACGCCCGGGCGCACGTGGGCCGGTCGGTCGTGGTCAACATGGACCTCGAAGATTTCTTTCCGAGCGTCGGTTTCCGGAGGGTCCGAGGCGTCTTTCGACGCGCCGGCTACTCTCCGAGCGTTGCCACGATTCTCGGCCTGCTCTGCACCGAATGCCCACGTCGAGAGGTGGTTTACGAGGGCATCACCTATCAGGTCGCGACGGGTCCTCGAGGCCTTCCCCAAGGGGCGAGCACCAGTCCGGCCCTCTCGAACCAGGTTGCTCGGAGGCTCGACCGTCGACTGGCCGGCCTTGCGTTCCAGATCGGAACGATCTACACGAGGTATGCCGACGACCTGACTTTCTCGGGGGATCAGGCACTTCAAGCCAGGGTCGGCTATCTGATGACCAGAGTTCGCCACCTGGCCCTGGCCGAGGGGTTTGTCGTGAACGATTCCAAGACCCGGGTCCTGAGACGAAACACGGCGCAGGTTGTGACGGGTCTCGTTGTCAACGACCGGCCGGGCGTCGCTCGCGACGAGATCCGACGGCTCCGGGCCATTCTTCACCGGGCGAAGACCGAAGGGATCGACGCCCAGAATCGCCAGGCCCATCCCAACTTTCGCGCCTGGCTTCGCGGCAAGATTGCCTATGTCGCGATGAGCCGGCCTGATGTCGGTGGCCGGCTCCTCGCGGAATGGGAGGCGCTGGAAAGTTCGACCTGAATCCGTCACTCAGGCTTCCTGGACCTGGATCACAACCTTGCCGAAATGCTGCCCGCTTTCGAGGTGTCGATACGCCTCGATGGCCTGATCGAACGGGAAGACGCGGTCGATCACGGGCTTGAGCTTGTGGAGCGAGATGGCGCGGTTCATCGACTCGAACATCGCCCGGCTTCCGACATAGAGACCTTGAAGTCGAATGTTTCTCATCAGGATCGGCATCGGGTCGAAATCGCCCCCTCCCGTCAGAACGCCAATCAGAGCGATGTGACCACCAAGCCTGACCGCCTTGATCGATCGCGGGAGCGTCCCCGCGCCACCGACCTCGACGACGTGGTCGACCCCCAGGCCTTCGGTGAGGTTGCGTGTCGCGACGTCCCAGTCGGTTGTCGTCTTGTAATTGATTCCGTCGGAGGCGCCGAGGTCGCGGACCCGGGCAAGCTTGGCGTCGCTGCTCGATGTCGCGATGACCCGGGCACCAGCAATCCTGGCGAACTGAAGCGCAAAGAGCGAGACCCCGCCGGTCCCTTGAATCAAGGTCGATTCCCCGGCCTTGAGGCCACCGCCTTCCATCAGGGCGTGCCAGGCGGTCAGGGCCGCGCAAGGAAGTGTCGCGGCTTCCTCGAAGCTCAGATGATCGGGAAACTTGACGAGCCCCGACTCCGGCAAGACAACCTGCTCAGCCAGAACACCATCGACGGCTCCCCCCATCGCGGATTTGACGGCCCGATCATCAATCGTCCCGCCGTCCCATCGCGAGAAGAAGCACCCGGCCACGCGGTCGCCGACCTGGAACCGGGTCACGCCGGAGCCGACCTCGACCACCTCGCCGGCGCCGTCGGAAAGCGGGACCAGGGGCAGGGGAAGATTTCGGCTATAACGTCCCTGGATCACCATCAGGTCGCGAAAATTCAGACTCGTCGCGCGGATCTTGACGACGACCTCGCCCGGGCCGGCCTGAGGCTCGGGCAAGTTCTCCAACTTCAGCGACTCGATGCCTCGGGCCTCGTGAATCCGGTAGGCTCGCATAGCAGGTCAATCTCCTCGATGATCGGGGAACGGAACTCCAGGAAAGCCCCGTTTCTCCCCATTGTGCATCGAGGTCAACCGCAAAATCGAGACCGAGGGCCCGATTCAGTCGACCAGGTGGGCCTTTGCCGAGGCCTGAGCGACCAGCGAGGCTGGACTGGGGCAACGTCGGAGAAGCGAATCCATGACCCGACGCTCCTCCCCGGGGTCGTAGGTGTAGCGCGATTGCTCGAGAATCGCCTCGTTCAAGACACCCAGGAAGTCCTCTGGAAGATGGAGTGATCGCGAGGCGCGGACCCGACCGCCATTGCCTTCGAGAAGCAGCAGGTCGAGCCTCGAATCGATTTCGCCATCGGTCCCGGGCGTTGGCAAGATTCGATCACTCCGGCGGACCCGTTGCCAGTGGTACGAAGCCCCAATCCAGGGCAAGGCTTCGCCGACCCTCGAACAAACCACGATGACTGGCTCAATGACGACCAGTGCCAGTTCGATCGGCTCGAAGCAAACCGCTTGAACCATCGGCTCATCAACCCCGCGGACGATCTGGAGGATCTCATGACCGGTCGAGTCTTATCGGTAAATGGCCCCTTCGGGCCAGTTGCGTCGGCCCTCGATGAACGGGAAGGTCGACAGAATAGCGGCCTGAGTGAAGACGTCGAGCATGCCCTGCCTCCTCTCCAAAAACGACGGCCGGTTCGTGGGCATCGTGGGAGGGATGAACTGGTGGAGCCACCAGTTCCGAGAAGTGGCCGACCGTAACCAGGAATATTTTAGACGGTAACGGCATGCAATAAAGTTGTCAATAATCCAGACTCATAATGGCGAGGATTTTGGCACATCAGATTAGAAGACACATAGAATGCTTCTTCAGGATCAGCGAGTGACTTCCAGATGAATCCCAATCATCTTTGGCAAATTGACCGTGCCTCGCCATGAATTTCGCGGTACACTTGGATGATATTCAGCGATCCGGTAAAAGCCGACCCGGTGCGGATGTGCTCCAGAAGCCATCGGATCAGATGAGATCACGCAATAAAGGGACATGAAATCATTACCTTTGGACTTGCAACAGGCCGGGTCGAAGCTCTGGAAATCCTGTCGGCGGGACGACCGGCTTCGACGTTAGTGACCCTCCCTATCTCCTGGGATGGAGGGAGCTTGCTTCCTCAAATTCTCTCAAAGCATGGCGCGTTGCCGGCCGAGCACTCGAGAGACGATCCGTCGATCGAGCTCGGACGAATCTTCGAGACGCCTCCCGATCAGCACCTCTGGCTTGACGAAGGGTTCATCGGGCTCTCGAAAAGATCTCGCGAAAAGAGGGCTCGACCGTCGAGCGATCTGGACGCGGATTCCGGCCGCGGTCCCGAGGAAGTCGAGGTTTCCGGATGAGCACGACGGTTGTTCGAAATGCTTCGTTCGATATTGTTGCTCTGGCGGCCTCCGCCGGTGGACTGAATGCTCTTTCTGAAGTTCTCGCTGCGATTCCTGTCGACTTCGCCGCTGCGATCGTCCTGGTTCAGCACCTTGATCCCAGGCACAAGAGCATGCTGGCCGAGATTCTCGGACGGCGGACCTTGCTCGAAGTCCGGCAGGCCGCCGATGGCGATCGGACCAGGCCGGGAGGTGTCTGGGTCGCCCCACCCGCCCATCACCTTCTGGTTAACGGCGATGGGACGCTGTCCTTGACGCAAACCGAGCTGGTCCATTTTGTCCGACCCTCGGCCGACCTGATGTTCGACTCGATGGCCGCCGCTTACGGAGAGCGGGCGATCGCTGTCGTGCTGACCGGGACCGGCGTCGACGGCGAGATGGGAATCCGGGCCGTCAAGCAGAGGGGCGGGATTGTCATCGCTCAGAACCAGGCCACCTCGGAATATTTTGGAATGCCCGGCGCGGCGATCAAGACCGGTTGCGTTGACTACATCCTGCCGCTTCTCGAGATCGCGCCGACCTTGATCAAGTTGGTGATGCAATGATCGAAGAAGCCTCGACAAACGCCAAGATCGAAAAACTCGACCCCGACTTCGAAGCCCTCCTGGAATATATCCATCGGAGCCGAGGGTTCGACTTCACCGGTTACAAACGCTCGAGCCTGATTCGACGAGTCATCAAGCGGATGCAGATGGCCAAAGTCGACGGTTACATCGCGTACCTGGATTATCTCCAAGTTCATTCCGACGAGTTCCGGTCTCTGTTCGACACGATTTTAATCAACGTGACCAGCTTCTTCCGGGACTCGCAAGCCTGGGATGCCCTGGCCGAAGAGATCATTCCTCGAATCGTCGGCGGCAAGCGGCCCGAAGAGCCGATCCGGATCTGGAGCGCCGGTTGTGCCTCGGGCGGGGAGGCATACACCCTGGCGATGATCTTTGCCGAGGCTCTGGGCGCCTCCAGCTTTCGCGACCGCGTCAAGATCTACGCGACCGACGTGGACGAGAACGCCCTGGCCACGGCCCGGGCCGCGCAATACAGCATCAAGGAAATTCAAGGAGTTCCTGCCCCTCTTCTTTCCAAGTATTTCGAGCCGAATGGACCGAATAGTTATGTTTTTCAAAAAGATTTTCGACGTTGTGTGATCTTTGGTCGACATGACCTGATCCAGGACGCTCCGATCTCGAGAATTGACTTGCTCTCATGCCGCAACGTCCTGATGTATTTCAATACCGAGACCCAGGCTCGGATCCTCGACCGCTTCCATTACGCGCTGACCGATCGAAGCTTTCTCTTTCTCGGCAAGGCCGAGACGCTGATGACTTATACGCAGACCTTCATCCCGATCGATCTCAAGTGTCGAATCTTTGCCAGGGTGCCCAAACCGGGTCCGACTCGCGATCGGATTCTGGAGCGCGGTCGGAATCTCAACGATGGCGTCGCAACGATACCCATCGTCAGTCAGGTCAAGCTCCGCGAATTAACTTTTGAATCGGGTGCGGTGGCGCAGCTCGTTGTCGAGAGTGGCGGTCTCCTGGCGCTGGTCAATGAAAAGGCCCGGGGGATGTTTGGCATCAAGCCGGAGGATCTGGGGCGGCCGTTCCAGGATCTTCAGATCTCCTATCGGCCCGCCGACCTCCGATCGCGGATCGATCAGGTGCATCTCGAACGGAAACCCAGCAAACTTTCCGAGATCGAGTGGTCTCCGCGACCGGGCGAAACCAGCTACCTCGACATTCACATCGTCCCCTTGCTCGATCCGGGAGGAGTTTCGCTCGGGTCGAGCATCTCCTTCATCGACGCCACCGTGAGTCGAAGGCTCCAGCAGGAACTGGAGAAATCGCATCGCGATCTGGAAACCGCCTATGAGGAGCTGCAGTCCACCAACGAAGAACTCGAGACGATGAACGAGGAGCTTCAATCGACGGTCGAGGAACTCGAGACAACCAACGAGGAACTCCAGTCGACGAATGAAGAACTGGAGACCATGAACGAGGAGCTCCAATCGACCAACGAGGAGATCGAGACCGTCAACGAGGAGCTTGGTATTCGTGGCGAGGAGCGGGACAGGCTCAATTCGTACCTTCATTCGATCCTGGCCAGTCTCCGGAGCGGCGTCATCCTCATCAACACCGACTTCTTGATTCAGGTCTGGAATGAAAGATCGGAAGATCTCTGGGGACTCAAATCCGAGGATGTCAAGGGGAAGAGCCTCCTGAATCTGAAGATCGGATTGCCCATCGAACAGCTCAAACCAGCTCTCCAGAATTGTCTGGTGACGCCGCCACAAACCACGAGAATCCCATTGACGGCCGTCGACCGTACTGGCCGATCGATCCTGTGTCAGGTCACCTGCTCACCCATCAACCCGGGTCAGACCCCGACGACCGGGATGATCGTCATGGTCGATGAGGCGAGTCAGGCCGCGTCTTCTTGAAGTCAAGAGGCCTTGGTCTGCTTTTCGTAGGGATTCGCAGCCCATCACGTTCAAGTTGAAGTCAGCGATTTTCGATTCATTTCGATGACAACATCATGATTGAACTGACAGGCATCCAGCCGGAGGATCGCAAAAACCAACCGCCCTTCCGGTCCGGGCAAGGTACCGACCCCTTGCGGCTTCATTCGTTTCATCGCCAGATCGACCAGTTGCAATGGCGAATCGAGTCGCTCCGCTCAGGCGATGCTTCGAACCCGCCCGAGGCCATGCAGGCGCTCGAAACGACGATGGAGGAACTTCGAGTCGCCATCGAGGAGCTTGGCCGGACGAGCGAGGCCCTTCGCGAGTCGAGAACCGAGGTCGAGGTCGAGCGCCGACGTTATCGCGACCTCTTCGATCTGGCTCCCGACGCCTATTTCGTGACCGATCTCCAGGGGGTCATTCGCGAGGTCAATCGAGCGGCCGTCACGCGGTTCAATATCGAAATTCACTTCCTCATTGGCAAGCCCTTGCTCGTCTTCTTGTCCAACGCCGATCGTCAGGCGTTCCGGTTTCAGCTGACCAGGTTGCGCGAGGAACCGGGAATCGCCGAGTTCGAGGTTCCGCTCAAGCCCCGGCGGCTCCCGGCGTTTGATGCCTCGCTTCGCGTGGGAGTGGTTCGCGACACCCTGGGCCGGCCGATCGCACTCCGATGGACCTGCCGCGACGTCTCGGCCCGGAATCGGGCCGAGGCGAAAATCAAGGTGCTCAACGAACAGCTTCAAGGCCTGGTCGTCGAGCGATCCGAGCAACTCGATTCGGTCTTGCAAACCAATGAGAGATGGTTGATCAAGGCTCACGCCGCCGAGGCCGAGCGAGAGGGTGGTCGCTTCTTCCGTGACATCGTCGAGGAGGTCGACGCCATCCTCTGGCGCGCCGATCTCGCGACGGAAACCTACACCTTTGTCAGTCGTCGGGCCGAGGAACTGCTCGGCTATCCCTCGGCTCGATGGCTCGAGGAACCTGATTTCTGGCAGACGATCATCCATCAGGAAGATCGGCAGTTCGTCGCCGGGTTTCGCCTCAAGCAACTTCGCGAAGGGATCGACCACGAGAGCGAATATCGAGTCATCGCCGCCGATGGCCGGACGCTCTGGTTTCGCGAGGCGGTCCGGCTCATCCGCCAGGATTCCGACGGTTCCTCGACGCTCTATGGCATCATGGTCAATATCTCCAAGCGGAAAAAGGTCGAGCGGCAGCTCTACACGGCCAAGGGGGAACTGGCCTCGGAGCTTCGCGATATGACCTACCTTCATGAGCTGGCCGGTCGATTGGCGAGCACTCGTGGTCTGAAAGCGATCTATGTGGAGATCCTTCAGGCGGTGGGCTCGCTCGATGGGTCCGAGATGTCCATGCTCTGGCTTCGCAACCCGACCGAGGGCAACGGCAACGATCACCCGATTCTTGCCGCCGAGTCG
>Ga0080006_1128646_pt1 | contig 11896 bp, 8 predicted proteins | sample RS3BMetagenome_FD_69209 | JGI IMG/M metagenome (GOLD analysis project Ga0080006, IMG submission 69209) | Ferric oxide microbial mat and aquatic microbial communities from Rainbow Spring, Yellowstone National Park, USA - RS3B (SPADES... ...
GAAGCAGGGCACTGGTATCATCCAGGCAGCATTCTAGAATGGCTGGTGCGGCGTCTATATTTAGATACAACGAGAACTGTATTCCTTTGTACATGACATTTACAGAGTCTAAACGTGCTGCAATAAGGCTAATACTTGCTTTCCGCACAGAAAAGTCGTGAGCTGGCGCATCGAAAGGGCCTCCTGCACCTGCTCCTTGTCCCCTTCGCGCGTGAACAAGCCTTTCCCTGTCCTTTCGGAAAAAGTCTCGCACCAGTGCATTCACGATCTTGCCCAGTTTACAATTCATTTCGTCGTTCGACGATGAAAACAACGCATTCCACCATATCCTGCACTATGTAGGAGACGAGGGCCCTCGTATCCAGGGGCTTTTGCGGACGCCCGTTACAGTTCTGCGAATCGATGATCCACCAATACGCTGAACTGTTGGTCTCTGTAGCACGACGAACCGCTGCCAGCCAGTGCCTCTGCGAGCGCCATAGCTGCCACCACCGTCGGTCCGATTCCACTTCATTGAGGAGCAAACCAACCACATTGGGGCCACTCAGGCGCCGCAACGCTACATCGGTGTTTTTACAGTTGAGGGTATCGACGCAGAGACCCTGGCGCGCAACCGCAGCGCAAACAACTTCGGCACCATAGCACCCGAGCCCGAGACACGCCTTATGTCGTATACCCGGCACTATCGCCGAAACTTCTCTCGCGATCGCTTCGAAGTCTTCCACAGCATATACCGGCCTTTGAAGCAAGTTGTTTACGGCGTGTAGACCACACTGGTACCATCGCTGTTTCTCCAGAAACGCCGGCGGCTGCACCTGAACCTCCGACGCTGTCATCGCAGAGGATGACTGGTACGAATCTTTCACTCCATTCGCGGTCACACTTTTACGGCTGCTTTGCATTGCAAATATCGCCCTTCAAGAAAGCATCCAAGCAGTGCCCAAGCTCGAACGTACCTCGAGCGCGGGGGTCCCAGTCACTTGACTTACACCCTACGCGGTAAAAGCGGGCTTTTCCAAAGAAGCAGCCACTAGAGCACTGAGCACCGTCGTCAACACGAGCAGGCACCAGTTCGTTGCTTTCGACAAGCCAAGAGCCTTTAGCGCTTGATCTCACATACTCCCGCAGGCTGCTCACAAGCTGCTGTATAACACAGCGTGGACAGCGACCTATCTATTTCAGTGCCGCTGCAGCCCTGGTAAGCATTGTTCTGCAAGATCGCATCACTGCAGCAGCGATCGCTTTTCGAGCACGCCATAGCGATGGCCTCTGTCCATCGAAAACATTCGGGAACCGGCTGAACGTACGAGACGGCCATTACATCCTGGGCAAGCATTGCTGGTGGCCGGTGGAAAGCCTGGAAGGATGGTGCGGAACCATGGACGCTCTCACAGGTGTCGATATCAGTCGTTCCATTTGTGATCCCTGGTCGATGGATACGTTCTGAGGATCACAGAAACGGTGAGGGCCGTCATGCGATGCACCGACTTAGGGCGGGTATTGCATCCACAAGCACAGTAAATGTAGGTTGAGCACCGGTGCCGCCACGTGTTTTTGTTCGGATGGAGCGTGAGGAAAGCGTACTTGTGAAAGACGTCTTGTGATTAAACGGAAAGATCCAGCTGGCGATCTTTCTTCGATGCCGTTGCGCTGCAGCAAGCTTGCCCATTGAAATGCAAGCTCCAAAACATTTGCGAAAGAAGATGTGCTTGGCCGTCATGATGCAGCTGCCGACATGCTCCCGCCAGTTTTCGAGGTTGCTGGACGACGCGCGAGGACCCTCTATGATGACTGCCGCACCCTTATCGCTTCTGCCCGGGGACCGCGTGACGCCGGACTCGCCTGCCCCATTACCAAATCGAATCTCGAATGGAACTTTCATCAAACGAGTTTGCGTCACTCCGGAAGACTATGCGAAGCAATATCCGCGTGCTTGCTCGCTGCGAGCTCATTAGCCAGCAACGTCGCACTGAACGGACGAAAAGGTCGTGGACGATACCACCTGACATCTACATTCCATATGTAACACCACGCAGGTTGCATGTCGTTTCGGAGGACACAATCGGAACTGCTTCGCGCCGTACGCCAAACGCAGCTGCGAGCACCAAGAGTGCAGTCGCGGCAGCACGACTTTATCAGTTGGGATGCTGGGATCCATTGTCCCCAGCAAGAGTGTGCGAACGGGTTAGACGCTGACACACGACGCGTTCGCCTTTGTGTCTCTCGCTCAAGCATTATGAGTGCGATGCAGTTTGAAGGGATTTACGTTCAGTGAAGGAGATGAGTGCGGCAACACCGTTGCGGAAATGGACAGGCCCGCTGATGTACCTCTCGGCGAAAGCGACAGATTCCTGCTCCAACAGAGACATTTGCTTGCACCTGTTTCGCATAAGGTGCTCAAAGTGGTTACGCGTGTGCGCATGGTGCGTTTCTTATCTCGCAGCTTGCGCGTCAGGAACGCGTTGACGCAACAACAGTGCGTGATCGCACGTGAGAAGCAGAGGCTGCACGGCCTGGAGTCCAATGCGGCCGAAGCCGAACTTATTCCCTTCGGTGCTCGTCCGCGAGTAAGTAAGATATTAATTGGAAACGATTGATGGAAATAGACTCGAAAAAAAGACACAGAATGAGGACACATAGATAGTATCGGCTTCAATAACCAGTGAAAACGACTGAGATCCCCGTCCAGTAAGAGTCAGAAGTTGCAGATGCTGCTCATTCATTATCTTGAATCATAAAGAATCTTGCATTGTAAATTAAAACAGACGGCTGCCGAGGGTCTCAGCGGTCGAAACTGCCCACAGACCGCACAGTGGCCCCTTCTCAGGAGCATGCGATCCGCACACTCCTCGATGACGGACTCGGGGATCTCACCTGCTCGCCGGGAAACGGTGCAGGGACGTTCCTCACCAAGCCGGAAGCGGTTGCTTTCGGCAAGTTCTGGCGGTACGTTTGTTCGTTTGCGGCTGCTACGTCGCAGTGGTGCCCCAGGCGGTGTGCGTTCAGCCGCCGCCAGTGCCGCAACCGGTGTGCAAGGTCGCTCGACAGCATCCGCGTCGGAAGTTATGGCTGCCGACTGCGCGATTCTACTAGTCCTGTTTTCAGATTCTTTCATAGGATCCGTATTCTTCATATGAGTGTCTGATGCGTTTCCAGCAGTATTCTTTCGGCGACGACTCCTGCTCTGTTCAGAGGCCGAGGTGCCCGATCCGGTGCACGACGAGGCGTCGGAGCAGGAGCGGCGATGCGTACAGCTCCTCTTCGACCGATCTTGCTCGAGGTCCTCACAAATCGTCGGATTGTCTAGTTTTCGTGCACTGCAACTCCGGTACGGCCGACCAGATTCTGAGCAACCTGAACTTGGCGTAGCGCTCCTTCGATCCTCGGCAACTAGCCGTCGGGGGCTTTGGGAAATGGTTTCCGTTTTCATCTCATCCATTGCGACCCGTCCAATTCCAGCCACGGGGTTAATATGCATATCCTGGGGCGGTTGATCGGATTCTCTTTCCTTTCTAGACCGGGTGCGAGTCGCTGGACCTAGCGCCTTGGCCGCTGGCTTGGGCTGGGCTTTCGTCGTTGGTGCCCGCCGCCCGCCCTTGGTTTTCAAACCCTCGCGCGGTAAGTGCGAGATCTGCCTCAGGTGTGAACAAGACCTGGGTGTATTCTGCACGTACAACGCCTCGTCTTCAATGGGCGCAGCAACAGTCTCTTTCGTAAGCGTCTCACCGTGGCACCCTCGAGAAAAGTCGTCACCCTGCGTAGGTGTCAACTCTCGCAAGCAGTGCCAGCCTCTGCCAGCGAAAAGCTTCCCACTTCTCCGTCTTCTAGAGGAGCTTGCGGCCGACATGTACGCCACAAGCTGGTTCACGGGAAAATGCAAAGAGCAGGGTGCGGAAACACAAACGCAGACCCAAGCAGTGAGACTCAGTTTGAAACCAGCAACAACGTTTGTGTGCTAAGCTCTCCAGAGCACACTTGCCACTGGCTAGCTCCTTACGCTCTTGCGTTCCACTCAAAAACTGTCACAGGTTCCGTCAAGCTCGGTCGCGCGCGCTCCTGTCCTTAGTCTTGTAGAAGAAGAATCGTTACACACAACAAGAATGCTGGTGGCGGAATGTTCATCTCGACGCGTTTGGACGTAGGAATGAGATATTTTGATTCGCGGCCGCAAGGGAGGCGAGCGGCCGTGCTCAAGCCACAAAAAACTAGAATAATATGGACTTTTGGGACCGCGAAGCGCCACCCGACGGCGGCGGAAGACCCGCTGGGTATGTTTTATCCTGGACAATCTTCCCCTACATCTGGACATTCACCGGGTCGATTCGCGAGACGCAGGCCACGCCAGTGCCACGCGAGCGCCCAGACGCCTCGCAAGTGTTGGACACTGCGCCAGTCGGCCAGCAGTGCGGCCTGACACGACGATGCGCTGGCGCGAGTCGAAACGCCTGATCGGGCGGCCACGGTGCGTCCGTCCTTCGCTTGGCCGGGATGTCTCCGGCAGAGACACGCTTGCCATCGTCGCTTTCCGAGTGGTAAGACAGACGACGCAGCTACGTGTCCGCTATGGCCCATGCCTCCACAGTCCATTTTTGCGTGCCTGCCCATGCATAGGTCAGAGGCCTCGCAGCGCACGGACGGAGCCGTCGGGTGCGTTGCAGCTTCGGGGACTCCTCGAGGTTCCGTCCGTGCGAGAGTCACGTGAGCCATGTTCTCTTTCTGATCGGTAAAGAGCATACAATAATTTACAGGAACGCTCTTCGGTGATGGAATCCAATGAACGGAAGCCGCCTGCGACGTAGAGATGAGCCTCCACAGTACGTACACGTGAACGCAGCTCTGCCCGGTAGAGCGTCCTGAAATGCCTCAGATAGATGTCCGATTCGTTTGCGTGAGAGAATCCCGGAAGCGTTGCCTCGCGCTCGACAGACACACATCATTAGTGATACAGCTATGCCGAGTGAGCACCGGAGCGCATCATTCGCTTCTGTAAAAGCGTATATCAGCTGCAATGTGCGTATGTATGCAGTGCCGGTGGCGGCCTGGTGCGTTCCCGTTTTACAACAGCGCACTGGGCACAAGCGTCGCCATGAAATGAAAATTGATGCTGCAAGAGAACACTCAGGTGCAAATCGTGCAGTAGAGCACAGCGCATCTCCCGCACATCGTAAAAGATCGAGGTCGCTAGCACCCTTTTGATTCATGTTTACGAGTCGAGAACATTTCTTTTTCTCGACGTGAGCGCAGACAAAGAGCCTCATGCAGTCCTAAACATGATACTCGACAAGAGTATCGCATCCAGGCAGTGCATGGATTTACGTAGCACAGCGTCGGCGATATTGCACATCAGAGTGGAATTTCCTTCGAGAGGACGATCTCATCCCGGGGTATGGCGGCATCATAGGTGCCGTTCCTATCTCTTGCAGTTTCACTGCGACCGCGAACTCGCTTAGCCAGACTGTGCGAGCCGTCTGCGTCACAACTAGGCGACGTGAGAAATTTAGCCCACGGAGATGAGCATACTCCCGTTTTGCAACGCAACAGCTGCCGAAAGATTCTGTCAGTCGCCGAAGCGGACGCAGACCAAGCGAAGAACCCGCTACCAAGGCTCCCGCGAGCGCTGTCGGCGTGGTTACGTGTTCGCAAGCGGCAGTGTCTGCAGTCGCCGACGCTTTCTCAGTTACGTTTTCTCTTCTGCCGGTGTGCTACTCGGTCAGAAAGCTGCGAATGCTGGTGCAACAACGACTACGAAGGTGCCCAGTCTGACGGATTTTCTGACCGAGCAAATGCGCGGTTTGCACCAGTTTCAGTTGCCAAATGGAGCGCGGTTCGTGGTGCTGGAGCGCTCCAACACACCGACTGTGAGCTTCATCAGCTTCGTGGACGCCGGAGCTGTAGACGAACCCGACGGTAAAACCGGGATGGCGCACTTTCTGGAACATCTCGCGTTCAAGGGCTCTCGTCAGATAGGCACGAATAATTGGGCGGCAGAGTCCCGTCTGCTCTGCGACTTGGATCGACTGTATGATAAATGGCATGCCGATCCTGAAGCAGTTCATGAGCAGATCATGACACTTTCACGAGAGGCGGAAGCATTCGTGGATGAAAATGCTTTCGGTCGACTCGTACAGCGGAATGGCGGAATCGGCCTAAATGCAGCAACAGAAGCAGACACAACCCAATACTTTTACAACCTTCCTGCGAATAGAACGGAGTTGTGGTTTGCTCTAGAGTCTGAAAGATTCAGAGATCCAGTCTTTCGAGAATTTGAGCGAGAACGTCGCGTTATCCTCGAAGAACGCCTCCTTCGAGTAGATAACGATGACGTGGGCAAGTTCCTCGAGGAGTTTCTCGAGGTCGCCTTTGAAAAGCATCCCTACAGACGCCCCGTGATCGGATACAAAGAGGATATAGAACGGCTGGTTCCAGCTGATGTGCGTTCGTTCTTTCGCGAGTTCTATGTCCCTACTCGGCTTACATTTGTCATCGTCGGTGATGTGAAGCACCAGGTGATTCACGACCTGGCTGTTCGATATTTTGCAGATCTTCCTGGGACGGGCGCTTCTCGACGGCAGATTCCAAGATATCCGCGGGAATATTCACCCCAGTCACCAAAGCACTTCCAGATAGACCTCGCCTCGAATCCCATGTGTCTGGTCGCTTATCACGTCCCACCATTTCAGGACCCGGATACAGCGGCACTACGCGTGCTTTCAGATATGTTGGATGGCGGACGCCTCAGCCGCCTCTACAAGTTGTTCATCGAAACAGGCAAGGCATCTTCTGCAAACTTCAGTCTCGGGTTTCCCGGTGACAAGTACGTGAACCTGGGAATTTTTTCCGCATTGCCCATACCGGGACAGGATATGCAACGGATCGTTGATGAATGGCACACGGCCGCAGCGCACCTGCAGAATCCAGCGAACATCACAGACAAGGAACTAGAGCGAGTTCGAAAGCGAGTCCGCGTCTCCCTGCTGAACGCCATTATGAACAACAACGAGATGGCTGGACTTTTGGGCAAATTTGCATTGATGAAAGGCGATGCTCGCGAACTATTTCGTTTTCTCGATCGGCTTGAGGCCGTAAGGCGCGAGGACGTTTCCAGAGTGGCATCTTTGTATTTGAAACCAGAACACAGCATTACGGGTTTCATGGTTTGAGTGCTTTGCAAGTCAGGGTCCCGCGTCGAGGTCCACGGTGTGTTTGACGCAGCTCCTGAACGAAGATTTGTATGCGCGTGCCTGATGAACTGCACCGATGATAGGGTAAAATGGAATTGGTTTACATAGCTAACTCGGGAGTACACACTACAGTTTGGGTCTCTTCCCATTGCTATCATCAATACCAGTTTTTCGGGCTATTTCCGCGACTGATTGCTTCTCCTCTCGAAATCTAAGGTTTTCAGTATGCTTTTCTGCCCTGTCCCTTCGGCTCCGTCGTCGGCAGTCGAACGATATGGATGGATGCATGAAAGCACCGATTGGGCGCTTCGCAGCTGTTGTCAGTGAAGCCGTGGTCAGATTGTAGTTGCGATCTATGCTCAACATGCGATTTCCATCATCTTACCACATAGCATCGGTGCGCGTCTCGCAGATGTGGTCCTTCACTGCGCTCAGGCGCTCGCATATGTCCAGGACACCTCCCGCTCGGTACGCTTCTCTGTTGAGCGTGAACGTTTTCATCAGCGCACTGTACATGTCCGTGACCGGTACAGAAGGCTCTGCTGGATGCGCTCATATATTCCCGCGCCAGGTGTCTCGCCGCACGATCACAGTCTCCTTCAGGGCTATCTCGTCTGCGAGGACTATGTGTTGTGCAGGCGCAAGCGCACACTGTTCCATTCGATGGCGGCTTTCTGGAACGCGGTGATGTCGGCCTTGATATGAGAACCAGAATGAAAATCCAGTGTCGAGTAAAGGCTGAGAAATTCGGACAAGTGAACGGCCTCTTTGTGCGAAATGGTGACGCACCCTCTATCGGAGGCGATCGATGCGAGGACTGAATTCCGAGTCCAAGGGCCCCCTTCCTTACAAACTGAAGAGACGGGAGCGCCCTCTTGAATATTCTATAACAGGTATCCTGCTGTGGTCGCATGCTGTTTCTTCGAAAGCCGTAAAGAGAGGATAATGTTTCTTGCGAACGGGATTGATTATTACGTAGCCGAATAAGTTCAATGAGTATTCGGCATGCGCTTCTATACTATCTGTCACGGGACGAGGTCGGGGTTTATCTCCGTCACTCCAGCGTTGCGAGTTGCTGAACACACGAGTTGCCCTCGTATAGAAAGAACGAAGACTCGGAGAAAGTGTGATTTAAAAATTCTGCACGGAAGCAAAGGGGAAGAGTGGAGGCCTCTTCAAGTTAGATTGGATAATGATTTTTGTTTATCACAAACTCTTATCTAAGGGCGTCGCGAATCATCTTGAAGCAGCTGAAGCTACGTATTTCATCAGCAAAGCGTCGAAGGAGCGATTCCCGAAAAAACGACAGCAAAATCCTGAAACCATGTAGAAACCTGTAAGTCATTATGCTTGGACGTCGGATTTCGAGATTTACGTCTAAAACAGTTCGGAAAAAACTAAATTCCAGAAATATCGCGACCAGTTCAGTTTTCCATTTTCTTCTGTTTCAGCTGCAGGGCGTACTACCTTGGAGTCTGGCGATGATGGTCGCTGTATCGTGCAAACAACGCACTCCCGTATGGGATTACCTGTACGGATATCCCGTGCGCTCGACACCATACAATTGCGTGAAAGCGGCACGTTGACCGTATACCATTTTCGTGTGTATCCTGCGGCGGCCCGCCTATCTTATGGTGTACGGGTAATGGACCTATCCAGAAAGCCACAGATGCGCCAACGTTGCCCCTGTAACTGCCGAACTGTTTTCTGGTGTGCGGTCGATAAGCTGCTCTCGGATCCCCGGATGGATACAAGCTGCAGTTTTTCAGGTTAAAAGCGACGACTTGCTTGAAAGAGGCATGTTTGCTTGGCTCAGTGGCTGTTCTGCAAAAGTGCCGGAAACACTGCTCCGAAGACACGCTGCACGCGTTGAACCTACCAAAGGGCGGCACAAACTCACCTGCGCTCGTGACCCTGACACAAAGCCCGTCTTTTTAGTTGCTTGCAGGTTTTGACAAGCATGCTAGTGTCGCTCTGTATCACGTGTTGGTGACCACAAGGATCGTATCCCTCTCAAAGTAAAATCCATAGCCAAAGGTTAAAATCAGGAGAAACACGGGACGTTTATTCGTTCACGCTCGTCCATAGCGTGCTGCAGTGTTGCACCCAGAGACGCTTCCGCGACAACACCTCTTATCGTGAAACGGTATTCACACGTGCTGCAGTGTTGCACCCAGAGCTGCTTCCGCAAAAACACCTCTTATCGTGAAACGGCACTCACACGTGCTGCACTGTTGCACCCAGAGACGTTTCCGCAAAAGTACCGTCCGCTATCCGTCAGAGCGCAGGCGGCCGCATGAACGGCACGCCACCGAGTACAATGCAGGCCTCAACTGCAGCGAGCTTGGTCTGAGGACTCAACGCAAGCGTTGAGTCTTCGTTTCACAACCTCGACGGGGCCCTCGTTTCCGAAAGTCCTCCACTGCTATGCGTGTTTACTGTCTGACACGTTCCGAGCGTGAACTCAAAGAGACGGCGGTGGCTCGCACGATCCGGAACTTGGATCCTCAACTGCATCCCTTTGAGCGCGCAAGGGAGTACAAGCGAGCACTCAACTCAGCGAAGATTGAGCGTGCACTGGCGAGGCCGTTGGTTGCCGCTTACGAAGGCCATGCCGACGGTATTTATGCTATGAGTGTGCACCCCATCCGAATGGCCGAGGTCGCAACTGCGAGCGGCGACGGTGAGGTACGTATATGGCGCTTATCGCAACGCAGCGCAGGTTCGGGAGAGAGTCTCGTGCAGAGCCGCCTCGGACACGCTGCCCCTGTATGTGGTCTTACAGCAACGTGTGACGGACGTTTCCTACTCTCAGCGAGCCAGGGAGACGCGGTGCAGTCCGTTGTCCAGCTGTGGCGCTGGCCTGTTGCAGACGGAGCGAGTACCTGGACTCCGCTAGGTTCCTATAGACGCCTCCGGGGGGGTTTCGGCGACGTCAGCGCCTCGCCCAGTCAAGGTGCAGTTTTTACGACAGGTTCTGAGGACGGTTTGATTGAAGTTTGGGACTTCCATCGCTCAGAGCCTCTGACACGGTTTGTAAGTCATGCGGAACTCCCTGTCGCTGTGCGACGACTGCATTACCATCCCTCAGAGCCGGCTTTGTTGGGTGCATGCCTTGCGAGTCGCGAGCTAGCAGTCTATGATACTCGTGAGAAAACCATGCTGACGCGCTACCGGCTGCCGATGCAGTGCAACGATTTATCTTGGAATCCGATGCGGCCTTTCCAGCTTGCCGTAGCCTGCGACAATCACGATGCGTACCTCTTCGATATTCGACGCATGGATCGGCCGCAGCAGCTATATCATGGACACGTTGGTCCAGTGCTCAGCATCTGCTTCGCGCCAACTGGGCATGAATTGTGCACCGGCAGCTATGATAATACAGTGCGAATCTTTGACTGTAGAGAGAGCAAATCCCGCGATGTATACTTTACCAAACGAATGCAGCATGTGTTCCGAGTGCGATATACCAGCGACGCGCGCTTCATTCTCAGTGCTAGTGACGATGGCGATCTCCGAGTTTGGAAGACGAACGCCGCCGAACCGCTGCGGCAACTGCTGGTGCGCGAGAAACGGAGCTTGCAGTATGCGCAGAAACTGCGCGAACGCCACCGGTACCTGCCTCCAGTCCGTCGCATTTTGCACAGCCGATTCCTCCCTCGATACCTCCATAACGCAACGTTGCAGAAAAGAGAAGAGTTGAAAAGTCGTCAACGAAAAGAAACTCGGCGTCGATTGCACACTCGCCGCCGATAGCCCGGGTTTTTCTGGATCGTGCCTCGATAAGAGTACTCATACTATGCAGCTCGCGCTATCCGTGGAGGGCGCGGTAGCGATCTCTGGCTCGAGGCATCGACATAGCAGTCGATTCGTCACAGTTTCCCTACGAACGCTAACGATCGAAAGCGAAACCCACCCGACCCTGGGGATAGCGAGTGTTCCAGGAGGTCTACGGAAAGTCTTGATGGTCATCCGGCACACTGTGTGCGAAAATGACGCGACTCTAATAGGATCTGTAGTTCAAAAGTGTGCTGCAAGGTCACGGATGAGCATGGATTTGTGCACAAGGGCAGCGCACACGTGCATCGGGTGTCAACCACGTATGCACAGTGGAGGTGGATGGCTGCTATTTTCGATGATTTAGGGTCGATGCACGGAGCCAGATCATTCTGGGTACGTTGACGCTGTCGTTATCGGAAGCGTAAACCTCGACTGCCCGGTAGGTCCCTTCCCGTACCTCCATTCCCTGCTCAGTGTTGATCGACGCTCGCGTCAGGTTAAAATGGAGCGCTGACCAGCTCGCTCTGGTCCTTCATCTCGATATTTCTCCGAACTCGTTTTAGATGTGTCGCAGCGGGATTCAATGTGCAGCAGGAAAAGAGAATGCGTCGATGCGCGGTTTTAGGATTCCCGGTCGGTTCTTCGGGGTATGATCCCTCGACGCTTTGCCGCTGGGATTTGTGATCGCCATTCGAATCAAGACCATCCAAGACCGCGCTGAACAGCGGTCCGTAAAACAACCGATGCCATCATCCAACTCATGTGTACAAGCCTCTGCTCTTCTCCTTTTCTGACGCGTAGCAGGCTCAAATCGCCCATTCTACAAATTATCGATCTTTCTACATGAGCGCAGCTCGTGTGCGCTGCACCTCGCGCAGCAACACTCACAAGAAGAAAAGCTCGACATCGACCCGTGACGAATTGCTCTCAAGCAC